>Ga0209684_1000188_pt1 | contig 11420 bp, 13 predicted proteins | sample PanSoiPlot6MoBio_FD_188322 | JGI IMG/M metagenome (GOLD analysis project Ga0209684, IMG submission 188322) | Tropical forest soil microbial communities from Panama analyzed to predict greenhouse gas emissions - Panama Soil Plot 6 MoBio (SPAdes)... | ecosystem: Environmental > Terrestrial > Soil...
GTGAAAAAATTGCTGTGATCGGCTGCCCCCTCTCTTTTCTCCTCCGAGACGGGGGAGATGTAAGAGAGGGATCACGCATTTGTCCACAGATTCGGGGGATGTAACGAGAGTTCGCTCGTTGGGTTAAAACCGCTGCGAGCCGAGCGGTGACCAGCTCGGGCTCGAGGGCAACGATGCTGGCATTGATACCACGGTGCCGCGCCCAATCGTTGATCCGCGCAGGGATATCTCCGCTCCCGGTACCGACATCGAGCAAACTGAAACCAACCAATTTCTGTTCCTGAACCAGCCTCGCTAAACCGCGCACCACGCTCCGATGGCCGCCCATGTAGTGATTGATCGCCCTTATGTCAGCGAAATTTCCCTCCAAGAGTTCTTTCGGTTGACCCGGTAGGTCCATCATTTCTTTTTGCTCGCTTCGTTTCATGCCGAAGTTCCTCGCCCAATGACCAAGGCAGAGTTTTTCGATCCGAAACCGATGCAGTTACAGAGCGAGTAATCGACGGCTTTGGCAATGCCGCAGTTGGGAATGTAGTTGAGATCACACTCGGGATCCGGCTCCTCGTAGTTAATGGTTGGCGGGAGAAACCCGTCGTTCATCGCAAGGATAGCGCTCACGACTCCCGCCGCGCCGGAGGCGCCTTGCGGATGGCCGATCATCGATTTGAGAGAGCTCATGGGAATTTGATACGCGTCTTGTCCGAAGCAAAGCTTGACGGCCAAACTTTCGGTCTTGTCATTGAGCACCGTTGAGGTGCCGTGCAGCGCGAGGTAACCGATTTCATCTTTGCAAATCCCCGCGTCCTGGATCGCGATTGTCATCGCCCTGGATGGTTCTTCCCCACTGGGGTCTAAACGGACGCGATGATAGGCGTCGCAAGTCGACCCGTAGCCAAGCACCTCGGCCAGAATAGGCGCGCCACGCTCGAGGGCATGATCCCGCTCTTCCAACACCAAAGTCCATGCTCCTTCGCCAAGCACGAACCCATCCCGCCCGCGGTCAAAGGGACGTGACCCGCATGATGGGTCCTCGTTATGGGAGGTAGAGAGTGCCTGCATGATACAGAAACCTTGCATGACCCCCGGCGTGATCGTTGCGTCAACGCCGCCGGTGATCAACCGGTCGGCAAGTCCAAAACGAATCATGTTGAAGGCATAGCCGATGGCGTCCGTCGAACTGGTGCATCCGGTCGAGATCATATGGCTCGATCCGCGCAAATCGAAATAGAGAGAGACTTCGCTAGAAATGGTACCGAGAGTCGAACTCGAGACGTTGTAGGCGCTCACTTTACGCAATTGATCGCTAAAGTAGAGACGATATTGCGCTTCGATAAAGTCCGAGGTGCCACCTCCGCTGCCAAGAACCACCCCCCAGGAGCGCTTTTCTTCCAAGGTCGTTTGCTGTAAGCAGACCCGGGCAGCACACAGCGCTTCCTTCGTTGCGGCGATGGCCAGGGGCACGGCCCGTCCGACTCGCCTCAGCTCCCGCGGCGCGAGATGGTCCTCCGGCTTAAAATCCTTCACTTCACCGGCGATGCGACAGGTGAGAGATTCGGAATCAAAGAATGTAATGGTATCGATGCCACTCCGTCCACTGCGGGTGGACTCCCAAAACGCGCTCACACCGATACCGTTGGGACTGACTACACCCAGCCCCGTAACGACAACCCTGCGACGGTGCGCGTGACCATTGTTGGAGCTCATATTGACTCTTTGGACGGGAAATAGTTCTATTCCGAGCATAACACCAGGGATATCTTCCGTTAAGATGCGACTTTAGAGGAGGCAACACGATGAGATTGGTGATTGCCGGCGCATCGGGGTTTATCGGTACGCCTTTATGCTTGCGACTCTTACAGGCCGGACACAACCTCACGCTTCTCACTCATTCGGCCCCGCGCAGCGCTACCACGGCCAGTAAGAAGTGGTTGCACTGGACGCCCGGTACTCCGGGAGATTGGGAATCGGCCCTAGAAAGGGCGGACGGCGTGATCAATCTTGCCGGCGAACCCATCGCCGCTAAGAGGTGGACGCATGTTCAGAAGAAGAAAATACATGAAAGCCGTATCGCGGCGACGAGCAGTTTGGTAGATGCCATTGCGAAAGCGAAACAAAAACCGGCGTTTCTGCTCAACGCTTCGGCGGTGGGCTATTATGGTCCGCGGGGCGACGAGACTATCACGGAAAAGACGGAATCCGGCAACGATTTCTTGAGCTTTGTGTGCCGCGAGTGGGAAAGCGAGGCGCAAAAAGCGGAGCCCTTGGGCGTGCGCGTTATCCGATTGCGCACCGGGATCGTACTCGGACGCGGCGGAGGGGCGCTGGCGAAGATGGTCTTGCCATTTAAGCTTTTCGCCGGCGGGCGCTTGGGTTCAGGCAAGCAGTGGATGCCGTGGATCCATATTGACGATGAGATTGGCTTAATGCTTCAACTCATTGAGAACGAAGCCACGGGCCCCGTTAACGCCACCGCGCCAAACCCGGTGACGATGGAGGAATTCTGCCGGACGTTGGGCAATGTCATGGGGCGTCCCTCATGGCTGGGAGCGCCGGCCTTGGCTCTTCGCCTGGGGTTAGGAGAAATGGCGGATATGCTGTTGACAGGCCAACGGGCCATTCCCGCAGTGGCCCACGAACTGGGATACAAGTTTCGCTACCCTATTCTCTTTGAAGCCCTGCAAGCGTGCATGCCGCTTTAGCCTGGTTAATATTCGCCTTCCTTTAATTGATTCAATTGCTTTCACTCGTCAGAAATCGGCGCGTATCATGTGCTTAATATAAGATTTGTTTTCCCCGGATTCCGCAGCGAAGGCAATGGGCCTTTGGCTCTAAGCAGGCGGCGAGCAGTACCTCCTCCAGGCTCACGCCTCGCCAAGTAGGGGCGTAAACTTAACCGCGGAATACAATCAGTACCAATCCCGGGATTCAATCCGCCTCTCATCCCACGATTGCGACATCGAACTCTTTTGGGAACTTTCTGAGGCGATTCGCGTTGGATAACTAGAAGATATGAAAGGAGGCGAAGTCATGCACTCTGATACCAGCAATGGCATTGTGCCGGGTCCTGAATCCTCCAGCAATCGATGCACGATCAGAAAGCTAGAAAAGTTGGAAGGAATCGTTTAAGTAAAAAACGGGGGTACTTATGCCGCAACGTTACGTGATCCTTACTTTCCTCTTTGTTTTTTTGTCGATCTCCGCGGTTCGTGGTCAGTTGGGACCAAAGGACGGGGGAAGTCTAGCGCCGACTGACCTCGAACGGGTGAAGGTCGGCCAACCGGCGCCGGATTTCGCCCTTGAAGATGTAAACGGAAAAAGTGTTTCGCTGTCTGACTTCCGCGGTAAAAAATCAGTCGTCCTGGTTTTTTATCGCGGCTATTGGTGACCCTTCTGTATCGCACAGCTCGGGGAGCTGAAAAGCTTATTAACGAAGCAGCAGAAAGAAAAGGTACAGATCCTCGCGGTGAGCGTAGACAATCATGAGGACTCGAAGAAGCTCACCCAAATGATGCAAAAACGCTTCGAGGGAGAATTCGATTTTCCACTGCTCGAAGACAAGGAGCATAAGGTCATCGACCGCTACGGCCTGTTTAATCCCGACGGCAAGGGCTGGCCTCATCCGACGACGTTGGTGATCGACCCTCAGGGCGTCGTGCGCTGGAAATTTGTCGAAGTGGACTACAAGAAAAGGCCGTCTAACGAGCAAATCCGCCAGCAGTTGGCCAAAATCAAATAGCCGACCGACTTCAACGGTGAACGTTTTAAACGGCTTGAACTGCTGGAACGGTTTTATCTTCTGTTAGCGCCCGTAGAACCGCCGGGCATTGTCGCCCAGAATCGCCGCCTTGTGTTCCTTCTTGAGATCTTCCCGTTCCAGGATCTCATTGATTTCTTCCATGCAGTTGGAAATTGAAATCTCGTGGGGAAAATCCGAAGCGAACATAAATGGCTTCGCGCCCACGCGCTCGATGGCGTAGGCCAACGCTTTCTCGTTGCCTTCACAACCGACGAAAATTCGATCCTCGGCAAAGTAATCAGCGGGATGACGCTTGAGCTTGAGTCCGCCGTATTCCAGTTCACGCTCCAGGCGATCAATCACAAGCGGAATCCACGCAGTGCCGCCTTCCATGAAACCTACGCGCAGTTTCGGAAAACGATCGAGTACACCGTCGACCATCATTCCGGTCAGAGCAATTGCCAATGGGAACGGCATGCCGAGGGCGCGCGTTGCCGGAAATACTGAATACGTATTGAACCCCAGATTGATGTAACTGCCGCCATGAACCGCCATGACGCAGTCTAGCTTCTCGGATTCTTCATAGATCGGCCAATATTCGGCGTGGCTCACATGCCGGGTCAATCCATTGGAAGGAATCATCCCACCGATGAAACCGAGCTCTTTCACCGCGCGACGAAGCTCGCCTACGGCATCGGGGACATTTTGCATCGGGATAAGTGCCACTGCTTGAAAGCGGGGACTGCGCTTCAGGTAACGGGTAAAGATGTAGTCGTTGTAACCTGCCGCGTAGGCCAGCGCCCACTGGGGGTAAGCGATATTGCCGTAGGCAAGTCCTGTGGTGGGATAGAGCACGGTGTAATCCGTCTCCGTCTTATCGAGAAACTGCAGCCACTCTTCAGGGCCAGTGTTCGGGTCGAAGGTGCCCGGTGTGCGCGGCGTCCCATCAGCTGGCGTGTGAAAGTGGTCGAGACTCGGCATCCAGTTGCGCGTCCCGCGGTTATTGAACGGCGCGCGCACAAACTTAATCAAGTCCTCTGCGTTCTCCATCACATGACCATCGGCATCAACATAACCCTTAGACATAGAGCCTCCTTTTTCTAGAGAGGTAGCGGCCAGTAGCGCGAAAATCTATAGCACGGGGCGTCCCCTAGAGTCGCCCACAAACGATAAGATCGCTGACTCCGTTTATAGAGCCGCGGGCTTCGCAGCGTCAAGCGCTCGGTGCGTATGACTCCACATCTCAATTGTCGCACTTTTCAACATCTGAACTGTCGCAGGTGTTGATCTTGAAATGTTTCCCGTCTACAAGGGTAGGGCTTCTCTTTCGAATCGGACCCTCGGTAATAGCGCGGATTTTTACGGCACGCGGGTTGCGTTTCAAGGTCCCCATGCACACACAACTGGAACGCCGATCAACCGCAGCAGCTTCTACAATGGGGTCCATTATGCCCGCTGACGCGCAGCCGACCGGCCGATCGATGTGGTCCTGGGCGATCTTCGCGCTGGGCAATCACTTCTTCGCCCTCAATATCGCGTCCCTGTACTTCTCGCTGTGGGTCGTGAACATCATGGGCGCGCGGGACGCCGACTACGGGCTGGCGAACAGTATCTCGATGGGGATCATCTTCCTTGGCTCCCCGCTGCTGGGCGCGCTGACCGACCAGGCGCCGCGGCGGATGCCGTTCCTGATCGCCGCGACGCTCTTGTGCGTGGGGTTCACCCTCGCGCTGGGGCACGACGGGCTCTTCGTCTCGCTGGCCTGTTTCGTGATCGCCAACATCGGCTACCAGGCTGGGCTGCAGTTCTATGACTCGCTGCTGCCGTCGGTCAGCACCCCAGACCGGTACGGCCGCGTCGGCGGCATCGGTATGGCAGTGGGCTACCTCGGGTCGCTGCTGGCGATCCTGCTGGGCAAAACGCTGCTGAAGGGGGCGGACCTGCTGCCGCACGCGGAAGCCACGGCGCGGTACGTGACCGTCTTCCAGGCGTCCGCGCTGCTGTTCCTGGCGTTCGCGCTGCCGTGCTTCTTCTTCGTGCGCGAGCGAGTCCACGCGGAACGGCGGTTCACCTTGGCGTCGGTAAGCGCGGCGGTCAAGGAGGTCGGGCACACGCTGCGCCGGCTTCCGGATTTCCCGGGCGTGGGACGGTACCTCGTCGCGCGGTTCTTCTTCACCGACGCGGTCAACACGGTCATCGCGTTCATGGGCATCTACGTCACCAACGAGGTGGGGTTCACGGTAGCGCAGGCGTCGCTCGTGATGCTGGTGGCGCTCGTGGTCACCATTCCCTGTGCGCTGGCTTGGGGCCGGGCGGTGGACGCGATCGGCCCCAAGCGCACGCTCAACTGGGTCCTGGTCCTGTGGATGATCGACTTCGCCTGGGTCGCGGCGATCGGGTTCTTCAAGCTGCCCGGCGTCTGGTTCTGGTCGGCCGCGTGCCTGACGGGCATCGCGCTGGGCGGCACCGGGGCGGCGGAGCGGCCGATGATGCTTCGCCTGACGCCGCCGGACCGGGTCGGCGAGTTCTTCGGGCTGTACGGGATGGTGGGCCGGTTCTCCGCCATCATCGGGCCGTTCCTGTGGGGCGTCGTGACGGACTACATGCATCTGGGCCGGCCGATGGCGATCCTGACCCTCCTCGCGGGGATTCTGATCAGCTTCACGGTGTTGCAGGCGGTCCCCGACGGTGCCGTCTGCCCGGAGGCGCGGTCATGACTCGCGCGCGCTGGATGCCGCTTGCGCTCGCGTTCGGGCTGGCCGCCGCAGCTCGGGCGCAGACGGAGCCCGGAGGATCTGCCCAAGAAGCGGGAAGGCCGGTACGTCACGGGGCTCCGGCTCGCCGCGTACTCCTCGGACATCGGGTTCGGATATGGATAGGAATTTTAAATCACCTTTTTTCTGAGCGGAGATATATCGGCAGCGCGCCGAGCCTGTCGGGACAGCTGAGTTGAGTAAGAGTTGCGGCCTTGTTGGGGTCTTGGATGGCAGGGTCGGGGGCGGCGCGGAGATCGCAGGTGCGCGCGGGGCTGGAGATCGCGCCGCTCGGTCGAACTCAGAGCGAGCGGCGCCGTCGGCTTGCGTTGGCAGGCGGTTTTCGGCTCCTCAGATCGTTTGGAATGGATCGACTCGACGCGCCGGGGCGCGGGTCGGTAGGCCCAGATGCCTGAGGATCTTGACGATCACCGGCGGATCTTCGATGGCGGCGACATGACGATATGGGTGGGGCTGTTTTTGTATGCACTCTTCAGTTGCAGCACGACTTCGCCGGCACGATTGCGTTTGCGCCGTTCATTGGATCCCGTTCAATTGTGATTGCGGAACGAATTGTACACGTTGCGCAGGAAGCTGGGCCCGCTTGAAAGGCCCTGCTGCGCGGCCCACTTCGTGTTGAGGTCGGCGAGAGGATCCATCGCGAGCACCTGCTGCTCGGTCTTGCCTTCGTCGTAGAGCTTCTTCACTCGGTCGCGGGCCGTAACCAGCATGTCGCGGAATTCCTGAAGGTCGGCCTTGGTGGCGAGCGCACCATGGCCGGGTACGATCTTGGTGTTGTCGTTCGCCGCCTTGAGAAACCTGTCGGCGGCGAGCACCATGCCGTCGATACCGCCGCCGTTGCTCCAATCGATGTTCGGGTAGTTCCTGTTGAACGTGTCACCGAGCGCGAGCACGTTGGCGTCGGGGAAATAGACCCAGGTGTCGCCGTCGGTATGGGCGTTGATCACGTGCTTGAGCTCGGCGACGCGGCCGCCGACTTCGACTTTCATGTCGCCGACCTGATAGGTCATGGTCGGGATGGCGCCCGCTGGTGCCGGCGGCGTCTTGTTCCCGTTGAAGAGGTTGGTGGTGCCGGCGGCGAGCCGGATCCGGAGATTGTCGTGTCCCACGATGGTCGCCCCGGCCTTGTTGAATAGCTCGTTCCCGTCGACGTGATCGCGATGATAGTGAGTGTTGATCAGGTATTTGATCGGCAGCGGCGAGATTTTTGCGATGGCGGCCTTGATCTTGTCGTAGAGCGGCGCGTATTGGCTGTCCACCATGATGATGCCATCGGTGCCGACCGCGACGGTGATGTTGCCGCCCTGACCCACCAGCATATAGGTCTTGTTGCCGAGATCGACGGTCGTGATTTCGACCTTGGAAAAATCAACACCTTGAGCATTTGCCGCGGCCGCAACGAGCAGGGCTGCGCCCGCCACTGCGGCGATCTTGATCAATTTCATGGTAGGTGTCCTCCTTAATGACGAACCTTTGTCAGGCTCTGTACAGGAATTTTAAACACCCTTTTTTGTGACGGGGGATATATCACCGGACCGGCGAGTGGTCAATCGCAGCAGAGTTGAGTGAAAGTTGCGGCCTTCATCTGAGGTCCAACCTGATCAGGATTTATTCCCCTGCGAAAAATGGCGAACCGAGCCCAGCTTTGCCACAACTTTGTCAGAACTATATGCCACTATGTGTTCGAATCGGTAAAATCGACCGGCTTAGGCCGCCGTTAAACGCTCGAATAGATTCAAACAGCGACCAATGGTGACATATAGTCTTGGTACGGTATGAGGACTGAAAATCCTCGTGTCAGCAGTTCGATTCTGTCCCTGGCCACACCCCCTCCTTTTCTCTTTCAACGGCTTACAAACGCTGTGCTGTCGGCTGAGTTCCTTAAATCGCTGCATGGGACGCCTGCTCTTTCCAGATTTCGACTGTGGTGTACCGGAAATCGCGCGCTACGCGAGAAGCAACCGCTTTAATGAGCTTACCGTTCTTTATCTGTGATGCGGGTCCCAAATCCTGCCTTCACGCACGCGGTGATCCAGGAGCGCCGGAACGTCTTGATCCGATGCATTTCTCGTCCAGAATCCTAGCGAGGGCGCCGCCATTGATTTCAAATTAAGACACGGTTCAATCAGGAGCAATCTAGGCGGTGCCTGGTCCCGTCGGTGCTATTACGCTTGACACTAAGCCTTAGTTTTCGATATATGCTTTACCGCTCATCTGTCTTTCAGCGGGAGGAGGCTCCATGATGATGCAATTGTTGGCCTCGGTCCTCGGCTCGGTCTTTTGGTTATCGTCTGCATCTCTCGCAAGCGTCTCAGTTCAAGACAATTTCCTCCGTACGGGTCAGACGGAAAGTCTCATCGCGCCTTTAACGCAATTCGGTGGAGTCACGACGAACCAGAAGTGGTCTGGTCTCGTCGAGGTTATTTTGTCCGGCGAGGCTATAAACAACCCGCCAACGGGCTTGCACAGTGATCCCTTTTGGGCTTTTTTCCCAAGCGATCCCAATACCATCCAGGGGACCGGAACTCGGTTCCGAATTCTCTTTACCGGTTGTGCCGCGTCCTTCGCCCTAACGCCCAGAAACGGCGGCTATGCGCTGGACGCCACAGTTATGGGGACCAACTTTGATGGCAGCGAGTTGCCCTTACCGCTCGGACTAATGATCGGCGATGACGCCGGAACCTCTTTACTGACGAATGGAAAACTGACAGCGCAATCGCAATAAAGTTGGCGTTGGACACTATGTCACAGATTTGTCCCACCATACGCCGCAGCCCCGCAGAACCCGCGCGGTTGCAGACCGCCAGATTTGGCCAGACTAGGGTGGTCCAAAAAGCGCGGTTCTATATGATTACAGTCTCCTTAGCCTTTTACTTCACGCAAATTTACGTAACTAAAAACGGTTTACCTGACGGTTGGATTCGTGCCGCTCAGGTATGCGCTGCCGAGATTCGTGCGGGTGAGATTCGCGCAGCTGAGGTTCGCTCGCCTAAGGTCGCAGCAGCTGAGGTCCGCTCCCCCGAGATTCTTGCTGCTGAGATTCGCGTCCCAACGATTATTGTCGCTGAGGTGCGCGCCGCCAGGGTCCGCGCCACTGAGATTCGTGCCCCCGAGGTCCCTCCGCGTAAGATTTACTTTACCGGGTCTGAGAGCGACTAAATTGCATGCCTGTTAAGTAACCTCTTTTAGAGGTCGGAGTGGCGCTTGGCGCAAGTATCGCGTCCACAAAGGACAAGAGTTTGTCATTGGCGGATATGTTTCCCGACAATCCATTCGACTCGGTTATCGTCGGCTGCTACCAGGATGGAAAGCTGCTCTATGCCGCCAAGGCGCGTAATGAATTCGTACCTCACACGCGCCGTGAAGTAGCGGCCAAACTCAAAGGCGTGGAAATCGACGCTTGCCCCTTCGCCAACCTACCTGAACACAAACACCCGCAATGGGCGCTAACACGGGGGGAGATGAAAAACTGCGTATGGGTCAAGCCTAGCGTAGTCGCGCTGATCGAGTTCGGTGAATGGACTCCGGACGCCACATCGGCCTCGTGGGAGCCGCGGTGGCATTACTTATGAGCTCGTACCAGGAAATTGAAGCATAGATAAGTCGATGCGCTCTATTCAATGATGGGAATTTGTTGTTTGGAGCCTGCCGCAGACTGCTTTCGTGGAGCTAACCTTGAAGTACCACCCTTATTGACCTTGGACCCAAACCCGTCGCTGTTATCCAGCGAGGGAACATTGCATGGTGGGTAGTTTGACTGGGGCGGTCGCCTCCCAAATTGTAACGGAGGCGAGTAAAATGGTCATCCTGAAAATTCTCGTGTCGGCCTCGAGCCCGTCCTGGCCATATCCGCCCGACTCGTAATCTATCAGGAACTAGAGTTGGAGCGCCGTTGATCGACAAGCGCTGACGCAGAGGTTCGCTTGTCGTTTTGATACGTAACTTTCGATACGACCCTGAAGGAATGTAATGCTTGCCAACGATTGGGAAACCGAAGGATTATCGTCAGTCGGAATCTCCGGCACCGCTCCCATCACCAAACCAACGATTTTGTGCACACATTCTTTGCTCCGCAGCAATTAACTGCGTGTCGTTAGGATTGATCTCCGGACCGTAGTAATCGACTGTAACGGCTCCTAAACAATCCGGATGATTGAAGACGTATTTTTGATGGAAATATTCTGGAACTTCTGTCTCTTCTTTGCTGAGTACCACAATCGTGCCTGAAGAGTTTCCGTCGGACTCTGCATAGGATACACTGGTTAAACAAGTAAACACTAGCGCACCACCAATAAGAGCTAACTTTTTATTCATACGATAGGTTTCGCCTCCTTAGTTGAGTTTATGCTCCAGGGCCGTATCTGCGTCGGGACGCGGGTAAGCAAATGCAAGACCAAACTGTAATTTATTGATTTTGTTCAAAGCGACCGGAGGGGAGATGGAGATCGATGCTTACGTAATTGTTATGGTGGTACATTAATGATGCCGAATGAACATTGGTGCAAAACGCCACGCCCCTTACGTCAGGTGTAACTGTTTTATAAGCCACTTCTCAGAACTTATGTAATAATAGCTCGTCGGTATTGGGGCATGCTGGGGCCGGAAATATCCAAGTCATTTGTGAGGAATCGATATTGCTCTATGAGTCAATATGCCTGTCTCGCCACCTTTCGCAGCACGCCGCGAATGACGCGACGATCCTTTTTGAAAGGTTCAACAAAACAAGGCGGAGGAACCACGAGGGCTTCATGGGGCATTTTAGGCTTTCTATGCGCGGGTGGATTTTTTGTTGTGGGCTTCGAGGTGAGCTTTCAAAAAACTCAGGGAATAGATGCGTACGCCGCACCGTTTACAGATGGAAGCACGCTGCCGGGTTGCGCGTACAGGGATTTTCTTGAACATCGTAGCGA
>Ga0209684_1000190_pt1 | contig 11390 bp, 10 predicted proteins | sample PanSoiPlot6MoBio_FD_188322 | JGI IMG/M metagenome (GOLD analysis project Ga0209684, IMG submission 188322) | Tropical forest soil microbial communities from Panama analyzed to predict greenhouse gas emissions - Panama Soil Plot 6 MoBio (SPAdes)... | ecosystem: Environmental > Terrestrial > Soil...
AAGTTTGGCCCGTCCCCGCGAACATCGCTGGGTTCCGTCTTGCAGACCACTACCGCGGGGCCGCCTTCCGACATGAAGCGAGAAAACGCGCTGGCGAACTCATCGACGCTGTCGATTGTCGCAGCCGCGTGGATGCCGGCGGCTTTCGCAATCCCTGCCAAATCGGTGCCGTGGGCAGTTTGACTTTCTGGTCCGCCGCGGCTCCCATACAAGTGTTCGTTGTCGAACACCACCAGGCACAGATTTCTCGGTTTGTAGGTTCCTACCACCGGCAGAATGCTGGGCGAAAGGAGCAGGCTTCCGTCGCCATCGAGAGCTATGATGCGCCTTCCGGGAAGAGCTTTTGCCAATCCAAAGGAGACAGGCGTTACCATCCCCATACCGACCAGGTACAGGTTGGCTGGGCGATGCAAGGTGCGAAAACATTCGTTAGTGGTTCCGGCGAGCGCCGCGATCAGAATGTCCCGGTCGTCGAGAACGGAGCCCAAGTGAAGCAAGATATCCTTCCGCTGGACGTTTTTTGGATTAGTCATTCCCATCCTCAAAAATATATATTCTCAGCTCATTGCTAGTGTCAAATAGCAGCGCTGGAATATCGTGGCTGAGTTTTAGGATTTACGCGGTTCGGATGCGGCATTGAACCCCGCCATCCGGCCTGAAGCTAGGCATTCGCAGAGATTGCCGCCGCTTTGGTATTGAAATCCCCAGATAGAGCCCAACTCCCCGGCCCCGTAGAGCCGCTTGATGGGCTGGCCCCATACGTTCAGGATTTGTCCTCTGGAATTTCTTTTGGGTCCTCCCTGTGTGTTCAACAAGCAGGGCCATACAGATACTCCGTACACATTGCCATGAAACTCGATGAGCGTTTCCTTAGAGCGGCCGAACTCCGAGTCGTTCCCTTGCTTACAGAATCCTTGATACGCGCTCAGCGTCTTGGCCAGTTGGTTCGGCGAAATTATTCCAAGGCCACGAGCCAACTCATCTAGGTTTGGCGCGCTTTTTATCCAGCCGCGCTTGATCTCATCTGAGTTGTCGGCGCTCCACGCGACGCTCCGGTTGGCCCCATGTCCTATCTGCGTGATCGGCCCGGCAAGACGGGTTTGCTCATCGAAAATGACATAAGAAGGAATTCGGGAAAATCCAAAGGTTTCTTTATCGAAGCGAGTTACTTCCATCCACATGCTGTAATGCTCGAGACCGGTTTCATTGCAGAACCTGCGTCCATGCTGGTCCACGATAATGTAACCAAGGGCAGGCATTTGCATCGTAAACGCCGCCTGATATTCAGGAAATTTGTATCCCATGGGCGCTGCTACGGATTTCATATGCCAAAGATCCGCGCCCACATCCTGCGCCAGCTTAATCCCGTCTCCCCGATTTCCCGAGTGACCATAAGCGTATATGGGATAGCCCAACAGATATTCCTTCTTCATCTCTTCGTTGAATTCGAAACCGCCCGTGGCCAAAATCACCGCTTTATAAGCGCGAATCCGAAAGGAGCTTCCGTCTCTGTTTGCCTCGACCCCGATAACTTCGTCTCCCGAGCGCAGCAGTTTTTTCCCCGGCATTTCTTGTTGAACACGGATCTTTCTTTGTTGAACGTTTTTGGAAAGCAGATTCCAAAGAGAAGCACCACCGCGCTCTTCAGAGGGCCCTTTCACTCTAAAGCGGAGCATAGTCTCGGAACCGGCCAGATGAGCAAAAGTAGGTCCGGGAGTAACACTGAGGACCTCGCCTCCCAGTTCCTTTATGAATTCGGTGTTTTTTGCGCTCCAATCTAAAAAAGCGTTGATAATTTCGTCCGTCGTAGTTCCTGAGGAGAGAATGCGTAGGTGTTCCCTGGCCGCCGCATTGTTGATGGGACAAACAAACGCGTTGGTGGCGAGGCGAGTGTTTCCTCCGCCGGAGTCTTTCTCAATGATAACCGCGGAAGCGCCGGCGTCATGCGCTGAAATAGCGGCGGAGGCGCCTGCGCCGCCGTAACCCACTACGACCACGTCTGCTTCGTCGTTCCACACGTCTGCCATTTTTCTCCCTATACCGGTTTGCGTCTGCTATTTCTCCTGCGCCGCTTCGCGGGCCATGGAGAAATCCACCAATTTGTCGAAGTTGATCGGCTTACCTTCGTATTCGCTGCCAAGGAGCGAGTTTTCCAAAGCCTTCCTGGAAGCGATGCCGTTCCTGGCCGCGTTTTTGACTGTTAGGTCATAAATGTAGTTCGCTGTCCCGGTCTCGATGCCGCGCAAATTCTTCTGAATTATCGCCTTGGTCTCGACCGGTTGCCGGGCCATATAGTCGAGCGACTTCAACACAGCTTTTATGACGTGCTTGGTTTCGTCACGGTTCTGCTGAATTTTTTTTCCGCTGGTTCCCAATCCGGCGAACAGTGTCTCTAGATAGTCGCCCAGTTGGAGAATCGTGCGCGCGCCGAGTTTGTGGGCCGCCAGATTGGACGGAACCTGAAGGACAGCCCCGGCCACAATCCCTCCTTCGAGAGCGGAAATTCGCGCGGCGTCGCTGCCCCCGCCTACGGCAAGTATTTTGACCTCCTTGTCAGGATCGATGCCGTTGGCCTTCAACGCAAATCGAACCGCATAGTCCGTCGAAGCGCCATAACGGCTGATGCCGATCGCTTTACCGCGCAAGTCGGTGAGCGATTTGGTCTCTGGCCGAACGACAAGATCGAAAAAGGTTCGGTTGTACACTCCCAAAATCGTTACCAGGGGCGCGCCGGCAATTGCCGCGCGCAAAACACTGGACGCGCTCTGCATGTAATCCACATCGCCGCTGATGAGTCCTTTCACGGCCAGATCCGATCTCATCACGAGGTATTGAACCGTCAGGCCGGATTCTTCAAAAAATTTCCTTTCGATGCCGACCCAAATGGGGACATTAGTCAACACGACCGACGATGTAGCGATGACGATGGTCTTTCCATGAGCGTCGATGCAAAGGAATATCAGAAAGAGCGAAGCGATTGACAATGCGCGTTTTAGCTTCTTCATGTTTCGGCTTCTCTTTCGCTGTTGATTTTCGATAATTCGTCAACGCTGTTTTTCCAACCAGCCTACGATGTCAGCGATGACCGGCGCGCGATTGACATTAGTCAGGTGATGATTCCCGCCTTGAACGGGTCGGAACTGTGCCACCGACTGCAGTTTCTCATAGAGCATTTTTCCGTGTTCAAACGGAACCGACTCGTCCGCGGTCCCGTGGACTATCAAAACCGGTTTTTTCAATCTTTCCACAATCTCCAATGCGTTGGAGGAGCTTCTTCGTGCATGTAATCGATGTATTTCAATCCCAGTTCAGCGTTGGGACAACGTTGGACCCAGGCGCTGAGGATGCACGGAATCTCTCGCAAATAGGCGTACGATTGGCTCATGATTTGAAAGACTTGTTCCTTGCTGAGCTTTCCGCTGCACCACGCATCGTAATAGGGCGACGCGGTAATTTCCTTTCGCAGGGGTTCGAGTTCTCTATCTAGCCACTCCATAAACTGCTCGCCGGACATTGCCATAGCTTTTACCTTTTATTTATCGATTTCTCTTTCCAGCTGATTCACGTATTGGGTGTCGACTAAACTCGTCATGGCTAGCTTGTCGATGCTCGGATCTGTCTTGCCCAAAAAATCTTTCACCACTTTTATGCCTTCGACGGACGGCGAGGGAACGTCCTTGTACAGCCGAGCGTGCACTTTCCACGTATCTTCCAGGGCTGCTTGATCCTTCAGTTGCATGAATTGCGCGAGCCCCTTGATGGCTGTGTCCTTGTTGGCCTTGTATAGGCGCAGCGCCTTGCCCATGGCCGCAAGCACCCTATAGATTTCGCTCCCGTGACGCTGCTGAGTCGAGCGCAATACTACAAAAGAAGCGGAAGACGATGGGATACCGAGATTGGCGAGATCCACCAACAGATTGAGGCCGGCCTGCTTGGCGAGAAGCGTGAGGGGGGGACCGACAAAGGTCGCCTGAACCAGGCCGCTTTTTACCGCCGCGAAGCGCGACGTTTGACTGCCTATTTGGATCAACGTGACATCTTTTTCCGGTATGAGATTTAGCTTGCCTAAAACCGTGCGGGCGAGGAAGTCGGAATAGTCGCCCAACCGGTCGATGGCCAATTTGGTATTTTTGAGATCGACAGGAGTTTTAATCGCCGGGCTGCTTATGAGCGTCAATACCTCTCGATCCATTACCCCGCCGACAAACCGCAAATCCGTGCCGTGAGCGGCCGCGCGGATCGGACTGGCAGCTGCGACGGTTTCCATCAGAATATCGCCGGCGATAAATGCCTGCGTGATCTGTATGCCGCCGATGTAAATAAATTGAGGGCGGATGCCCTGTTGTTCCAGCAGGCGTTGTTGCTGCACCAGGCTGATAAATCCGTAGGTGCCGCCATTGGAGGAGTAACCGATGGGAAAATCAACGAGTGTGGTGGCGGCGTTTGCCGACGAGAAAAAAAGGCACAAAACAATAGTGACGGAGAGCCGACCGGTGAGGCCGCGAGTGAAATCAGCCAAGGATTTGCTCCCTCATTTGAGCTCGTCGGGTATGATGCGGCCATCTTCGACGATGATTTTTCCATCGAGTTCGAAGGTGGCCCGCCGCAAAATCAGATCCTCATGCGCCATGGTTTGGTTTCTGCCGCCGAGGCGGTAGTTGGCGCCAAACGCGACCTGCACGTTCCCGTACGTGGATCTGACATCCCGTGCGCCTTCCTCCGTTCCCCGCTGGGCGATTTCCGACCAGCGGGCACGGCTATCGGTTCCCCAGCCGATATGGGAGATAATAAAAGCTTCCGGGTCTTTCGCTTGTCCTATGTGTTCTTCGAAGAGGACGGCATCGACTCCGCCGTCAATTTTCGTAACTATGCCGTTGTGCACCGAGATGCGCACGGGCTCGGCAACGTAGCGGCCTAGCATGACCAGTAGATCGCCGATATCCAAGACGAGAGTTCCGTTGGCTGTTTCTTCCTCCGGCGCGCAATAAAGAAAACCTGACGGCCAGCTATCCCAGCGGCCAGGCTCGTCGCTGATACCGTATTGGGTCAAGCCCTTACGGCCTTGTTTGCGCATTTTCAGATCGGTACCCGCCTTCGAGACGACTCTGATTTCAGTCGCCTCTTCAAGCCAGCGAGCGCCCTGTGCGGTGCGCTGCCTGAGCTGTTCGTTTGGAAAACAACGGCGCAACTGTTCCTCGTTGGCTTTAACCTGAAGGACCCGAGTGCCGCTCGATAAAACTTCGCTGAGGCCTTTCCCGTACAAGTAGAGAACGCTTCCGGTCGAAAGATCTACGACGAAGTCCGCGTCTTTAAGAATCTTTATGACCGGCGCGAGATCGATGCTGTGGCCGCCCCCCTGCGGCAGGAACGGAATTTTGACTTCAAAGACGCTCTTGGCCAATTCCTTACCGGCGGCCAAGAAAGCGGATATGTAGTTGGGGTTGGTCCGTGTGTCGGAAAAGAGAACGACGCTTTCCTGGCGATTGATTTTGCAAAGGCGCAGCTCATCCAACACCATTCCGATTAAGTCTCCACCCATCTCACCGGTAATGGGAAAACGAACTGTCATGAGATTTCTCCTTGTGAGAGCAAATAAATTATGATGCGCAGACCGGCTTCTAATCCCAGACGAAGCCGGGAACCGGAGAAAGATTTCTCCCTTCGGTCGAAATGACACAAAACCGGTGGAAGTGAAAAAGCCAATCCCGCGACAAATTTTCATAACGATACAGCTTAGTATGACCTCTTGTTTTACTATGATGAGGTAGGCCCGGGGCCTACCCGGATTCTGCGGCCATACAGGGCCGCCCCTACAGCGTGCGTGAACCGACTACAGTCGTTCTTCGACCGGCCTTGCTTTCCAATTTGCCATTGTCAGAATTTCCTTCTCATCTCCGGCGTGAAATATCGGGACATTTCAAAATTGGAAGCGCTGGCCCAGACTCTACCTCTAAGCTGCGACTCGAAAGCCGTAAAAGTTTTGCGGATTGTTCCAGGCAATCCGGCGCTTGTCGACTTCGGAGATGTCTTGCCTGCCGGTGAACATTTTGACCGTATTGGGCCAGGACGTATCCCAATGGGGATAGTCCGAAGAATACAGAAGCTTGCTCGCGCCGATACGATCGATCACGTAGGGCACCGTAGATTCCTCCAATTCAAAAGCATAGAAGAATAGATCGCTGCTCATATACTCGCTGGGCTTCCGTTTCAAGAGCGGCGCTTCTCTTGCGCCGCGCATTTCATACTCTTCATCCAAGCGATCCATGAGAAATGGAACCCAACCGCAGCAGGATTCCAGCGCTGCGATGCGCAGTTTGGGAAACTTCTCGGGCACGCCGGCGAAGATCAGTCCAGTGAGCGCGGCCATGCACTCGAACGGGAACGAAAGGCTGTGGACCGAAATAAAGGTATCGAACCTGCCGTGCATGCGTTCGGCGGCGCGAATTCCCCCGTGCAACGCCAGCCCGACGTCAAGCCGCTGTACCTCCTCGTAGAAAGGCCAAAACTCGCGTTTGCCAATGTCCTGATCGCGCACATTGGTCGGCATCATGACGCCCACGAAACCTAGCTGCTCCACGCCGCGACGGACCTCTTTAATCGCCGCATCAACGTCCTGCAGGGCCACCATAGCGACGCCCTTGAGTCGTCTAGGATCAGCGGCGCAAAATTCCGCCAACCAGTCGTTGTAGGCGCGGGCAATGTCCGTCGCCAAATCGGTTTCTCTCTCGGCATTAAGCGACAGGTGACTGGGAAAGATCACCTGAATGTCGATGCCATCTATATCCATGTCTGACAGTTGGACTTTCGGGTCCTCATTGCGCTTGCCGAGAGTGCCACCGAAAGTTCGGTCCCAGGACTCTGAGTGCATGAGCGGCCGGTTGCGGTACTCCTTTTTCAAGTGTTTCTTAAGACTTTCATTAGATTCGGTCACATGACCATCTGCATCAATAATGGGGAATTTTTCCATGTTTAATATCTCCTTTTTGGCGCGTTAACGGTTTCCAGGAATACCATAGAGACGGTCGAAGAAGCCACTCTCGTCCAGTTTGCGCATGAAACGGGCGTCGACGAGATCGTCTACATTTACCTCCGCGACGCGGGGATTCTGCGCCTTGGTTAGCCGTTGGACGTTGCGCAGGCCATCCACCGCAGGATATGGCTTACGCGCCATATTTCTCACTAAATCCTGGTATCCCTCTTCTGCGAAACTCGGGTCAGTGATCCTGAGCCGTTTCATGATGAGGTCCAAGACCACGAGCTGATTTTTTGGCGAGACCACGTATGCCAGGCCTTCCAGCAAACCTTTGAGGAGGTTTTCCAGCGTGGCGGACTGTTCGGTGATATAGGCGCGCGTGGATACGACGTCCACGCCAACAAACGGGATAGTGGCTTTGTGCGCATCGCCGAGGAGAGTAAACCCGCGTTGCTCTAACCGTTTGCTAAAGACCGTGTCGATGGCGGCGGCGTCGATCTTGCCGGCCTCTAGAGCTTGGCTCCGAACGATCTGATCGCCAATGGGCTGAATGATTATATTGTCCCGGCGCAGCTCGAGCCCGAGCTGTTCAAGCCAAAGCAAAGCTCCCATCCAATTTGTGCCGCCGATGCTTTGGACTCCTACAATTTTTCCGCGCAGATCCTTGGCGGTTTTGATTCCTGGTCTGGCGACCAAGTTGTTGGTCATTTTACCCATGAAAGTGGCGAGTATTTTCATGTCAGACTCGCCCACGGAAGCGTTTAAGATACCGCTGCCGGCGCCATAGGCTACCGGAATACTTCCTGACTTCATGCTAGCAATTAAAAGCGGCGTGCTACGGACGAAAACCAGTGTTGTATCAATGCCATATTTCTGGAAATAGCCCTTCTCCTGGGCGATCCAAAGCGGCGCGATCCGCGGATTAATTGTTGAGTAGCCGATGGCAAGGTGGGTGGCAGCCAGCGCGGCCGTCGCTGGGTAAAAGAAAAACAGAAGCAGGGAGATGAACAATCGGTCACAACGCTTCATACGACTCTGCGTAAGCTCAATGTTAATGGAATGAAGCTTAAATGTTTTCGGATTGAGCTTTTCGGTCAAGGGCTCGAATTGCAAACGACCGCAGTCGCTGGGATGCTCACAATTAGTCAAGCTCGAGTTTCGTGCCATTGAGCGTTGCCCTGGTTGCTACTGGAATCGGGTTCCGTAGGGTTTGCTCGGCATGACAGGCCCGTTCGGCATGGCGGATGAGTTTCTTAACTGGTTCCGGAGCGGCCGGGCTTTTTATAGCTACAGCAAAGGTTACCTCTTCGAATGCGGCGCCGGGTCCGTCCAGTCCAAGTTTGTCAGCAACATCAAAAGTGCAACGAACATCAACTTTCCCATCTTCAATGATAACCTCGTAAAGGTGCGCGAACCGCGCAATCTGCGTCAGCAGTCAGAAAGCCGCCCCGATGAGAAAATAGGAAAGCGGAGCCGGAGCGAGGTTGGTCCCGCCACGCTCTTCCGGTTCGTCAGATTCCAGACGAAAACCGCGAACGGTCCCTTCCAAGTGAACATTCTCGACGATGTTTGCCACCGCGCGGAAAGTAATTTGTCCACGGTTGGGGCCTTTCTTCGTGGCGTTGCGAAACTTTTCATGTTCGGCTCGCATCTTGTTCAAATCAACTCGGCTCTGTACACGCTTGGTCATCGGGCGCCTCCATAACTCTGATCCACGTTATGCAAAATCGCGGTAAGGCGTCAAGAACTTTGCTGCTGTTAGACTCAATGCTGCGAAAAGTTTTAGCCGTGGCTCGTTGCGACCTTTGCAAAGTGACGGCGTTTGCCGTAACAGTGGTAGTTAAGCTTCAGTGACGGCGGCATCGCTTGCGAAACCTCTGGACATTCACGACTCTCCGTTCTCTTCGACATCGTAATTTTCGTCTCCTATTGGAAGGCGCACTGATCTCGAGCTCCGGCGACTTTATGCAGAACGTCGCACAGAGCTGGTTAGTGTGGGATCTCACCCGTTCTCCGGTGGCGATCGGAGTGGTTGCCTTTTTTGATAGTATGCCCCGTCTAGTTGTCGGCGCGCTTGGCGGTGCGATTGCGGATCGGTTTGATCGGCGGCGGGTGTTAATGGTCACCCAAGCGCTAGCTATGCTCCAAGCCATTATCTACTGGTTGGCGGTCTGGTTCCACGTTATCGCCTTTTGGCACATCGTCGTCTTGGCGTTTTTTCTAGGAATCGTCAATACGATTAATCAGACGGCCCGCCAGTCGCTGGTCAACAGCCTCGTCCCTAGAGAAGAACTGCTTAATGCAATAGGACTACAGTCGTCGGTTTTCAATCTCACAAAAATTCTTGGTCCCTCCGCGGGAGGCGTCATTATCGCCACCGTGGGTATTGCCGGTTGTTTTTTCGTTAATGCGCTGAGCTTTCTGGCACTCCAGTATAATCTCTATCTCATGGAATTGCCTCTGTGGGAGGAGCGGAGCGGGCGGCAAACGATTTGGGAAGATATCAAGGAAGGATTTATATACGTGCACGAGACCAGGCGTATCCTGAATATTATTGCGTTGTCGTACGTCTTGGCCACCTTTGGCGCGCCCTATAACCGGTTTGTGCCCATCTTCGCGACAAATATATTGCACATCGGTCCGACGGGTTTTGGCTTACTCATGGCTGCGCCGGGCGTCGGTGCGACCCTGGCCGCGTTGTTTCTGGCTTCGGTGCAAACGGTTCGAGTGCACCTGAGATGGATCTGCGGTTTTGTCGTAGGGTTTGCGGTTTCGCTGGCGCTCTTCGCATTTTCTCACTCGTTCGTTTTATCCTTTTTATTTCTTGCCATGACTGGATTCTGTCAAATTGGGAGCCGGGCGCTATCCAATACCGCGATTCAGATGATGGCGCCGGTCCACCTATTGGGACGGGTTCTGAGCGTGTTCTTTATGGACCGAGGTCTATGGTCACTGGGCAGCGTGTTGATGGGTGCCGCGGCATCGGCGGTGGGCATAAGCTGGACTTTTGCGGCTTGCTCGACGGTTTGCATCATGGCATCGCTTAGTCTACTGGTTTCGAACTCTAGAAGACGCGCGCGAGCGATGGTCGAACGAGCGGAAACTCGGCATCCAAAAGAAGTATAAAAGGATCAGGGCATTCACATCGTGGACACAGCGCGTCAAGAAGCGAAAATCTCTCAGTTATTACGGCCCGTCGTCCGGCGATTCTCATCCCGCTCAATTCCGAACACTACCAAGCGCATTTAAGTTCCTGTGCGCGGAAATTTTCGCCAAATTCGGACCGGTCATTCCTTCTTCGTCTACGAATCTTCCCAGGTTTCCTGGGGCATAGGGTTTGCGACCGCACAACAAGCGTCGTCATCTGGAAGGAGCGTCCATGAAGCTCAACGCAACTGTCGGGGTGATTGCATTTGGCCTTACGGTGTCACTGGCATGGAAGGTGACGGCGAATAATCCAACTTACTTCGGGGATCCGTTTCCCAATCTCACTACGGCTCAGCTCAATAAATTCGATGCCGGAAAAGACAAGCTTGTGGAACAGGGCAGCGAACAGGGACAAGTAAACGGCCGCGAGATGCCGACGGTGCCTCTCTCGGGTTCGCGTATGCGCAAGACTTTGCTTGACGACGCCCGTGCAGCCGGTACCAGCGCCGCCATCCTGGCGCACGACGGCCGGGGCGCGAAGGCGAGGCAGAAGTTCAAGTCGCTTTCGGCAAAGGAAGTGATCGGGCTCCTCGCATTTTTGAGTTCGCTGTGATCGTGAGAATAAATCCGCTTCGAGTTTTGATCTTACTTTGCAGCTCCGGGGCCACCCGTGCGCAGCTTGGATGACGCCGTAACGGCGCCTGAGCTCGGCTCAGGCGCCGTTACTCGCGCACCATCCAGGCTGCGTAATGAATGATCGTTTAGAGGTTCAAAACCGCGCAAGCAAGACCCTAAGAAGCCGGGGCGGGCATAACTTCTCCACACTTCTTGCAGGTGCGGAATGCTTCGTTGTCGAAGAACCGTCGGTAGGCTTTTGATACCGGATCCTCAGCATAGTCGCGCACGATAAAAATCTCTTCGTGTAAGAATCCGTCACACCGAGTGCAATACCAGTGAAAGCGGTCGATTTCGTCCTCGCGCCGCTTGCGCTCTGAAATGAGCGCGAACGCATCGGGCGGAAAACGCGGCGAGTGGGGCGTCCCGGCGGGTGTGTATATAAGCGATCCTTCGGGAATCATGGCGATTGCTTCTTTTCCTTCCGGTGTGCGGTAGTGCAGCCGCATTTCTCCTTTGAGCATATACATCGTTTCATCGCTCGGGTTGATGTGAAACTCGCTGCGATATTCGCGTCCGCGGGCGATGAACATCAAAGAATCGGGATGTTGCCACAACACGTTTACATGTCTACCGGTTTCGGCAAGCCAACGCG
>Ga0209684_1000193_pt1 | contig 11370 bp, 8 predicted proteins | sample PanSoiPlot6MoBio_FD_188322 | JGI IMG/M metagenome (GOLD analysis project Ga0209684, IMG submission 188322) | Tropical forest soil microbial communities from Panama analyzed to predict greenhouse gas emissions - Panama Soil Plot 6 MoBio (SPAdes)... | ecosystem: Environmental > Terrestrial > Soil >...
CAGAGATCTTCGGGGCCGGTATCGTTGGGCACTGCGCTTTCCGCTGCACTGTTACGACGTCCAACTTGCTAGCTGTTTCATTTTTCTCGCGCTCCTGACGAAATAGACCCTGGCGGTCCACGCTAGGTGTAGATCGTTGCTCCCTATTTGCGACCTCCCTCGTCCTCCGAATAGTTTCCACTTTTTGGGCATCATAGTGCACGCGCACATTGCTAAGGCCCGCCTGCAACGATGATCCCGTTTGCTGACGCACTGTACCATCCCGTGTGCGCCCGCCACCCTTTTTTCGCTGGATGGCCTCTTCTCCTTCCTCTCCGATAGATTGCCCGGCCAGTGACAGCATCCGCTGCACGTAGTGGTTTCCGGAGTCCCGCTGCATCTGTAGCAACGGACTCCGAGCAGCGGTAAGCCTTGATGCGATTGATTTCCACTGTGTTGTGCTGACCATAGCACCTTCAGGATAAGAAAACGCCAAGGGTAGGGCTGCTCCAGATTGCCAGCCAACTGATGGCTTCAGGGGCTTTTCCCCAAGATTCCACGAGCGAGCTCTATTGATCATTTTCTCCTCTTGGGATCTTCCTTGGTACCCTCGCATGACCCACTCTCATCCAAACTCAAGCGGACAGGTATGAAGCACCTGACTGCTCCTTTGCATATTTATTTTACGCCCCGCATTGCTGACTTCGTAATTTGGTTTCCTCGAGATCGAAAGTCCTAGTCGGCTCGCGACAAATCAAATTCAGATTCAGAAACCACTTTTCCCATCTTCTGGTACTCACGTTTGGTTGCATGCAGCAAGTGGGTCATATCGACAATGTTGCGATTGTCAGCGGCGAGAAACGCGGAAGCCAAGGCTATGTTGCGGATATTGCCTCCGGTAAGTTCAAAACGGCGCGCCATGAAGTCGAGATTTAACTCTGAGCTCCTTGGTGTGTCTTGCGGCCAAATGCGTTCCCAGATTCGGCGCCGATCTTCTTCATTGGGGAACGGAAACTCGACTGTAAAGTGCAGGCGCCGTACGAAAGCTTCATCCATGTTTTTACGAAAGTTGGTCGCCAGGATGACCACGCCCTCATATTCTTCCATGCGTTGGAGTAGGTAGCCGATTTCGATATTCGCATACCGGTCGTGCGAGTCTTTGACTTCGCTGCGCTTGCCGAACAAAGCGTCGGCCTCGTCAAAGAACAGGATGGCATTGGATGTTTCAGCTTCAATAAATATACGAGACAGGTTTTTCTCGGTTTCGCCGATGTATTTGCTCACCACCGTCGACAGGTCAATTTTATAGAGATCCAATCCTAATTCGCCGGCAATGATCTCCGCCGCCATGGTTTTGCCAGTGCCAGACGGACCGGCAAAAAGAACGCTTAGACCCTTGCCCAACGACAGCTTGCGACCGAAGCCCCACTCGCTATACACCCGGTCGCGATATTTGACGTGGTTGCAGACTTCTCGTAACTGCTCCAGACGATCCGCCGGAAGTACTATGTCTCCCCATTTGTACTCCGGTGTGATCTTTCGAGCCAAAGTCGCGAGCTTCTGGTTCGAATGTAGACGACTTGCCTCATACAGGTCTTGCGTCGTAATTCTCGCATGTTCAGTATCCCGCAATCGCGCGAGATTTTCCGCGGTGGCCGCGACATCTCGAATCTGACCACCAGTGAATCTGAACTTGGTTGCTAACGCAGGCACATCCATATCGGACGTCACAGGTTGGCTGCCATTGAGCGCTGCTGACCATATCCGGGAGCGCTCAGAAAAGTTCAGCCTCCGTAGCTCAACGCGGGCGAAAGGAACGCCGCTCAGAGCATCAGCAGGCTCCCAGACTTTCTCGCCAGCCAAAAAAGTCAAGGCGGGGCAATCCTCCAACGTGCCGAGAAAGGTCTTAAACGGCCCCTTCTTTTCCTCCGCTAAAACTGCGTCAAAGCCTTGCCAGTACACCCCTGCTGAATGGAGCTTTGCTTCTCGTTGAACAAAACCTAACGCCTTCGCGTATGACGCATCGCCTTCGGCTATTAACCGCTCCAGATCCACGATCAAGAGTTGCCGCCGTGATTCCCTACATACGGCCTCAGCCGTGCTCCGTTTCCCGGCTCCGTAGGGCCCTTGCAAATAAATAATTGCTTCACCAGCGCTTGCGCTGTTCTGGATAAACTTCTCGATACCGCGCTTGGCATCGTCATCCACCAGCAGCGCGTCGCGGTGCACTTGTGGGTCGCGCAGCATCGCATAGGGTTGCAGGCGCGGATCCAACTCGTCTGAACCCAGTAGATATCTCACGATCCGTCCGTCAACCTTCAAATACTTAGCTAGTAACGGCTGGTGAGGTTGTGAGGGGTCTTCGATTTGCTCTAACAAATGATGGCGCAGTAAGGGAGCGCTGTCACCAAAACAGGAGCGGGCCGCAAACTTGGCCTCCATAGAGGGAGCGAGTAAACTGAGAACCAAATCTACGCTGGGCCGCTTCTTGGTGACGTCGTCTTGGAGATATGCATAGAGCCGTTCGTACCGAAGGTCTGCCTCTACGGCGAAACAAACGAGGAGCGCGTCGATTTCGAATGAACTGAGTCCAAAGAGGTGCTGCAGGCTGTGGAGCCTGAGCTCAATACCGCGTTGGACACTAAGTTGCTTTCTGTCGTTTATCTGCCTGCTAATATTCTCGAGGTTGGCTGCAAGATCCCCGAGTGCAATCTGCCCTCGGGCCCAACGAGGAAAACCAACGGGCTGCTTGAGGAGCGCGTTGACTTCCTCCTCGGATATATAGAGGCCGCGAAACTGCTCGTCGTTGGTATAGAGTTGGCGCGCGCGGGCGACTTGCGCCGCGATGAGCAGGTCGATCCGTTCCAGGTCAGCGAGCAGATGCTGTAACGAGTTTTCGAAGGCGTCCATTTAGCTTCCGACTTTCGCGCCTTTTTGCTCCAGTTTTCTATGCCATTCGGTTATGCTTAATATTACTTATAGTCCGGCCTCAGATGCTATACCACCTGTTTTCCCTTTGCTAATTCGATTGCATCCTTGGCCCGTACTGCTAAGCCTCCCGCTATCCAAACCTTATTTCGTTTCGGACGTCTCCTTTTGCCCCGTTGTAGCTCCCAGCCCGCTGGTTTTTCCTGGCGCCGTGGCCCCCTCCGTTCCGCTCGCCTTCGGGGATTCCTTTGGTTGGCTCGCTTTGAGGCTTCGAATCTCGCTGTTGGCTGCTTCCAATTGGCGTTCCTTTTCCTCTAGTTGTCTCTTCAAACCACTTGTTTGCGTCTCGGCCTTTGCTTTAGCAGTTCTCGCCTCGTCTAAATCTTTCTGCAACTTGCTTGTAATTTTATTAGTAGATTGCTCGGCCTGGGCTAATTGTGCCTTCAACCTATTCGTTTCCTTATCGGCACGGCCCATGGCAGTTTTCGTCTCGTCTAGCTCTTTTTGTAACTTGCTACCCTGTGCCTCCAACTCCTTTACTCTCTTCTCGGCACGGGCTCTGGCAGTCTTCGTCTCTTCTAGTTCTTTCTGCCACTTGATTACACTTTTACTGGCAGATTCCTTTAACGACTTCATTTCCTCTTCGGCACGGGCTCTCGCAGTTTTCGTCTCCTCCAATTGTCCTTGAAATTCCACCATTCTCTTGTTCATGAACGCGTAGAGTCCGGATGCAGATATCGCCGCCCCAACAATGAGCGCGGCAACCGTGTGGAATGAATAAAAGCCTGGTCTGGTCGGAGTTATCGTAGTAGGCTTCTCTATCTTGGTTGACTCAAGAGGCCGTGCTTCGCTTCGTTCACTCGGTTGTGCTAAAGCGCTGCTTGCACCCACGACTGCTGTAGCCGTAATAGGTTTCTCCGGGTTGGGTGACTCGACGGGCTGTTGCGCTTTACGCGGACCGTATTGAATAAACTGAACCGTAACATTGTCTTTTCCGCCTTTTTGCAAAGCCAGGTTGACCAGGCGTGTCACGATCTCTTGCGACGTCGAGGGAGGCTGGAGAGTAGATTTAATTTCCTGATAAGTCACATAACCCGAGAGTCCGTCCGAGCAAAGAAGAATGGCATCGCCGTCCGTGAGCGTTACCTCCTTACTAATATCCACCTCCACGCTCTCGTGAGTACCGATAGCACGTTCGAGTACGTTTGCATTTGGATGGTCGGCCGCGTCTTCTGGCTTTAGCATTCCTGCCTGCACCATCTTTTGGACCACAGTGTGATCGGTCGTTAGCTGCCTAAGCTCACCATCCCGGTAAAGATAAGCTCGACTATCACCAACATGCGCCAGTCTGGCAACCTTTCCCGAGATCAGCAAAAGGACTGCCGTTGTCCCCATTCCATCGACCTCCGGATCCCCGGCATGGCCTTTTTGATAGATGGTTTCGTTGGCCTTTTTGAAGGCTGCTTGAATAACCTGCTCAACCGATTGGGTTGCGGGAGCTTCTTTGATCTGTTGCGTCAGTTCTTGTATGGCTAACTGAGCCGCCAGGGCGCCCCCTTTGTGCCCACCCATACCGTCGGCCACGATATAAAAAGGCCCCAACGGCCCCACGTCGCCGGTCATGCGATCCTGGTTCTCATCGCGCACGTACCCGGTCTCCGAGCAAGCCCCGACTTCCAACTGTGAAGAGTCTGCGTCCATTGCTTTCAACCGAAAGTCCTTTTAAGCGACTGCTGATGGGCTCTTGCGATTAGCTGGATCCTTTTAATGCAATCATCGATGCAAGGCCGGCCTAACCGACGATCGACCGCTTGTCATCCTTTCCTTTGTCAAGCGCTTGACTCGGCGGCGCCTCTAACACCTGAAAAACCGCGTTACCAATCCGAATATGGTCCCCCCGATGAACCATGGAGGCCGCTCCCGCAACTCTCTTTTCGTTGAGAAAAGTGCCGTTGCGAGAACCTTCGTCACCGAGAAGCAAAGTACCTTTTTGGTAACGAAGATAAGCGTGGTGTCCTGATACAAATTCGTCTCCCGAAATACGCAAATCGTTATCCGAGTCTCTCCCAATCCGGAAATGCTCCTTTTCGATGGGAAACTGCTTAGCCCGCGCCACCCCCCCGATCCCGCCAAGCATTGCCGCCGGACGCCCCGGCTGGGGTTGCGGAAAATAGTCGCTGACGATTGTTGCACGCCGCGGAGTTGCTACGGAAGGCTTCGCCTCCTCTGTTGCCGGGCGGGAAAGGACGTTGAGCATCATCCAGTCCACCACATCGTACGTGACTTCCTTATAGTCTCGTGCATCGTTTTGACTTGGCCTTAACCTCGTATCACTGGCAAGCTGGTCTCCGAGCTTGTTGAGCGTGTTAATGATACCGTCGAGCTCAGGTTTCAGTACTTTTGCCTCGACCAACCGGCGCACAGCCTCGTGAATTCCAGTGGTGGGAGTCAAGGAAATCTTGTTAACCATGCAGGCATCGTACACGATCTGTTTGATCGCCCCCCAGGATTCAAGAACGATATCGCGTGCCGATTGCTTGGCAAAATCCGTCAGTCGCTCGGCGGTAGGCAAAATACGACTTGCTGCGACTTCAGTTTCTACGCCTTTCGCTCGCGCCTTTACGTTTTTAACCTCCTCACCAAAAACTAGCTTGAACTTGCGATTACGGGGATCAAATTCGAGCTGGGTAAGCTTGCCAATCAGCCCACCAAGCTCTTTCCGAAAAATAATAGCGGCGAAGACAGCCAAAATTAGCGTGATCAACGGCCAAGAAGAAGCAATCGTTTGGAGTATGTCTTGTGTATTCATTTGAACAGCCTCCTAAAGCGTACCACTGCTCCCCATTGTCCGATGCATTCGATTCAGAGCGCCACTAAATCATCATGCCAACGGTCAGCTGTTTCCGAATTTTTAGATGAGTTTCGGCAAAGCACGTAAACCAAACGATTTAACGCCTCTATCGAAGCGCATAAGCTCTGCCTATCCTGATGCTGGTACTGGGTTAGAAAAGGATGAAAAACGAAGAAGTTAGAATCGAAATTGTCCTAACCCACGGTCGTATCGCCACTTCCTTTTTTGCCAACCGTTTCGTCGCGTCTTCTTTCTTCAGGCGGCTCTGGTCGAAGTGGCACTTCCTCAGAGCCTTGCGGTATTTTAACAAAAGTCCATAGCGTGGCCCCGGTCTTGATTTCTGAGTTGTTTGGCAGCTCTGTACCGAGATTCGCTTTTAGTGGAACATTGTTTAGGAAAGTCCCGTTAGAAGTGGCCTGATCGAGAATCTCATAGCCGCCTTGACGGTAGAGGATTAATGCATGCTCTGCGGACATTTCCCGGTCGTGGGAAATCTGAACGTCACAGGGGCGATGAAACGCTTCACTACTGACGTCGCCTCTACCAATGAAATTCTTCCCTTCCCGAATAGGGAACAATTGGCCATCGCGGCCCCATGTATAGGTGACCAGAACTCCTACTATCCGGCGCGTATCGGCTTCGGCATGTTGACCGCCTTGACCGGGCGGAGCCGACATCGTTTTCGTTACCCGGTTTCCCTGGGGCGAACCTGGCGTGATCCCTGCCACCACAGTTCTTTGCCGGTCGGAGGAGTCGACGGCCCTAAATCCAGTCTTTTCCTTGGATCTTTGTTCGGCTTCGCAATAGGGACAGGAGTCCCAACTCGGATCCATAGAATGACCCTGAGAGCATTTTCGCCCGTGGCGAAGTCCTGCATCTGCCATATGAACCTCCTTATTATTGTTTCGGTTTTAGCCGCACCGAGTCTATCATTACTTTTTGAGGCGTCAAGGCAAAATTACGCGGCAAGTCACATCAAATCCACTCCGCCAGCAGAATCACGTGTCTTTACCAGACTGCCGCTCACAATCTTTGCGCATCATACTAACATCAACTCCTCCCCTGTTCCCACCGCGATAGCGTGCATAATGACTTTTCATCATCCGGGTCATCGGAATCTGTGCAAATGATGACTTCTTTGTCAGTGACTGGGTATAATCCTCGAATGCTGCGTCCACCGTGCTGTTTCTCAAGCTTGCAAGCCGGCCGATAAGATCTTCATAGATAGGTATCGCGTCAACTATATTCTTATCAATGTCCTCAATCTGTTTCTTGAGCGCATCCATCGTAGAGGAGTCGATTTGCCCGGCAAGCTCTAAACCCTTTCGCTTCAGTTCAACGCGACCTAACTCCCGGCATATCATCAAAGCCTTTTCTGAAGCAGTCTGAACCAAATTGTAAGCAATTTGGCTTTGCACTGCTTCATCAGTACCCCGACCGTCCGGAGGCAGAGGCTTCTTCGAATTCATGATGATCACGATCCCTAAACTTACGAGCAACGTTGCTGCGAGTCCCCATAGCAGCCTTTTCTGCCATTTCCACGACGGTTGCTGTATTCGTTCTCGTTCATACTCTTGGATACACTGAAGGAATTCGGCGCAAGTCTGAAAGCGCTCGGCTGGATCTTTTGCCATCGCCTTTAAGACAATGTTAGCCAGTTCTGCAGAGATTTCAGGATTCTTTTGGTGCAGATTGGGCGCAGGAGCATGAATCTGTTGGTTCTGCACAATAAAGTCGGTTTCTCCGTTGAACGGGACATCTCCGGCAAGCATTTCGTATAGTACGATCCCTAAGGAGTAGATATCGGTTCGCGAATCCAATTGCCGAGGACGCTGGATTTGTTCAGGACTCATGTAACAAGGCGATCCCACCGTAACTCCTGTGGCCGTAACTCGCTGATCTCCTGCTCCAGCTAAAATAGCGATCCCAAAGTCCATAATGCGAGCTCTACCCTGGCTATCGATGAGGACGTTTGATGGTTTTACATCTCTATGGATAACACCTTTGCTATGCGCGAAAGCCAGACCCCTGAGAATATCCTGGAAAATCGGCAGGGCTTCGTGTTCGGGCAATTTACCTTTTGTTCTGATAAGCTCTCCTAGATCTTGGCCGTCCACGAATTCCATAACAAGAAAAAATTGTCCCTCGGCTTCGAAAAAATCGGTAACCTGGACAATATTTGGATGATCGAGGATCGCCTGCCTTTTAGCCTCCTCATAAAATCGGCTACGAAATTGAGGATCACTATTCAACGATTTCGAAAGACTTTTGATCGCAAAACGTTTGGGAAGCTCTACGTGCTCCGCCAAGTAGACAACTCCCATCCCGCCCTTGCCGATTTCTGAGACAATCCGAAAGCTACGAATGGTTTTACCGATCATTTTCTTTCCAGTTGCACAAACTCAGTTTCGACGATTCAAACGGGACAAAGCTATTGTATCTTTATTTCGAGCGACCATTGCTTTTCACACCCGCTAGTTCTTCCACTTTCGTTACATACACTGGCGTGTCGCCGGAAACTCTATAGGTAGGAGCCAGCCCGACGCCATCGTAGCGGGCACCGTGAGGAGTCACCAGGTGCCCTGTTGTTAAAACCATCGCTGATCCGTCACTCAATTCGACAATATCCTGCATTGTGCCTTTACCAAAGGTTGCTTGTCCGATCGAAACAGCTCGGTCATTTTCAGTGAGGGCCGCTATAAAAACCTCCGCCGCGCTGGCGGTCGCCTCGTCTTGCCAAAGATACAGAGGAGAACTTAAGTTAACGGCCTCGCCGTTACTCTCATAAGTTTTAGGTTGCTTTCTGGTCTCGATGGAGACAATTCTCTTACCTTTTGGTAAAAGAAGCATGGCGGAATCGATGGCGGCGTGCAGATCCCCCCCGGCATTGGCGCGCAAATCAATAATGATCGGCTTGCCATTCTCCCAGGTCTTGAGAATGCGTCTTAGTTTATCCTTGGTATCCCGGGTAAAGGAGATAATTTTAATAACCCGGATTTTACCCAATTGATAGGTAGAAACGCTGTTGATAGTAACGCCTGAGCGTCTTACTCTAACCTCTTTATCTATGCCACTTCTCGTTGAAATGCTTAAATTAAGGTCTGTTCCCGGTTTGCCGCGCGCCATCGAGGCCACAGCAAAAACAGATTTCCCAGAGACTGGAATGCCATCAACCTTCTTCAGCTCATCTCCAACTGAAATACCTGCCTCTGCCGCGGGACCTCGTGGATAGGGCACACAAAGAATGCGGCCGTCCCGCTCCTTCTTAATTTCCATCCCGATCCCGACATAGCTGTCATCTTGGGTCTCTTTGAACTTGCGATATTCGTCACGCGTTAGATAATCAGCAAACGCATCTTTCTCCGATAAATAAGCTTTTAGCGATTCCCGGACAACTTGTTCGCGCGTAGTATCCGGAGTCAAAAAGGAAGCATCTTCCCTAATTTTAGCAATCGCCTCCATATAAAGGAGGATATCCTTGTCCTCAAGTCCAAAGGGCCGCTCCGCCCGCGGTGTTGGGTCCTTTTGGTTTTGCGATGAAGCAGCTAGCCATAAAAGCGCGACCCCTGAGAACAACGCTATGAAAAAGATGAACCGCGATTCCCTTTGAATACGCATCGAACTAGGCCGAAAAACATTTCCGCAAGAACAAACAGAAAAGCTTCCGACTAGTTGGAGCTCTCATAACGCGAGCATAAGTTTCAGCTGAGCACTGATCTGCTTCTTTAGATCGTCGATTCTCCTTCTTTTTTCGTCATCAGGCAAACGGTTGTCTTTTTGCAGCGCAGCAACATCTGCCTGATATTTCTTGATTTGCAAATCGAGGCTTTCCTTTTGCTTTTGTTGAGCTGCCGTATCAGCCTTGATTCGGGCATTTTCCGTCCGCAAAGCATTGAGTTTTGCGTTTAGCTCGGCGAGCGTCATTGGTTTAGTTTCTAGCTCTGACATCAATTTCTTTTGCTCATTCAAAAGAGCTGCCCGTTGGTCCTCGGTAGCCTTTAACTCCTGCTCCTTTGTAGCGATGCGCGCTTCCGCCGCCTCATTGTCACTACGTATCTGCATTAGTGCGCTTTGCGCGCATGCCGCAAGCAAAAAACCCGCGGCAAAGATGAATACACCAGCCGTTTTGTTCATTGACGATCCTCCGCGGTAAGCAGCAAAGCAAATGCTCTCTGGTTGAGATGATTAGATTCGCGCATTCAACGCGGCTAGGGCGTTCGTGTTGCTCTTCAGTTGCGCCAGGTTACCTTCTAGTTTCTTGATCTCAACATCCAGTTCTTTCGATGACTTTGTTTGCTGAGACTTAAAGTTTTTTAGCTCCTGCAGTTGTTCCTCAGCACTCGCCAAATCGTTTTTCGCCGTTGTAAATTTTTTATCGAGCTCTTGCTTTTTTGCTATAAGTTCATCGTTCTGTGTTTTTTGCTTTTTAGTTTGCTCGACCAACCTATCAACCTCTGATTGATACGCTTTTATGTCACTTGCGAGTTTCCGGTTGTACTCTTCGGTGTCCTGGTTTACACCCTGGGCAAATTTTATTTGCGCATCTAAGTCGTTCTCTTTGCCAGCCAGTTCTTCACGCCGTTTAACAATACTGTGGGCATAGACGAAGCCTGCTACGCCACCCGTTAGCGCTCCGATTCCGGCTCCTATCGCAGCGCCTCTCGCGTTTCCGCTAGCGAGCCCCCCAATGGCAGCGCCAAGTAAGGCACCGCCTAGGGCTCCTATAGCCGTCCCTTCTGTCTGGGCCTGCTGATCCTGGGTGGCACAACCTGCGACAAGCAAAACAACAACAGCCACTGCAATTAGCCGCTTCATGGCGACCTCCTGGGCTAAATAACAATCATTATTTGCCAGCGCCTGCTTCTCCGCATTACATATGTCACGGGAGTGATCCCCGCGCATCATACCGACGAAGAATGTGTAAGATTTCGCCGCCTTAGTGTTCCTCGGAGCAACCCGTTCTCCCTCGGTAAAACGGTGACTTCTCTACTCAACGCCTGTTCTTCCATGCCTCTGCCAAATAATATGGCAAGCGGCGTGCCACGTGCTCTGGATAGGCGTTGACGAGGCTAAGATGTGAAACTAACGAAAGATTTTTATGGCTGGGTTGAGTCCACAGCGAAAGGAAATAGCTCTCTGTAAACAAAGTGATAGTCTGCTGTAAATCGAGTTACTCACCCGGTTCCCATTTCCTCGGCCCAGTAGCCCAGACACGCGGAAACTCTGCTTTGGAGTTGGCGGCGATATCAAGCCGCCATTAAAGTGGCCCAGTTTCTCACAAGCGCCGATGTTCCTCTGCCAGAAATCCTCAAGGCATTCTTTGGATCGACACAAAACAGGTCATTGGCGCGCCACCTCAATCCTTTTCCCGGGTATATCATTTTGAAAATGGCTTTGTGTTTGTCGGCGAAGCCAATGCCGCTTTTCAACAGCTTTTACATTCCTAGGATTTTCTGAAACTCCGTCATGTATTGCTTCAGCTAATTTCCAAACTCGGCGGCCAAAACATAGTCGGGCCTTCGATAATTCTGCTTTCGATTAACAGCCTCATATGGTATTTAAAATCCGGCATCTCATCCCGGTTAAAACAATCCTTATGCCCCTAGATCATT
>Ga0209684_1000194_pt1 | contig 11369 bp, 8 predicted proteins | sample PanSoiPlot6MoBio_FD_188322 | JGI IMG/M metagenome (GOLD analysis project Ga0209684, IMG submission 188322) | Tropical forest soil microbial communities from Panama analyzed to predict greenhouse gas emissions - Panama Soil Plot 6 MoBio (SPAdes)... | ecosystem: Environmental > Terrestrial > Soil >...
GCCGACCAGGAAGGTGTCAATGTTCGATCAGCGGACCTCCGATGGCGCGACAGCCGTTTGTCGTTTATGGGGAAGTTGCTCCCGGAAACAAACGCGATAGGGCTCGACATGGATATTTCCGCTGATCGGATTGTGTGGGAAGAGCTTAGTGAGTTCGTCGATCATGGAGGCAAGGTTGAAAACAATGAAGCCTTCTTAGGAATACCGCTGCCACCCGTGGAGGGTAATGTCCGGCTCAAGGCAGATAATTTCACTTTCGCTGGGTTTAGCTGGAATCCGCTGCAAGCCACTGCTTCGCTCTCCCAGCATGGGATTAGGGCAGAAGTCGAACGAGGAAACCTTTGCGGTATTGGCATGGTCGGGAAAGTGGATTTTACAGATGCAGAGATTGGCCTCGATGTCTCACCCTCCGTAACGGATGGTCAACTAGAGTCCACCAGTCTTTGTCTGACACAGGGCAAACAAGTTCTAAAAGGCAGTTATTCTTTGAAGGCTCACGTGGCTGGGCGAGGGACTCCAGCGAATGTGGCGCAGACTCTTCGAGGCGCATTCGAGTTCAGTGCTCAAGATGGTCAATTTCTAAAATCTCCGGCCGTGAACGCCACCTTCGATTACTTGAATGAGACGGGTGACTTCAACGTGACTTTTCCCGACCTGGACAAGGAAGCGTTTCCGTTCCGATCGATCAGGAGCCGGGGAACGGTGGAGGGCAAGACGCTTTTCAACGATGAGTTGATCATTCAATCTTCGCCATTCACCATTGTCACCCAGGGAAAGGTTGACTTGGAGCAGAAACAGATCGATCAACGGGGACTGGTCTCCGTGCTGATGCCGGGGGCCAGTATCATCAGACGCGTACCTATTGTTGGTTCTCTTGTTGGCGGGGCGATACTCGGAATTCCAATACGAATCACGGGCTCCCTTGAACGTCCGGATGTGACCTATTCATCAGCGGCAGCAGTCGGGGCTCAGCTTTTGAATATCCCAACGAGAATCCTTGGCTTACCGTTTGACGCCATACGGTTTTTCACCCCGACTTCCAGGCAGTTGGAAAAGAAATGACTGATGAATTCCCATCTCCGTCAAGCTAAATTTGTCTCAAGGGCGTCACTCCCCAATGCCTTAATCGAAGGGCTAGTTCCGGTTTCGCCTGGATTCCCCGGCGAAACATTTGGGAGAGTCAATAGATTCGTGTGGTGGCACTTGCCGTGACTATCCGCTTCTTTTCATCCGGCGTTGAAACAAACGCTCTTTCTCTAATTCACCAACGTGCAATAGCTAGCTTCCGGTCATTTTTGTTAGTTTGCTTGCAGACCTGAGAAGAACTCCTTGCTCGCCGGAGAAAAAAACATGATCACAAGAGTGGCCTTGTTTGTCGAGAGATCGTCCCAGCAGTGGGTTGTACGTGATCCCGAAGGCAACTTCTGGGTTCTACCGTCCGTTCAAAACCCTTGGGACCATCGCCAACCATTCTACCCGAATGAAGAGACCGAGCTTGAATCGGTTCCCGGACATTATATACACATGCTTGGCCTTCCGTTTTAGCCAGAGATAGAAAGGACCGTATGACGGCCAAGCAAGTTTCGAGAAATGGCTCTTCCGGGTTTCCTGTGAAGCGTTTACCACAAAGAATGAAATTTCGAATTTCGAATTCCGAATTCCGCAATTTTCTGCTTGCGGTTTTCCTCCTCTTATCCGTCACCGGCTGTGCGAGCATCGGCCCTGGCACGGTACCGCGGGATCGCTTTGACTATATCACAGCGATCTCCGACTCCTGGAAATCGCAGATGCTTTTCAATCTGGTTAAGCTCCGGTACGGGGACGCTCCGGTCTTTCTCGATGTGGCCTCAGTGATCAACCAGTACCTAGTCGAGGGCACTGTTGGATATTCTGGCAACTGGGCTCAGAATGCCCAGCTCCCCTGGCCGTACACGGCGCTTTATAGTTTGCTCGGTACGGGAAGGTATGCCGAGCGACCCACCATCACGTATTCGCCTCTCAGCGGAGAAAAGTTCGCCCGCAGTCTTATGACTCCAATTCCGCCCGCGGCCATACTTAGTTTTCTCCAGGGTGGATATCCGGTCGATCTGGTCCTGCGGCTCGCCGTGCACAGCATTAACGGCATACGCAGCCGATTCGGCGCTGGGGCCCGAATGCGCGACGCCGATCCCGAATTCTATCCTCTGGTGGAAAGATTGCGCGCCATCCAGCAATCGGGAGAAATCGGCTTGCGAGTGAGAAAAACTGGTGACCAGACAGCGGCATTGGTCGTATTTGGCAAGACTGGCAACAGTGATTTACAGTCGGAACGTGCGGAGGTGCGCAAGATTCTGGGGCTTAATCCTGAAGCCAACGAATTCAACGTAGTCTACGGCTCAGTTGCAGCTAACGACAGAGAAATAGCCATGCTCACTCGTTCCGTGATTGAAATTCTTAATGATCTCGCCTCATACGTTGATGTACCGGCCGCCGATGTGGAGCAAAAGCGCACCTATCAGTCCCCAGCGCCGGAGATGGCGAATGGCGTTCCGGTTCCGCCGCTCATACGGATTTTCAGCTCCCCGCAGAGGCCTGACGACGCGTTCGTCGCCGTGCCCTATGGGCAAGGCTGGTACTGGATCGATAACAAGGACTTTCCGTCCAAGAGACTTTTTTCTTTTATCATGTTTCTCTTCACTTTGACCGACACCGGAGAGAAGCAAGGCGCGCCGATCATAACGATACCGGCGGGGTAGGGGGAAAGTGGAATAACGGAATGATGGAATAACGAGGTCTATTTAAGTCACATAAAGAGGTGGCATATGAACGCCGAACAAATCCGCCTTGAAGAGGCAACACAAGAGAAGGCTCCCTGGAAGAAGTGGGGACCGTACTTAAGTGAACGACAGTGGGGAACTGTGCGTGAAGACTACAGCGAGGGCGGCGATGCCTGGAATTATTTCAGCCACGATCAGGCGCGCTCGCGCGCCTATCGCTGGGGAGAGGACGGGCTCGCCGGGATTTCCGATGACCACCAGCGGCTCTGTTTCGGGTTAGCCCTGTGGAATGGAAAGGATCCGATCCTGAAGGAGCGGCTGTTCGGATTAACCAACAGTGAGAGTAACCACGGCGAAGACGTCAAGGAGTATTACTTTTACCTCGACTCGACGCCGACCCATTCTTACATGAAGTACCTCTACAAGTATCCGCACGCGGCGTACCCTTACAGTAATCTTGTCGAGACGAGCAAGCGCCGGAACCGGAACGAAATGGAGTATGAGTTGCTCGACACCGGGGTGTTCGACGACAACCGATACTTCGACGTGTTCGTCGAATATGCCAAGGAGTCGCCCGAGAACATCCTGATCCAGATCAGCGTTCACAACCGCGGCCCGGAAACGGCCGAGTTGCATCTCTTGCCGACGCTCTGGTTCCGCAACATGTGGTCCTGGGGCGGCAATCCTGACAGGCCGGCGCTGCAATTGATTCCTCGGACCCAAGGTCGGAATGTCGTCAAAGCAACAGCCGCCAAACTGGGAGAACGATACTTCTACTGCGACGGCGACCCGTCCCTGCTTTTCACCGAAAATGAAACCAACACCCAGCGCATCTTCGGCGTTGCCAACCGCAGTCCTTATGTCAAGGACAGCATCAATGACTATATTGTCCATGGCCGCAAAGAGGCTGTGAACCCGGAGCAAAAGGGAACCAAGGTCGCGGCGCATTATCGATTGATGGTAAACCCCGGCCAGTGCCAGGTGGTTCGGCTGCGGCTTTCAGATGTGGCACCGGGCGGCGCTCCGACCTTCGGCAGCCATTTCGAAGACGTTTTACAGGCCCGGCGCGATGAAGCAGACGAATTTTACCAGACGGTCATTCCTGCCTCCCTCGACGCGGACCAGGCCAGTGTCATGCGCCAGGCGCTGGCGGGGATGCTGTGGTCGAAGCAGTTTTATTACTACGACGTAGACAAATGGCTCGAAGAACGCGGCTCCGACCCGTTCAAGCCGACACGCAAAGCGGCACCGCGCAACGATCAATGGCACCATATGTACAACGGCGACGTAATCTCCATGCCGGACAAGTGGGAGTATCCGTGGTATGCGGCGTGGGACCTCGCCTTCCATGTGCTCGCCTTGACTCTCGTTGATCCGGAATTCGGCAAGAACCAACTTAAGTTGATGGTGCGCGAGCGCTACATGCACCCTAACGGGCAGATACCTGCCTACGAGTGGAACTTCGGGGACGTTAATCCGCCGGTGCACGCCTGGTCTACCATCTTTACCTACTACTTGGAAAAAGTGCACAAGGGAGGGGAAAACAAGGAATGGCTGAAAAGCATCTTTCAGAAACTGCTTTTGAATTTTACCTGGTGGGTCAACCGCAAGGATCGTTCGGGAAGAAATGTGTTTGAGGGCGGCTTCCTGGGACTGGACAACATCGGCGTTTTCGATCGCAGCGCGCCGCTGCCTACGGGCGGCTATCTGGAACAGGCCGACGGCACCGCCTGGATGTGCCTTTTCTGCGAGAACATGATGCAGATCGCCGCGGAACTGGCGCTGACCGATGCCGAGTACGCGGATATGTCGCTCAAGTTTGTCGAACATTTCCTGTGGATCGCTTCGTCGATGACGCACATGGGCGGTGACACCGGGATGTGGGACGAAGAGGACGGCTTCTTCTACGACGTGCTCCGCTTACCCGACGGCCAGGCCCAACGCCTTAAAGTCCGGTCCATGGTCGGTTTGTTGCCTCTGTGCGCCGCCACAGTTTTTGAGGGGCAGATGCTGGCGAAATACCCTGAAGTTGGGGAGCGGATGCACCAGTTTCTCGTAGCGCGGCCAGAAATAGGCGCGGCGATTCACAACCCGGCAAAGCTGGGTGTGGCCGGCCGCCGGCTCGCTTCCATTCTGGACGAGACCAAGCTCCGCCGCGTGCTGGCGAAGATGCTCGATGAGAAAGAGTTTCTAAGCCCCTACGGCATCCGGTCGCTGTCGCGCTTCCATGCCGAACACCCCTATATCTTCCGGGCAGGCGGCCAGGAATATCGCGTCTCCTATTTGCCTGCAGAGTCCGATACCGGGATGTTTGGCGGCAACTCGAACTGGCGCGGGCCGATCTGGATGCCGGTCAATGCCCTGATCATCCGGGCGCTGTTACAGTATTACATTTACTACGGCAATGAGTTCACCATCGAATGTCCAACGGGCTCTGGAAGGAAAATGAACTTGTATCAGGTGGCAGAAGAGATCTCCCGCCGGCTAGCCAGCATTTTTCTTAGAGACCGGGATGGACGACGACCGGTGTACGGAGGCAACCGCAAGTTTCAGGAGGACCCGCACTGGCGCGATCTCATCCTGTTCTATGAATATTTTCATGGTGACAATGGCGCAGGTCTCGGCGCCAGCCACCAGACCGGGTGGACCGGAATCGTCGCGAGGGCGATGCATGTGTTCGCGACCAGCACGGCCGAGCAGTTCCTCACACTGGGTAAGATAGCAGGTGCCACGGAAGTGGAATCCGCGCCGAAGCGCCGACGGGCGCGCGGCGCGAAGGAAGGGGTTCCAGCCTAGAAAACTGGAATAATGGAAAATGGAATGTTGGAAGAATGGAATATGGAAGAGTAAATACTGGAATAACGTACTGAGAAGCCAGGTTGGAAGTTAGAATATGAGTTTTGTATTGTTCCATTCATCCATTATTCCAATATTCCATTAATGATGATCTGAACGGATGAATTCCAGGTTTCACATATTCACGAGCATATTCCCGCTCCTCGCATTGAGCCTTCTGCTGGGCGCATGCAGCGCCACGATCAATTGGGATTACCCGCGCACGCCGTCAAATGCATTCGCGCATCCTGAGACCACCACCGTCGGCGCGCTTTTTCAAGAAGCGGCTGACAAGCATTCGGGCTTATCCGGCTTTTCCCTTGTTGAATATGGGGAGAACGCTTTTCTTGCCCGGCTTGCCATGATCGACTTGGCAGAAAAGACGCTGGACGCGCAGTACTACATCTGGAGTTCAGACACCACCGGCCGGATCTTGGCCAGCCGGCTGCTGCGCGCCGCCGATCGCGGCGTACGCGTCCGCATATTAATCGACGACCATTATCAAACGGAGGACAAAGACTTTTTGCTTGCGGGGCTGGATGGCCACCCCAACATCGAGATACGTCTCTTCAACCCCATAACGAACCGGTTTTGGCGCACGTTGAGTTTTTTGGCCGATTTTGGCCGCGTCAACCACCGGATGCACAACAAGCTACTCGTCATAGACAACGCTGTGGGAATCGTAGGGGGACGGAACATCGGGGATGTCTACTTCGGTGTTCAAAAAGACCATAACTATCGCGACCTCGATGTTCTGACGACCGGTCCTATCGTGCGCGAGTTGTCGGCGAGCTTCGACATGTTCTGGAACAGCGATTGGGCGATCCCTGTCGGCGCGACGGTGGAAGAACTGCCGACTGAAAAAGACTGGAAGGCCATGCTGAAACAGTTAGAGGAAAGAATCGCCGCCACCGGCTATCCGTATCCCATCTATCAAAATGTTGATGAACTACGCACGCACCTGGTCCAGATTCGGGATAATTTTATCTGGGCACCGGGCAGCGTTCTCGTTGAGCGTCCCTCCAGGGTCGAGACCGACGCCGAGAGCGGAGTCATCTCTAACGCGCTGAACCAACGGATAAACCACGTGGAGCACGAAGTGTTGATAGAGTCGCCGTATTTCGTTCTGCCCGACCGGGTTATCGAAAAAGTGCGTCAACTCACCGCGAGAGGCGTCAAGGTGCGAGCAATGACCAATTCTGCTGCCTCTAACGACGTCATAGCGGCCCACGCCGGCTATGCAAATACCCGCGAGAAGCTGCTCAAGGCTGGCGCCGAGCTTTACGAGCTTCGTCCGGATACCAACATGGAAAGGCGTTGGTCGGTTCTGTCGGGTAAATCGAGAGCGGCCATGCACAACAAGTTTATCGTGTTCGACCGCAAGTCGGTGTTCATTGGCAGTTTCAACCTCGACCCAAGATCTTCGACCCTCAACACCGAGATCGGTGTGATGATCAACAGTCCGGAAATTGCCAGTCAAGCGGCGAAGATTATGGATGAGGGGGTGACACCTGGCAGTGCCTATCACGTAACGCTCGACAATGGTGATAGGCTGGTGTGGACCGCTGAGAATAACGGGGAAAAAGTGCAGTACGACACAGATCCGGAAACTAACTTATGGGCCAGGTTTGTTTTCGACTTCATCGGCATGCTGCCGATTGAAGACCAGTTGTAGATCGCTCGTGGCAAATCCAAGGCGTCACTGTATGCGAACTGCTTGGAGCCAATAAGCTACGAGTAAGCCGTATTGGCGACAGAAGGAGGACGCAATGACGAAACTCCAAAGAATCTTAAAGATGGTGACTATTATCATTGCTGTACAAATCATCGTTGGTTGCAGCTCCATGGCTCCCAGGGAAATACGCCAGTGGCAACCGACTGCTATAACCGATTTCAAAAGCGTCGCTGGGAAGTGGGAGGGACTTCTGACTTCGAACGACCCCATGATGCTAAACTACGATCGGGCGACTCTCGCCATTGGCGATACGGGGGCCTGCGAATCGACCATAACGAGAACCAGGACAAAAGCTCAAGGGACGTCAGTGAGCTATGACGTGATCGATGTGTTCGCCGAGAAAGGAAAGTTAGTTTTGACCGATGGCAAACTGAGCACAAAATTCGAGAAGGGCGGCCAAATGACAGTGCAGCTTTATGTGGATCCAGCAAGCGGTGAGCGTATGCTTAAAGCTGACGGTAAAAGTAGTCAAGGGTTCACCTATTCCGCCGATCTCAAGCGCACTTGAGGCTCGGGCTCCGCAAAATAATGATCCCTTCTTGGTTCGTGAATGCCGCCGGGGTTCCGGCGGGCTAGGCGGCTGGCTCTGAACCAGGGGCGATGAACCAGACAACACTACGCAGAACTGACAATTAGCCCGCCGTCTTTTTTCATTTGCGCGAAACGCGTAGCGCGCTGCTTTTGAAAAAACAAGAATTTTCGTTCTTAGCCTGCCCGGAATTTGTGACTACGGGTTGTTGTTTTGACAAGTGCGCATCGTAATTTTTAGTTTCATTTTCTAATGCGACGGCATTTGTGGCTTTCGAGCGTAATTCCAGCAATGAGCATATGGGCCTATGGACCGATCGGACATTGCACCAAAGTACAATATACTGGCTCGCTCGCTCTTTGATAGAAGGCGAATCATCTATTCAACGAAGTTTAGTTCCATGACGCTAACGAAGTTACTATTTTGGGTGCTTACCTCCTCTGTGCCAGTCGGTGCTGTTATTGGGTGCTGCGGTCTGCCCGAACAAACCCGTTTCGGCAACCAACCGGGACTTAATTTATTGTTACGGCGAAATGGCCTTTTTCCCCCACTTTTGGAAGCTGCTCGCGTTGCGGCGGGTCGAAGTCAGGGTGACGATCCAGCCGAAGATCGAGTGTTCTCAATATAAAGATAACTCGGCAGGGAGAAAAAGACTCGCCGACGATTGTCACAACCGTGTTTTGGGGCGAGTGAGTAAAAGAGATTACGCGCAGGCAGATGAGGAAGCGCATCGGCAAAATCGAATTGGAATGTTGGAATAGTGGAAATAAGCGGCGTATGAGAGAGAGAGTTCCTCATTACGAGCTAACATAAGGAGAATTTAATGATGCCTACCAAGTACAGATACTTAAATTTCGGGTTGATTGTGTCGATGCTCTTGCTGACGTTCGCCTCGAACGCTGCGGCGGAGAGCGCTAAGGAGCAACTTCAAGGGACTATCGATCGCGTCATCGAAGTTCTCCAGACCGTCCGGAGTCCCCAGGACATGGAAAAAAACAAAGACGCGGTGCGGAAGATTCTTATGACTCGCTTTGATTTTACGGCAATGGCGCAAAGGTCGCTGGGAAACCGCTGGAATGATCTGAGCGGCAAAGAAAAAGAGTTTGTATCAGTGTTCACCGACTTTGTTGAACACTCATACATGAACACACTAGGCTCTTATCGAGGCGAAAAAATAGTTTACGACAGCGACCGGACGGATGGAGAATCTGCGGAGGTCAACACGCGGGTTGTTGGCGGCCAAGGGGATCCGATCAAAGTCGAATACAAGCTCCATCTCACCGGCGGACAGTGGCTGGTCCACGATGCGGTTATCGATGACGTCAGCGTCGTCGGAAATTATCGGTCTCAGTTCGCGAGAATTCTTAATAGGTCCTCGTTGGATGAATTGATTCAAACCCTGCGAGCGAAGGCATCTGGCCGTTAAGCAGAGATCATGACGAGTCCCCGCTATCCTTCACTTTATCAGATCAACACTCGCGTCTGGCTGACGGAGCTTTCTCGCAAGCTGGGCCGCACAGCGATGCTGGATGATATCCCCGACGTTGAGCTGGATCGCATAGCAGAAATGGATTTCGACTGGGTCTGGTTCCTGAGCGTCTGGCAGACCGGCCTGCTTGGGCAACAAATTTCACGCAGCAACCCGGAATGGCGCAGGGAATTTGAGGAGACACTACCCGATCTCAAAGAAGAAGACATCGCCGGTTCCGGTTTCGCTATCACTGGTTACATCGTGCATCAAAATCTCGGTGGCGATGCCGCTCTCGCCCGGCTGCGTGAGCGGCTGCGCCAGCGCGGGCTCCGACTGATGCTCGATTTCGTTCCCAACCACATGGGACTGGATCACCCCTGGGTTGAGGATCACCCCGACTATTTCGTTGCCGGGACTGAATTGGACCTGGCACGCGCCCCCAAGAACTATACGTGGGTCAAGCGTCAGCGCGGCGATTTGCTTTTAGCCCACGGACGCGATCCGTATTTTCCGGGCTGGCCGGATACCCTTCAGCTCAACTATGGCAACCCGGCCACGCAGGAAGCGATGATCGGGGAGCTGCTGAAGATTGCCGGGCAATGCGACGGCCTGCGCTGCGACATGGCGATGCTTGTTCTACCCGAGGTGTTTGAGCGAACCTGGGGCATCTCATCTCAGCCATTCTGGCCCAAAGCAACCGAGCGAGTTCGTAAGAAATCTCCGGACTTTTGTTTTATGGCGGAAGTTTACTGGGATCTGGAATGGACCATGCAGCAGCAGGGATTCGATTACGCTTACGACAAACGGCTCTACGACCGCCTTCGTGACGGTCACGCCCGGCCCGTGCGCGAGCATTTCCACGCGGGACTGGATTACCAGAACAAGCTGGCGCGCTTTCTGGAAAACCACGACGAGCCGCGGGCAGCAGCAACTTTTCCACCCGAAGCCCATCAGGCTGCCGCCGTCATTACGTTTCTGTCGCCGGGGCTGCGCTTTTTTCATCAGGGACAATTCGAGGGGCGAAAGAAACGCATCTCGCCCCATCTAATTCGAGCACCGGCGGAACCTGTCGATGAGAGGCTTAAGAAGTTCTACGACCGGCTGCTTGCTGTGCTGCGCCCGCCAGCCGTACGCGAAGGCCAGTGGCAATTGCTCGAATGTGCTTCCGCGTGGGATGGCAACTGGACTTGGGATTGTTTTCTGGCCTTTGCCTGGAAAGGCGGCGGTGAAGAGCCACTCCTGGTTATAGTGAACTATGCTCCCAACCAGAGCCAGTGCTACGTCCGGCTGCCGTTTGCGGATCTCGGCAACGGGCATTGGCGCCTGCAGGATTTACTCAGTGAGGTGCAATACGACCGGGATGGCAACGACCTTATATCGCGGGGATTCTATCTGGATGTACCTGCCTGGCATTGTCATGTGTTCAATTTGATAAAGTTGTCGTGATGCGGATACATGCGTTGCCCAGAATGTTGAAAGCGAGCAAGTTTATAAACATCCCAAGAGAGTAGCCTGTCCCCGTTAATTTTCACGCGCTAATCATCAGCGTCTTCAACCAATCCAAATAACATCGAGACCGAGCGCCGAGTCCATGATGCCCAACCCGATTACCCCGACGGAGTTCTTTCCTTGCTTCGAAATCCTGTTCTTCAAGGTCAGTTCATTTTTCAGATCAGGCAACCGTGTCGCTCGCCGTGATCTTCTGGCGCGCCTTCTTCGCGCCCGCCTTGTCGGCTGACAGCTTGAAGTTGAAGTCGAGCCTGAGGCTGCCTGCCGGCAAGCCGAGCTTTTTCGCGTCGGCGTCGGCCAGCTTCTTGTAGTTGGCGATCAGCGAGTTCTTCACCGCGAACACCGCGTCGTCGTCGAGGTAGGGGTCGCCCTCGACGAACACGTGCGAAATCACCTGCTGGTAGCCCGGCGCGGACACGATCGCATGCATGTGCGCCGGACGCATGTGGTGGTTGCCCGTGGCGCGCACCAGGTCGCCGACCGGCCCGTCAACCGGGATGCTGTAGAACTTGGGCTTGTAGCTCTTGAACGCGT
>Ga0209684_1000197_pt1 | contig 11275 bp, 11 predicted proteins | sample PanSoiPlot6MoBio_FD_188322 | JGI IMG/M metagenome (GOLD analysis project Ga0209684, IMG submission 188322) | Tropical forest soil microbial communities from Panama analyzed to predict greenhouse gas emissions - Panama Soil Plot 6 MoBio (SPAdes)... | ecosystem: Environmental > Terrestrial > Soil...
CCGGGCCAGCGGTACCTGGGGCTCGGCGCTGACCTCCGACGAGTTCGCCGCGATCCGCAGCGTCGGCTTCGCGCAGCAGTCGTTCAACGAGCTGACTGGCGCACTCGGCCTCAAGATCAACGTCGCGGGGCGGCTGCTGCTCGATGCGAACTTGTTATTCGCGCTCGACGATCACGGCGTCGGCGGCGAGACCCGGGGCGATCACCTTGATGACGACGCGACGCCCGAGGTCGACCTGGCGCGCCACCATCTGCTGCATGGTCAGATTCCCGGACGGGACAGCGAACTCCTCGAACTTGAGTCCGCGTTTCTCCAGCGCGCCGGAGCGGAGGAGATAATAGGTGGGCATTCCCCAAATATTAGTCTGATATCCCTGGCGGATCGTAGTGCTCTGGGCAAAGAGAGCTTCAGGCCCGAGAGCAGCTGTCGCTACGAGGCTGCCAGAAAAAATCAGAAACTCACGCCGGGTCAATGCTCTCTGTTTCATGGTTACCTCCTCCATTCCATTTTAGATTTTGGATTTTCGATTTTAGATTATCGGATTAAAACCACCGAAAATCATTCCGAAACAATCCTTGTCATGTCCTTTTCTTCTAATCGAAAATCGGCAATCGAAAATCTAAAATTACTTTATGACCTTGTCCGCCCGGGCCAGCACATTGGGCGGAATCGTCAGGCCGATCTGCTTGGCGGTCTTAAGATTGATCACCAGCTCGAACTTTCTCGGTTGTTCCACCGGCAGATCAGCCGGCTTCGTTCCTTTCAGAACCTTATCCACATACGTGGCAGCGCGGCGGTGCATATCGGGAATGCTGGGCCCGTACGACATGAGCCCGCCACCGTCCACGAACTCCCTTTGTCCATACATGGACGGCAGCCGATTCGTCTGCGTAAAGCTCGCGATCTGGCTCCGATTCGCGAACGCTACGGGATTGACTGGAGCCACAATCAACGCCTGCGCGCGATCTTTCATTATTGCCGAGAAGGCGCGATCGAGGTCCTCGGCGCGGACCACTTCAACGGATTGAACCTGCAGACCGAGCGAACTGGCTGCACCCTCCGTTTCTTTGTATTCAAGCACGGCGCCCCGGACATCGGGATTCCAGAGAAACGCCACGCGGGAGAGCCCGAGGACAACTTCCTTTATTAGCTCCAGCCGCTTCCCACTGAGATCCGGAGACATATTGCTGAGCCCGTGACATTGCCGCCGGGGCGTGCGAGGCTCGCCACAAACCCGGTCCCGACCGGATCGTTACTTAGCGCCATCACAATCGGGATCGTCTGGGTCTCGCGTTTGACCGCAGCAATTGCCGCATCTGTCGACACCACGATCACGTCCACCTTGAGACCCACCAGCTCCCGCGCGAGATCCGGAAACCGTTCGGCTCTGGCCTCGCCATAGCGAAGCTCCAAGACGAAAGTTTTCCCTTCGACATGGCCACGCTCGCGCAATCCTTGCCTGAAAGCCTCGACATTCTGCGCTGTGGCCGCTGGAGTGCTCGCAAAAAGGTATCCGATCTTAGCGATTTTCTTCGGCTGCTGCGCGGCGGCGGAGAAGCAGAGCGCAAAGAGGATAGCTCCTAGAGCAAAACAAGAAATTTTTTTACTCATGTTGTTGCCCTCACCCTTACTCTCTCCCAAAGGAGACTGTGTCGTAATGTCATTCTGAGGCGAAGCCGAAGAATCTCGTCTTCGCACGTGGCTAAGAATGCGAGATGTTTCGCTTCGCTCAACATGACAACTACGGGTTTTATCATATTGTGACACACAGCCTCAGCGTGAGGAGGAATCGAAAATCGGCACTCCAAAATCTTTCCCATTGCCTACTGCCTAGTGCCTTCGGTTACTTGCGTTCGACGATGTGGCCGACGATCTGTTTCTGATATTCAAGGAACTCGATGCTCAAAGTGTCCCGCGGCCTCGGCAGGGCGATCTTGACCTGAGCTTTGACCGTTCCGGGGTGCGGGGAAAAGACGATGACGCGGTCTGCCAGGTACACAGCTTCGGCGACGTTGTGAGTTACATAGATCACGGTCTTTTTGGTTTCCCTCCAAACATCCACGAGAAAACGCTGCATCTCTTCGCGCGTGAGCGCATCGAGCGCCGCAAAGGGCTCATCCATGAGCAGGACCGCCGGATTATAGGCAAGGGCTCTGGCGATGGCAACGCGCTGCTGCATTCCGCCGGAGAGCTCGTGCGGATAGGATCGCGCGAACTTCTCAAGATTCACAAGCTTCAGAAATCGAAGGGCAATCTCCTCCCTCTCTTGTTTCGTGACCCCTTTCATCTCCAGGCCGAACTCCACATTGCGTTGCGCCGTTCTCCAGGGAAAAAGCTGGGCGAAATCTTGAAACACAACGCCGCGGTCGAGTCCCTTGCCGGTCACGGCCCTGCCGCCGATTACAACCTCTCCCTTGGTCGGCTTCAGAAAACCGGCAGCGATGTTTAGCATCGTGGTCTTGCCGCAGCCGCTCTGGCCGACCACGCATAAGAATTCCGCAGGCTCGACGCTGAAGCTGACATCTTGAAGCGCCATCACCGGATTCTCGCCGGAATCATAATTAAGGGTGATGTTGCGCAGCTCGATCTGATGCATAAGTCAAAATCCGAAATCCGAAGCTCGAAATCCGAAACCAACAGAAAGACTTAAACCCGAATTGAAATCACCGAAACGGGTTTGTTTGAAACTTTTTAATGTTTGGTCATTTGAAATTGTTTCGAATTTCGGTTTTCGATCCTTCGGCTTTGCTCAGGACATGGTTTCGAATTTGCCTTTTTTCATTGCTTTGGCTAGCCCTTGACGGCTTTCACCATTCCCCAGCGGGCCACCGTTCGTTGCTCAATCGTGTGGAAGATCAGCCGCTCAAAAGCGAATCCAATGATGCCAATAACCGCAAGGCTGGCCATCATAACGTCCGTATTCAGAAACTCCTTGGAATCAAAAATCACCCATCCCAGCCCCCATGATGTCGCAGCGATCATCTCACCGCCCACTACAGCGATCCACGCCCGGGCGAAAGCCTGTCGGAGTCCTGTAATCACAAACGCCAGTGATCCTGGCAAGACAACCTTCCGAAACAGCGCTTTCTCATCGGCCCCCATCGCTTCCGCCGATCGGATCCAGAGGCGGTTCACCGAGCGCACGCCTGTCCAGGTGTTATAGATCACCGGAAATGTGGCGGCGTAAAAAACTAGCGCAATCGTCGCCGCGTTACCCAGGCCGAACCAGAGGATGAAAACCGGAACCCATGCCAGCGACGGGATCGGCATAAGCACGCTCACCAGAGGCAAGAAAAAACGCTCAACGCGTCGAAAACGTCCCATTAAGATTCCGATGAAGACTCCAACCACGCTCGCTAAAACAAACCCAAAGAGAACACGATAAAGCGTGTAAAGCGCATGTCGAAGCATGACTCCGCTTAGAACCATCCGTCCTAAAGCCGAGCCAATTAAAACCACGGATGGAGCCAGTGCAGGAGGAAAAATTCCGCTCCGGGCGAATGCCTCCCAGATGAGGCACGCAAGGCCCACGGAGGTGACGGCACCGAGCGTGGTCCGTATTAGATAGTGTTTTTTCTCCACGTCAAGATCCTCAAGTTACCTGGTGAAAATCCGAAATCCGAAGCTCGAAATCCGAAACAAACTCCAACCCAAATGGATCTCAAATCGGGAAAATTCAAAACACGGGATCCGAACGAGACTTGTTTGGAATTTTATCTTTTTTGGTCATTTGAAATTGTTTCGAATTTCGGGTTTCGAATTTTTCTGGCTAAGTCGGAGTGACTCGCGCAAAGGGGAAATGTTCACGCCTCCATCATCCCCCAGCGCACCAAGGTCAATTCTTCAAGTTTTTGAAAGACCAATTTCTCGAGCAGGAATCCCACAAGGCCAATGACCGCAATACCCGCCAGCATGACGTCCGTGTTCAAAAATTCACGCGCGCCGAAGATCAGCCAACCAAGTCCGAGCCTGACGGAGGTAAGCATCTCGACGGCAACCAGCACGCGCCATGCTCGAGCCAAGCCCAGCCTTAAGCCGGTCAAAATGTAAGGCAAGGCACCCGGCAGGACGACCTTCCAGAAGAGCTGGCGATCCGCGGCTCCCATCGCCTGCGCCGCTCGGATCCAGATCTCCTTTACAGCTTTCACACCGGTCCAGGTGTTGAGCACGATGGGGAAAGCGGCGGCGAATGCAACTAAAAGGATGGCCGGAAGATTACCGAGACCGAACCATAGGACGAACAGAGGCGCGTAGGCCAGCCCGGGAATCGGATTGCCGATGCTGACAAGCGGCAAGAAAAAGTCCTCCGCCCACCGGTAGCGGCCCATGGTGATACCGAGTCCCACCCCGACGAGCACCGCGAGAACAAACGCGAGAATCAGTCGGAGTAGTGTGCTGGACGCATGGATAAGAAGAATTCCGTTGCCGACGAGACGGATGAATGTCGCGACGATGGTCTCGACGTGAGGGAAAAGTTTTTGCGGAAATGGTCCGAAGAGCGAAAACGCCTGCCATAGGATTCCGACGACGACAAAAGGAATAGCCGCTTCAGCGAAGGAGGTCAGCCCACGTCGCATGCTCAGCAAAAAAACAAATTCTGACTCTGCCGAAAAACTCTCCGTTCATCCTTCGAGAGCCTCAGGACGAACGGAGGGGAGTCGCAATCATTGGAAATGTTTCCGTTCATGCTGAGCTTGTCGAAGCATTCTTGGGTTTCTTTGCAGAATCAAACCCTAAAGCCCGACCCTGGCTTTCCGCAGTAGATCCTTGTCGAGGGCCTTGTTAATATCCGGTATAGAGTTGAGACGCCCTTCTCCCGCCCCTTTCAATAAATCCTGGGCCTGCTCCGCCAAGTACTTTTCAATCTCCGGCGTAATGTCAGTTTCCCAGCGCATCCGGCGCAAAGTCTTATCGAGGACCGATACAGGTACACTGCGACCGGCCGCGTCCTGCTCCTGCCAGTAAACCTCGGCCGCCTTCTCCGGCTGCTCCTTGAGCAGCTTCACAGCTCTCAACCAGCCGCGCAGATACGCAACGACCGCGGCGGGACTTTCTTTGATCACTTTGTTGGTCACCGTCGCCAGAAAAGGAAGCGTGTCGTACTTGCAAAAGTCTCCAAGGCTTCGAACCAGCCCTTCGTGCTCTGCAATGGCGACATAGGGATCACCAATTCCGGTGGCGTCTACCGCTTTTGCGATGAGAGTGGGGATCCGATCCTTCTGATCGGCGACATTGGCAACCTCATAGTCTCCGGGTTTAAGTCCATAAGCGGGGGCAATCTTTGCGGCAAAGATGTATTCAGTGACTGTCCCCCTGGCAAGAGCAATCCGCTTGCCTTTGAGCTGGGCGATGCTTTGAATATCGGATTCCTTCCGAACGACGATATGGTTTGTGCCGCAGAAATAGGAGTTGACAGCGACCGCCGTGTAGGGGACTCCTTTCTCCAGACCGATCAGAAACGGCGTCGTCGCCGTAGCATTGATGTCGATGGCACCCGCGATCATGGCGTCGCGACCTTCCCGGCCGACGCCGAAGCGTCGCCAATCAACCTCGAGACGCTCCTGCTTGAAATATCCCTGCCGGATCGCAATAACGTCGGGCGCGCCTTGGACTGCACCATGCACTCCCAACCGAATCGTGAGAGGCCGCTGCGCAAAGCTAGTTGGCGCGATGCCAAGGACCAGAAGCAGTACAACTATCGTGACAATTTCTTTTTCCATGGCATCCTCCGCTTGTCGTTAAGACGGGGAAATCTCGGAATACAAGATTCGTTTGCCGACAAACGTCGCATTAAATAAGAGTCTAAATACGCCGACTTAGTGAAAACTCTTCACCCAGTTTGAACCCTATTACTCCAAGTCAGATAGCATGTCCAGCGCTGTCTAGGATCAAGTTCTCAGGCCGTATTTGAATAAAGTCCTGCTTTCTAAGGAACCGCAAAAGTATCCGAATAGCATTTGATAACCCTTCATAACAAGTCGGTGGTGGCTTGAATTGTCAGGTAGCTCGAAGATTTTTCAGGTTGATCCGCATAATCGCACGGCTCGACGAGGAACTGATGAACTGTCTTGGTTGTCGAAAACGCAGTGCCTTTCCACGAAGCGTCGTCATGAGGTCCCCGATCTTAAAGATGCGAAAACTTGAAGAAAGCAGAAGTCCAGGGAAGGGATCGATCTAGAGACGGAATAAGGATTAGCAACCTCGTGTCGCTCCATTCGATTGACTGGCTTCGGAGTAGGTGATACGAGCGGGCATTGAGATCTATCAGTCAGGAAAAGAGGAGAACTTGATGCGCCGTTTCCTGATCATGTTTGGGATCGTATTAATTCTCTCCTTAGAAGATTCCGGCGCCCCGGTAAGGACTCTTGCCGCCACGCCAAGCTCATGGGATTCTCTTCTCGCCAAAGCGCGAGCCGAAGGAAGTGTAACGGTCGCGGGTCCGGGCACAGTGAGCGCCCGACGTTCGCTGACCAAGCCTTTTGAAGAGCGTTTCGGTATTCGCGTGGAGTATGACGGCAGCCGCAATTCGGACCAGAGAATCCAGATCATCAACCAGCGGGCGGCAGGAATATATCAAACGGATTTATGGATCGCGGGTTTCGGAACCTTCGAAGGCCTTGATGTCTCATCGTTTTTCGAGCCTTTGGAGCCGGCGTTGCTACTTCCGGATGTGAAAGATCCTAAGATTTGGCTTAACGGATATTTGTGGCATGACGCCAAGGATCGGCGAATTTTTGCGCATTCTGCGAGACTCTTTGGAGGCCTGGCCGTCAATCCACAAAATATCAAGTCTGACGCGGTAACTTCGTTCAAAGACCTGCTAAAACCCCAGTACAGAGGTAAAATTATTTCTGATGACGCGAGAGTTGCCGGAGTAGGCCAGGGATTTTTTACCTACCTCTATATGGGCAAGGAATTTGGCTTTGGACCCAGTTTTATCAAGAGACTGATTGTAGACCAGGATCTCACTTTTACTCGGAATAGTAGGCAGGCAGCCGATTGGGTGGCTAATGGGCGTTACTTATTGTGGCCTGCCCCTGATACGCGTCCGGTTGCGGAACTTATGGCGAAAGGTGTTCCGATAGAGCACCGATGCTTAGAAGACGGGCAATGGCTCTCCATGGGCAGCGGTGGTGTGGGATTGTTTAACAAAGCGCCGCACCCTAGCGCAGCCGTCATCTTTTTGAATTGGCTACTGAGCAAGGAAGGACAAGCTCATTATTCCGAAGGAGGAGATACGGCGAGTCGCAGGCTCGATGTGCCTGCGAAGATCACTCCTTGCTTTGTGCCGAAAGCCGGGAAGAACTATTTCTGGGTTGACAAACCGGAAGCGCTCGAGTTGCGAAAACCAGGCGGGGAACTTGTGCAATTTTTAAAATCCATCTACAGCGGAAACTGACGACAGATATTCTTTCTCGAAAAAATTCTTTTTCGCAGCACGGAGGAACTCATGGGACTGATAATCGATGCCGATACGCATGTTGCGGAGTCGGAACAAATGTGGGCGTTGCTGGAAAAACAGGTCTACCCTCGACGGCCAATCATGATGCGAGTTCCCGACGACACCCTTTACGGATCAAGCAACGCCTTTTGGTTGATCGACGGAAACATCGTTCCCAAGCCGGCGGGCAAAGGTGGGAACAGGCTGATTACCCCCTCTGCGTCCAAACAGCAGCTATCGAGGAAGGATATACCTATCGAATCCAGAGAACTGACAGAGCCAGCGTTACGTCTTAAGGACATGGACCGGCTCCACATAGACGTCCAGATAGTTTATCCGACGCTCTTTCTAGTTTATCTGACAGAAGATGTGGAATTAGAAATCGCCTTGTGCATGGCTTACAACCGGTTCATGAGCGAGGCTTGTTCAAAGGACGGGAACCGCTTGAGGTGGGTGGCGGTTTTACCTCTGAGGTCTGCTGAGGATTCACTCAAGCAGCTGAGGTGGGCGAAAGATCATGGCGCCGTGGGGCTGTTTTTCCGCGGCCTTGAGAAGGACCGCAATTTGGACGATCCCTATTTTTTCCCGGTGTACCAGGCGGCCATGGATCATGAACTTTCCATTTGTATCCACACAGGGGCAGGTTCCCCAGTCATGTCGAGCCTATTCAATGTAGACCGTCATTCGGTGTTTTGTCATGGCAGACTTCTCCCCTTGATTGCGTTCAGGAATCTTGTGGCCAATCGAATACCAGAGCTTTTTCCGACCCTAAAATTCGGGTTTATAGAAGCGTCCGCCGGCTGGATACCTTTTCTTCTCCACGCTTTAAGAAGGCAGTCCCGCGACAGATGGTCGGAGTTGTCGAGCCCCGAGCTGTTTCAGAAATACCGGTTCTACGTGGCTTGCGAGGCCGACGAGGATGTCCCGTACTTGTCGCAATATATAGGGGAAGATAATCTGATCATCGGTTCCGACTACGGTCATAACGATCCTTCAGAGGAAGGCAATCTCGTGCGCACTATAAAGGCTCGTGAGGACATCCCAGCGCCTTTGGTTGAAAAAATTCTTTCCGACAATCCAAAACGATTCTATAACGTATAAATATTTGGGCGAATGACTTTGCTTTAAAACATGGGCACCGAATATCACCGGGAGAGGTATTAGGCTGGGTTGCAACCCAGCGCCTATTAAACCGGCCGTTCTCTCTACTCACGTGATGTACACGAGCTTGATGCGAAACGGAATGTGTAGTTCTCGTGACCATGGCCAACAGTAATAAGACCATGCAGCTCGCCATGTCGTTTGCGACCGGGCCATGCGTCTCATGGATGAAGTCCGGCAGATGACCGGTCTCGGGCCGGCTGTAACTAGGAAAAATTTCCACGCATTTACCAAATCAAGTTCTATCTCCCTTCGCTTCGTTCTACTCATAGCGATCGTCGCTTGCTTCACCGCATACCCAATCGCGCTGCTTTTCTTGAGTAGCTTCCAGGTTAGCCAGCCGGGTCAACCGATCGCTTGGGGCCTAGAAGGGTGGCGGATCGCGTTTAGCGATGCCGCGGTGCCAAAAGCGCTCTGGAACACGTTCATCCTCGGCTTTACCCGCGTAGCAATTACGACTGTATTATCGGTTTTTTTCGCGTGGGTTATCACCAGAACGGATACACCCGGCAAGGGCCTTATCGAGTTCATGCTCTGGCTCGGCTTTTTTCTGCCTCTGCTTCCGATGACGCTGGGATGGATTCTGTTGCTGGATCCCGATTATGGCATTATCAATAAACTAATCGCGAACTGGCTTGGACTTTCCCACGGTCCCTTCAACATATATTCCTATGGCGGCATCATTTGGGTTCATCTTGCCTTTAGCACCTGCGTCCGCGTCATACTTTTAACACCCGCCTTCAAAGCTCTTGATACGACTTTTGAAGAAGCAGCTCACGTGGCCGGTAGCAGCGCGTTCGCAACGCTAACGCGAATTACGGTTCCGGTATTGATGCCCGCGGTCCTAGCGACGACGCTGTTGAGCTTCATCAAAAGCATGGAGTCGATGGAGATTGAAATCGTGTTGGGTGTTCCCGCACGCATTTTCGTATTCTCAACGTTAGTATGGGACTACGCGCACTTTCAGCCTCCGGCCTACCACTCCGCGACGGCGCTCAGCAGCATTTTTCTGGTGGCCGTCTTTGGCCTTATCTGGTTGCAAAGAATTCTTCTCGGTACGCGTGAATACACCACAATCGGCGGCCGCGGTTACTCGATTCGCGTCGTGCGCTTAGGACGCTGGCGTTGGGTCGCCTTCGGATTTTCACTTGCTTTCATCGTTGTCATGATCGTCTTACCGATGGCTGTCCTGATCATGGGCACATTTATGAAAGCCTTCGGTTATTTCTCCATTCCAGAACCTTGGACTCTCAATAACTGGTCAGGTGCCTTTGCTGATCCGATTTTGCTGCGCTCCTTGCGTAATACCTTGATTTTAGGCGTGGGAGCGGGCGGATTCGGCGCGCTCCTTTACGCTATCCTGGGCTATAATATAGTGCGCCCACTTGTCATGGGGCGGCAGGTGCTGGACTTTCTCGTTTGGCTGCCGTGGGCGTTGCCAGGAGTACTGATTAGCTTAGCGCTTCTGTGGGCGACCTTGGGAATCGGCAAGGCCGTGACGCCGATCTACGGAACAATTTATTTGTTGGTCCTGGCAATAATGATTAAGGAACTTCCGTTGGGCACACAGATTTCCAAAGCAAGCGTCATGCAAATAGGCAAAGAACTCGAAGAGAGTTCGTTCGTGAGCGGAGCTTCCGGCCCCCATACCTTCCGTAAGATCGTTATTCCTTTATTGCTACCGGCAATATTAGCAACCGCTCTGGTGGTATTCGTCTCAGCCGTGCGTGATATTCCTGTGGTGATATTACTTTCTTCGCCATCATCGAGACCTCTTTCTCTGCTGATGTTGGATTATATGATGGCCGCCGAAACTGAAAAGGCTACGGTGATCGGAGTATTCGTCGTTTTTATAATTGTCGTAGTCGCCTTAATGGTACGCTTCTTTGGACTAAAAAAGCACATCGACTAGCTTCGGTAACTGCAATTGCAAACCGTAAAGCCGCCGCCATGAATTCAACGTAACCTTTCGAAGTGTGCGGGCCTTCTTTTTGGCCAAGAGATCACCAAGCTCAAAATACTGATGTGACGCAGAATTGGCTTTCGGCAGCTTAGCGTTTCAAGACTAACTAAAGCCCAACCCTTTACCGCTTTTCCAACTTCTCTATCTTCTTAAGCTCGCAGCACAATCGGTAAAGCTCTGTAATGATTTTCGGGTTGTGAGTGTCGACATATTCGCGGGCTAACTCATCCATCCGTCTCTCTATCTCTTCGCGGGTAGTCGGCTGCATTGGATATCACTTCTTTTGAAAATCTCAGGAGCTTAACCCCTTAGAGAGAGTTTGTCTTGACATTCGGTGACATACGCTTGACATCTTGCACCATTGTCTTGAATGAACTCGTGGTCAGAAAAGTTAGGATTCAAGGATGTCAGGATTGAACTGAACCTTTCTTCAATCAAATCCTGGAGGCGGCACCCTCAAGTTGTTATCTCAATAACCTGTTTACACAGTAGCCGGCCTTTTTTCATTTTCCGTTCTCGTTCAATGGAGCTATCCCTGTCGAGTCAGTACTGATTTGCCATTTAAGTCAATTTCGCCAACAATTTTTGACACTATCGCATTACACTTCAGTGCGGCAACCTTACACGAACCAAGTGTAGTAGTTCAGCGAAAATGTCACCCCAAAACTGTTCAGCGATTCTGTCACCCCCTCGGTTAGGATCTTCTTCCC
>Ga0209684_1000203_pt1 | contig 11130 bp, 7 predicted proteins | sample PanSoiPlot6MoBio_FD_188322 | JGI IMG/M metagenome (GOLD analysis project Ga0209684, IMG submission 188322) | Tropical forest soil microbial communities from Panama analyzed to predict greenhouse gas emissions - Panama Soil Plot 6 MoBio (SPAdes)... | ecosystem: Environmental > Terrestrial > Soil >...
TTTGGATACGGGCTTTGGCTTTTCATCTTTCGCGACGATTTTCGCCTTGCTTTCCACCTGTGCTGGCTTTTCCTTCATAGCAACCTGCGCTGGCTCTGGGCTTACAGTTGCTTTAGCTACTGCCCCCGTTTTGTAGAGCCGATCGATAAATCCCGAGCTGTCCAACTCTTTCATAAACGTCAGGTCGACAAACTGTTCGGGTCGGGCAGCTCGCGCTGCTGCGTCTTTGGCACCCAACTCCCGTAATATGGTTTGAATACCCTTCAGTGTCGGGTAAGGTTTCTGCGGTATCAAGGCCTCTATCTCTGCTTCATAAGCCTCCTGGAGCGCGTCAGCGTCATCGGTTTTCAAATACTTTGCCAAGATGGCGAAGGTTTCCTTGCGATGGGTTTTCATGTAATGAATTGCTTCCACGTGGGCTTTGAGAATGTTGCGCACAAGATCAGGCTGGCTCTTGATGAGGCTCTGACTCACTGCCAGGGCGCTGTGTTGATACTCAAGCCCCAACATCTGAAGATCAGCCAATGCGTTAAAACCCAATTTTGCGGCTCTCGCGGTAACGGGAATGGAAACCATGACGCCGTTGATTTTACCAGTTTCCAGAGCGGCGAAACGAGCAGGCTGGCTGCCGATTTGGAGAATGGCGACATCTTTGTCGGGGACAAGGCCGTATTTCTCCAGCGCATAACGCGTGGCGAAGTCAGAGGAGGAGCCGGCGCGGCTGACGGCAACGGCTTTACCCTTGAGTTGGTCGGGACGCGTGATATCCCGCGAGACCATCAATTTATAATCCAGCGTGTTGAGAAAACCCGCAATCAAAACCACGCCCGATCCCTGGAGGTTACTTTGGATCACTCCGGCCCCGGCCACTTGCGCTGCGACCACATCTCCGGAAACCAAAGTTTGGACGGTTCTGCTTCCACTTTCGACGAAAATCAGCTGAACGTCCAAACCATATTTGCGAAACAGGCCCGTCTCATAGGCCGCCCAGGAGGGAGCCTGGTTGGGCGAGATGCTGCTATAAGCAATAACTACTTTTTTTAAGCCCTGAGGTGCGCCTCCTTCTGCTGCAACGCCAACTCTGGCCACGGTAAAGAATAGTCCGGCCAGAGCCATGGTGAGGACGTGGTGCAATTTTGCTTTCATCTGCTTTCTCCTTTTTTAGAAGCGTAGGCACAACAAATTTCAATTTTTGCTAAGACGAGCCATGGCGGCTTTGAGGCTGGCCCTCATGCGTTCGAGTGAAAGAGCGAGTTCTCCAACTTCATCACTCGATCGGACCGAGACCGGCGTATCGAGCCGCCCGCGACTGATATCGTCCGCAACCGCCGCCAATTCGATAATAGGTTTGATCGTTGTGGTTGCGATCACCATCGATACGACAACGCCAATGATGAGACAAAAAACGATCAGCGCTACGATGGGAAAAAGGGTGTTGCGAACATCCTGCTGCACGGTATCAGCCCAAAGCCCCACACGCACGGCTCCGAGTTGGCCGTCGAGAATCGGTGCCCTGGTTTCATAGACGGATCTGCCGCGCAGCTCCACTTCCCTCGATCCTACTGTCCGGGCTTGGGCGTCAGTGCCGTTGGCCTCTTTCAGCTCTGGAGGAAAGGGTTGCACGCTGGAGGCTATGACCTCTCCCTTGCCATCCTGGACGTACGCATAGGCGACTCCCTCGAGGCGACCATATTTCGCGGTCAACGCGTCGAGTTCGAGCGTATTCCTGCGCGAGACGTGTCCGGCGGCTGCGTCGCTGAGATTCGTCGCAATAGCCGAGGCTCGGAAGTCCACTTGTTTGCGAAGAGCGCTGCTAGTGAGATAGTAGACAATGGCCAGTACCAAGCAACCCAGCAGTAAGATAATACCGCTGAAGGCGGTGCCGATTTTCCATCTTAAACTCATGGCTTGCCACGACAGCGGTGGAATCTTGCCAAACTTCGAATTCTCAATGGAAACGGAGTCCTCACTCATTTCTCCTCCTAGTTCCCTCGTTGGCTAGAACTTCTTAAAGTTTGATATTTCCTGGAATACAAGCTCCTCGAATTTGTTTCGTAACTTTCCGTCTGATATTTCTCGACTCAGGAGCCCGATGAGCTCATCGAGTTTGGCTTCCGGGAAAGCATCCTGAGACTCACCGAGTGTCTGAATCAGGTCTCCCAGGACCATAGGAGCCATCGGCCCCATAATATCGGTTAGAATACTACTAAGACGGTTAAGAAGTACAGAGGGAACCACTTCGCCGGCCGGTTTGGCCGTGGGTGTGACGATTTCCACCAAACCGGCCTTGTGCAAGTTGAAAATGACCTTGGCGGTATAAGCGTAGGGAACACGTAAGATCTCTGCGATTTCCTGGACGTTTCGTCTCCCGTCAATCTTGCTAAGCACGCGCCATCCGACGTGGGGAACTGTAATCGGTCCGCTTTGTTCGTCGCCCAAGTCGGCGATCCGGACTACAGTTTTCCCCGAGGGTATGACCTCGAGAATAGTTTCCCACTCTCTGCTCATGGCCCGAACTTCATCCAGAATCTGTGCAGCGTTCTTTTGAATGGTAGTGGCCGGAGGGGCGCCGTTAGGAAGTAGCGTAAATGTGCCTTCCCCCCAGGTTACCGGATAGAGAAGGGCCTTCTCGCCTTCGCCGATGGGACACGTGGCGTGAAGAATGTCTCCGTCGGACAAGAAAACCTCCACCGTCTCCTTGCCGCGGCTTAACTTAAGGACTCCGGATTTCTTGCCACCGGTGGCGAGAAGAAGAAGATCATTGAGACTGATCTGGGAAAGATTTCCTTGCATACTGCATTCCTACATCCTATTGAGTTAACGGTCCTCTAATGATCGTCGAAAACCGGAGGGGGTTGGACTTTTCTTGAGTGGGTCAACGTTCTCTTCATGCCCGTTGAGGGTCAGTTTGAGCGTTTTGATCACTGCCAGATTCTTGCTGATACTGACCATCTGTTCCAATGTCGATTTGATCTGACTTTGTAACAGGTCCACTTCTTCGGTAGAAATGTCGTGCAGCTGGCTTTGCAATTCATCGTACAGCCGCGTGATGCTGTCAAGCTGCCCCATGGACTGCGTTTTTTGAGTGACCTCTTCGTAGAGACGGGATATGTCTTCCGTCAGATTCTGCAATTCGTTTTTCATTGTTTTGAACCACCCTTTTTAATTTTTTTTTTAATGCCTTGCTGGTCTGTGATTGCCAAAGACTCACTCACCTCAACGGTCTGCGGCGGCACCTGACCTACCGAGTCTTTGGATGGCGCTGAAGAATCTGTCACAGGCTCTTCAGAACCGGTTGACGCTTGACTCTGCGTGGCGGCTGAGTTGGGCACAGCTGAGGATTTCGGAGCGGAGAAATAGTATATGCCGGACAAGACCGCTCCGAGCACCACGAAGGCGCCCAACGCACGGAATTTTGTCTTCGCAGAACTATTTTGCGAGTAGAGATCCACCTGGCCATAGTCTTTAATCAGTTTCTTAAGTTTGCGATCGAACTCTCCGTGATTTTGGTTAGCGGGCACTGACCGGTTGATGGTCACTTCCGGTTCGTTGGTGACCCGCGAAGTGGAAGGACGTTCAGGTTTCTCGGATCGGTTTGACAACTCGCCTGTGGAGGGAAGGTCGGGAGATACGGCAAATTCCCCGTAATTCTTTATGAGATCATCCAAGAGTTTCTTATCGAAATCGAAAGTATCGGCGGCGGCACTTGGGACATTTTGACTGCTCGCACTAGACACGTGCCTGCTCAATAGCTCATGGGGTTCGTCAAGGGTGTCACCTTTGTTGGATTCGAGAACCTCATCGGTAAAGTCGAAGTCGAGACTTGAGCCGCTGGCGTTTTTTAGAAAGCCGAAATCCGGCGGTTCATTGCCTGATCCGAAGGTTGGCTCATCGGGCAGGGGATTGCTGTCACTGGCAGGAATATCCGCGACGACATCGTGGTCGTGATATGGCGGTATCACGTCGTCGGCTGGTGGGAACGTCTCGGCCCGCTGTTGGATTTCATGGCTTGGTTGAACCGTTTGGTCAGCTTCAAGTTGCGCCGTGCTCTCCAACTCCGGGCTCTGCAAATCGAGAATCGTGGGGGATTGGGAATTCCCAACCGTGGGCTGATCGCCTGTCCCAGCTGGACCATTTTGACGGTTACGGATGGCGACGAGCCTGTCTGGTTTTTCTTTGCTGCTAAGTCGAGAAAGTGCTTCCAGAATCTTGACCTTGAGCTGGTTTAGCTCGTGGGTAACTTCATTCTGGGCCTGAAGAACTTTCGCTTGACACGCGCTCAATTCGCTCACAACCCACATAGCTCTCTGCAAAGTTAGAAGATGCGTTCTCAGTTCAGACAGGCGTTCAACTGCTTTCGTGATTTGATCGAGATCGATATCTTGCAGACCTTGCAGACGCTGGCGCAGGTCGTGAACGGAATCAACCACCTTGCCGGCCGATAAGATTGCCGAGTGGTTCGCTGGGACGGGTCTAGACTGGTCGTCTTGAATTTCCTTTTCTACTGGCAGCATTGGAAGCTCTACGGCCTGACGGAGCTTTGGATCTACAATTACAGGTTCGTAGCAATTGGAAGCAAATTGGCTGCCAGATGCTGCTGAGGCCAAAGTTTCCCGGTTCTGGTTAAATTAGGGCACTTGTTTCAGCCAAGGGCCACATTACTCCCACAATTCTGTTCATCTTTAACAAAATTGTACGTAAGGAGAATCTCTCTACCGATAAGGCAAGAGAAAGCCTTTTGGGACAAATGAATGCTAACCGCTAACGGGGAGTCAAAAAAAGTTGGCGTTTTCGCGAGTCTAGAGAGACCTCAAACTGATTTAAGAAGTTCAAGCCGAGTAATCCTTCAACACGTGAGTCGGGAGAAAAATCGTGGATTGAAACCTGCAAATTAGAAACCTCGGCATCGCCCACTTTCACTGATTCTATGCGGGCTACTGGGGCAACGACGCTGCCTCCGATTCCGACCATCATCCTTGATCCTAGCGAGGCAAGTCTCAGGCTGCGCGCTATGCGACGAGAAACCACGGTCGTCGTCGCGCCGGTATCTAAGGCCAAATTGGCGGTCAGCGACCCGTTGAAAGTGACGCGCACGATGACGGACGAACCATTGCTTTCTACGGGCACGGCAATTCTGTTTCCAAGGGAGGAACCCGATGTCGAGGAAGGAAGATCCCTAGGCGGAGGAGATGAGAGTTCGACGGGGACAGGTCTGAAATAGCTATCAAGTTTTCGCGCGGCTTCTTTATCGCTTTCTTTCATCCATCCTATGGTGCCCGTGTCGATCTTGATCAAATACCATTTGGTTCCGTCACTTCCTAATATTTCAGCTAGGGGAACGTACCGTTCTTGCTTCTGGAAAGTGGCCAACACTTCAGATGATTCGTCGGCGGTGGCGAAAAGTTTAGCCCCGCTTGCTTTGGATGTCTCCGCGTCAGCGGCATCCCCGTGGGCATCAAACGCGTTCACGCAGGTGAACAGCAGGAATAGGGCAGTGGATATTAATATTTGTTCTTTCAAAACTTGATCCGGCAAGGCACAAATGGCGATTTTATGCTTTGTGTGATTTCTTTCCGAGGTCCTACGTCAAACCTCTGAGAAACGAATTAAGTGGATAAAGCAAATTTTTCGATCTTTCGGTAGAGCGTTCGGGTAGAAATCCCGAGTGCTTCTGCCGCCTTGGCTTTGTTGCCGTGGGTCTGTCTGAGTGCTTCCTCGATGAGCGTCTTTTCCCCTTCTTCGATGTTGCGTATAGCTTTAGTGGCGATCTGCTCTCGGTGACGCGTCGCGTATTGTTGTAAGTTCATGGGTAGATCACTCAGGGTTACGTAATCGCCGTCGGAAACCATGACTGCGCTCTCAATAACACTCTTCAGCTCGCGAATGTTTCCCGGCCAAGGATAGTCAAGAAATACGGCTTTCACCGAGCTGCTGATTTTTTTCAGGGGCTTCTGAAACTGCTGGCAGGCGCCATAAACGAAGTTAGCGATCAGTAAAATGATATCTTCCTTGCGCTCGCGAAGGGCGGGAAGAATAATTCTCGCACTGTTCAGGCGAAAGTACAGATCCTTTCGGAATCCGTTTTCTTGGATGGCTTGATCCAGTTCTCGATTGGTTGCGGCGATGATCCGGACATCGCTAGTCTTAGCCGCCGCGTCTCCGACTTTATAGTATTCACGAGTTTCGAGAAAGCGCAGCAGCTTGAGTTGGATAGGCGGGGCGAGGTCACCGATCTCATCGAGAAAGAGCGTTCCGCCCTCGGCGGCTTCTATTAGTCCTTTCTTGTTTCTATCGGCGCCGGTGAAAGCACCCCTTACGTAACCAAACAATTCGCTTTCGACCAAGGTCTCGGGAATCGCAGTCATGTTGCATCCGACGAAGGGTTTCTCCGCTCGAGGTCCCTGAGAATGAATGTATTGGGCCATGACCTCCTTGCCGGTCCCGGTCTCTCCAGTGATAAGGACAGTAATGTCGTGCATCGCGTAGCGTTGGGCGAGATTAAGGCCATCGTGAAACTGAGGAGTTTCACCAATGATCGAGGGTGCCTTGGTGGCGGTGGTTACCACCGCGTGCTCCGGGAGGTTATTTTGCTGCCCTAAAAGCTGGTAGAGATTTTGAACGTACTGAGGGTGATAACAGGTAAGAATGATCTCGGAAGGGGTGCGCCGGAGCTTTTCAACGAACGATCCCCAGATTTCGCCATTACACAGATTTACGTCGGCGAAAATGAACTTTATCTGGTGCGCGGGTATGACTGAGAGCATCCGTTCCGCGTCATCCAAGCTGCGACTTACATGAACAGAAAGGCCCTTGCCTTCCAGCACCTTCGACACTGCCGCGGGAGAAGAGTCGGGAGGGTGAACCAAAAGAGCGACCTGTTTCATCGTTTTTTACTACTCACGCGCCGCCGGTGTCGGTAAAATGACCATGTTTTCCAGCGCATCGTTGACAAGCTGCCGGGTCAATTGGGGAGGCGTTCCGTTGTAGTTACAGCTGGCGATGGTATGCTCGACGATAAACTTCGGATGGAAGCCTGCAAATGGCACTTTATGCTTAAGGTAAAAAGAGTTGATAATATAAGCAAAGAGATCTTCGGAAAACTTCAGCCCGTACGCTTCACAAATGCGGCGAAAGATTTCCTTGTATTCTTCCAAGGTCGGTGGATCGATCCTCAATTTGTAATGCACGCGGCGGAGTTGGGCGGGATCCATGAGCTCTTCCGGAGGAAAGTTGGTGGCGAAAACAACCAACTGGTCGAAGAGCATCTCGAATTTTTTCCCCGTGTGAAGCGTAAGATAGTCAACCTTTCGCTCGAGGGGAAAAATCCAGCGGTTCAGCAAATCGTTCGGCCTCACTCGCTGTCGACCGAAGTCGTCGATGATAAATATACCGCCGATGGCCTTCATTTGAAGCGGCGCCTCGTAATACTTCGAATAGGGATCGAAATCCAAGTCGAGCATCTCCAGGGTCAGTTCTCCGCCGGAAATGATATGGGGCCTGCGACAGCGTACCCATCTCGGGTCATATTCCATTTGAGGCAATAGCATGGGATGTGCATGGCCGTTGGACTCCGCAGGCTGGGAGTTAGCCGGGACGTGAACCGCGGGATCAAAAAACTTGATGATTTGCCCGTCCGCTTCGATGCAATAAGGAATATAAACGGATTGTTGAAAAGTGGCAGCCAAGGCTTCTGCAATGGATGTCTTGCCGTTCCCCGTTCCGCCGAAGACGAGAATGGCGCGCCCGGAATTTGCCGCAGGTCCTAGTTTTCTTATCAGGTCTGGCGGTAACACGAGATGCGAGAGAGCTTTTTGCAATCGTTCAATGGAGATAATCTCATTCGTAATAGTCTGTTTCTGGACCTGAATCTGATAGCTCTCTAGGGGCACCGGAGCAGGGCCGATATATTCACACCGCCTGAGCACTTCCGCCGCTCTCCTCCGTCCTGCGTTGGTGAGGGCGTAGCGCATAATCGTGTAGTTATTTTCGGAAGGTCCGCGAATTTCTACTAAGGCCTCGTTCTTGGCGAACGTTAACGTGGACTCAACAACGCGTCGGGTGAGTTTTATATGCTCCGACAACTCCGGGATTGTTTGAATACCCGAGATATACATGAGCCGCAAAAGTAAGTTGAGTACAAAGTTAGATTCTAAGCCGGTTTCTTGAATCGTGGCTGGGACCGGCGGCGGTTCCTGAAGAATGCCTTCGAGTTTTTCTCGGGTAATGTAACCGAGCGCAATGACGTTGTCGCCGAAGCGACCACCGGCAATTTTCTGCTGGCTGAGAACTCGTTCAAGCTGTGCCTCGGTAATTACGTTTTTTGCGAGTAATAGCTCACCTAACGCCATTTTATTCCGCCCTTAGTGGATAATTTTGTTGTCTTCGAGATGTAGTGCGTTTATAGTATGCGGGTGCTGCGCGAAAACAACAGACATATTTTATAGGGGTTGATTGGTCCCTGTCAAACTCCGATTTTGGGCGCTACGAGAGGACGCATGAGACAATATAAACTCATTCTGACGGTCACGGCTCTGCCATTACTGGTAATGGTGGCGGGATGCGGGTTGATGGATGAACCCAAAGCGAAAAATGCGCCCTTCGGCCTGATCACGACCCCGGCATCTTATTACAGCACTTCTAAAGCCAGGTATCTCGGCGACAAATACAAAGCTAATCTGGATCGGTTGGTGGAGCGCATCGTAAGCAATCCGAAAACCGCTAGTCTTCAATTCGCCAATAATATCGCTTCAGTTGGAGGAATCGGATTTTTTACCCATTCAGCTGCAACGACCCCGGATGAGCGCTATCTCGAAGTTGTCTTAGCCGCGCCGGAAACGTTTGAAGCCAGCGGGGAGTACAGCGGAAAGTTGAATCAGCTGTTTGCTTCGTACGGCATCGAGTTACTATCCATTCTCGCAAGTGACGCCGACATCTATCAGGAAAAGGACGTCAGTGGTTACGGCTTGAACCTATCCTGGAGAAAAGTTGTTCGTGAGCCTTCCGGTCCTCGGGTTTCGTTGGAAAGAGCGGTGGCATACTTTTCCAAACAAAAAGTGCGCGCCTTTTTGCGGCAAGAAGTAAGTCAAAACGACCTTCTAGAAGTGGCGGTGATCTTTGCGGTGGAGGAAGACGGACCTATGAGGTTGGTTACCTATCGTCCTATGGAGCCTAAGCCGGATTTTCGTGCTCCGATCCAGGAACAAACCCTTGCCAGCAGGTCGGTCGAAACGAAAGCCGAAACCAAGCCTGGTACGCCGGCACTACCGGTTTCACAAACAGTTCAGGCGGCACAGGTCGAGAAGAAAGCCGGCGGCTCACAGAACAGACCATCGGCGCTGATTGAAAAAACATCACCCAATGCTGATGAGGCAGTGGCTGTTGAAAAGCTAGAACAAGTCGAGATTAGCTCTTCACTGAGAGAAGAAATAGGCGCGTTCAAGGTTACTGCAGACAAGCGTGCATCCGAGACCGTAAGGGCGAGTGATGTGGCGGAGAAAAGCGCTGTGGAATTAGTCCCAGCGACTGGCAAGGTGAATCAAATCACAATACCGCCAGTAGAATTTACTCCACCAAGAGTTGAAACAATTCCAGATGTCCCGCCGTCTTTGGCCGAAACAGGCCAAGTCGTTGCAGACGTGGTTCCCAAGGTTAATGTTCCCGGAGAGCAGGTAACGGCAGACGAGTTCGGCGCGCAATCTGAATCGCTGGTCGACAAAACGGGGAAAGTAGGTAAGCCGGAAATAGCCACGAAAAAAGTCGAATCAGCCGAGGCCGAGCGCATCGTGGCATTCAATCCGCCTTCCGCCCGCCCGGCGCCAGTGACTAGCAGATCCGAGGCAACCCGTGACCAAGTTAATGAGAGCAAAGCACCACAACCTCGCGCTCTGGCGCGCTCCCCGGAGGTGCTCGTGCCTGAGCCTACACTATCTGCTCCTATCACAAAGTTAGAAGCTCCCGCCGTTTCGCCATCCTCTGCCGTGGGTGCTTTGCGGCCTAAGGAAGAAAACGTAGCGGAAACGAAATCTCAAGATCCGGTGTCGGTGGAAGCGAAAACTAAGGAAGCGCCAGAGCTTGACAGTCCGTTCAACGAAAGAACGACCAAATCCAAAATCATCGTTTCATCGGTAGAGACCAAGCCTCCGGCTGTTTCGCCATCCGCCGGTTCCAAAGGTGTGGGGTCAAATGACGTAAAAGCGAGTGATGCTAAATTCGAGAATCATGCCATGGCCAAAGAGAAGGAGTCGAAGGCCTCAGAGGGGCCGAAGCCATTCGCCGAGAAAACTCCGGAGCAGGTGATCGTTGTTCCGCGACCGCAGGCGCAGGCTGTGGGTGTCTCTCCGTCCCCTGTTAGCAGAGGCATTTCATCCAAAGAAGAGGTTGGGGATGCTGGCGCGAAAAGCGCGCTTGCGGTTAAACCAGACGCGCTGAAGGCGCAAGATCAGCCTAAGGTGGCTGAAGATAGCGCGGCCCAACCATCCACAGTCGCTTTAAAGTCCGAGGCTAAAGCAGCAGCTGTTACGCAACAGTCTCCCTCAAAAGTGACATCGGCCCGAGAAGAGAACGGGAGCAAGGCCGAAGGACCAGGCACAGTCACACTTAAGACGGAAATAACAAAAGCGCCGGAGCCAAACGCGTCGACCCAAGAAAAAAAGCTGGAGCCGCCGGTGTATGTTCCAAAATCCGAGGCGAAACCTGTTGTCACTGGGGAACCTGCTTCGAAAGTTAAGCCGGGAGCAGAAGAGAGTCTAAGTCAGGCTCCGTCAGCGAACTCGGCGGTATCCAACACGGGAACTGTAAAGCCGGATACGGTGACCTCTGCGGGAGAGAAAAAACTTGAACCCCTGGTCGCTGCGCCAAAGGTCGAAACAAAGGCGCGGGAGGCGACAATCCAAAACGAAGCTGTGGCAGAAAAAAAGCCACAGTTTGTCTCAAGACCGGAGCTCATCAAGGAGAAACAACCGGCTGGAACTCCTTCGCCGGTTGCAACGGCGGGAGTTAAAGCGCCGACAACGATACAGGCGGCCGAGGAGCCGGCCCCGGCAGCGCAAACACCGGTCTTTGATAAGCCTGCAAGCGAGAAGGCGGGCGTGAAAGCGCTGCAGGGGGCGCCCGCGCCAATGCAACCTGCTC
>Ga0209684_1000204_pt1 | contig 11101 bp, 10 predicted proteins | sample PanSoiPlot6MoBio_FD_188322 | JGI IMG/M metagenome (GOLD analysis project Ga0209684, IMG submission 188322) | Tropical forest soil microbial communities from Panama analyzed to predict greenhouse gas emissions - Panama Soil Plot 6 MoBio (SPAdes)... | ecosystem: Environmental > Terrestrial > Soil...
TCTATTATGCCTCGCGTGACAACTGGCAACACGATGGCTCCCTGTGTCATCATTGGCGAGCGTGCCGCAGAGGTCCTGAAGGCAAAGCACAAGCTGTAAAGATCGCGCCGGAGTGACTCGCGCAATCGACGATGACGATTTATCCAATGAGATTCTCGATGCAGTATCCGATCGCTCGCAAGCGCGGAACGCACGCAAAGAACAGCGAACCAAATGACAACGAAGGAGAAATATATGGGTAAGCTTGAAGGAAAAATTGCACTCATTCCCGGCGGCAAATAGCGGCATTGGCCTTGCGACCGCGAAGCAGTTCGTGAACGAAGGCGCGTACGTTTTCATCACAGGACGCCGTGAGCCGGAGTTGGCTCGGGCGGTAAAGGAGATCGGAAAAAATGTGACCGGCGTACAAGGGGACGCGGCGAACCTTGGCGATCTTAATCGGCTCTTCGCGCAAATCAAAAAGGAGAAGGGCAAGCTCGATATTGTGTTCGCCAATGCCGGTGGCGCGAAGTTTGCCCCCCTAGGCAAGATTACTGAGGAGCATTACGACGCGCTCTTTAACAGCAATGTGAAAGGCCTGCTTTTCACGGTACAGAAGGCGCTTCGCTGCTGCCGGATGGCGCCTCTATCATCCTTAATGCGTCCATCGCCGCCAGTACCGCGCCGTTGCCGGAGTCGAGTGTTTATAACGCCACCAAAGCCGCCGTGCGTTCGTTCGCGCGGACATGGACAACCGACTTAAAGGATCGCCGCATTCGCGTGAACGCGGTGAGCCCAGGCTCCATCGACACGCCAGGACTGAGTGACCTGCTGGCCTCCTCAGAAATCGGCGAACAACGCAAGAAAATGATTTCCAATACTGTTCCGCTCAGCAGGTTCGGTACGCCCGATGAGATCGCCAAGGCCGTAGTATTTCTCGCATCCGACGATGCCAGCTACATCACGGGAACGGAACTATGTGTGGATGGCGCGGCATCGCACAAGTGTAGGAAACTACCGCCTGTGGTCTCTTTGTGGTCATCATGTCGCTTTTCGTCTGCGGCGCACGGTCTCGACGATCGTAGAACCGGGTACCTCTTTTGTTCGACCATTGCGTAGCGGCGGCGTGTGCGCTCGCTCGCGGCAGGGCCGGCGGCAAGGCTACGAGCAATGGGACAGGTCATCTTGCCGAAGCTTTTGCGCTGCATATAGAAAACCTTACGCTAGTAACTATCGTCATGCAAGTTATATGTCCTTCCGGAAATTCGTGCCGAAGCTGCCGAAGCCCGGGTCACTCCTTTCGAGCCCACTCCGATATGGCTCAGCTTGCCGTGTAACCTCCGGAGCCCGACAGCCGAAGCTTTGTGCGTCGGGGCATTTTTAAACCCGGCGATAACTATTATGATGCAAGTTATACAGTGCCGAAATGAGCCGTCATTTCGACAGATGACGACAACCGGACACATCTCGTCACTTCCGGTGGCCACGCGAGCTACAACAATTGAATTGATCCTTATAGCTTCAAAGATTCCGAATCTGAATCAAAGCTGGCGCATCCTTTGCTCTAACCGCTTCGCATACTACGAAACCTGCAACAGACGTGTTCACAAAACGAGACTTTAAACAACGAAAGGACCCGCTATGCCTTACCTGCACCTTGATTTACCTGGGACATATCCCGTCGAGGTAAAACGCGAATTGGCGACACGGCTTTGCAAGCTGTACGCGGAAGTGATGGAGACGCAGTTGTGGCGACCGAATGTCGGGATCGCCGAGCTCGGCAGGGACAATCTTTATCACCTCGCTTCCGATGGCCTTGAGCCTATCACCATGGTTATGGTCGAGTTTCGTCGTGGTCGCCCGGCCGAAAAGAGGCTGGCTTTAGGTAGAGCAATCGTCGATATCTGCGCCGAGCTGCTGGGTGTACCTCGCCGGACGGTAATGGTCGAGTTCACACCGCATCCGGGTGAAGAGATCCTCCGCGACGGAAACTGGGCCGCAGACTGGACACCTGCTGAGGCTGAGAAAGAATCTGTGTCTCAGAAATAAAAGAGTCAGAAGAATGGAGGACTCAAATGAAAGACACATACAAAGCAGTGGAAGTCTCATCCCGGGCATTCTTCGCGTGATGGAACGGCGGACTCTCTGAGCCAGGAGCAGGTCAGGTTCGGATTCGCGTGGAAGCATGCGGAATCTCTCACACCGCCATGTTCAGGGTCACCAACAACTATCCATGTCTAACTCTGCCGCGCGTTCCTGGGCACGAAGTCGTTGGCCACATTGAAGCCTTGGGCAGCGGAGTGTCCAGATGGAAATAGGCCAGCGTGTTGGCTGCTAAGAAGGAGAACAAATTGGGCACCTACTTTGAATCAGACGCGGTCGCGGCAGAGTTTACAGAACGCGTTCGCCGGAATCAGCGGAAGCTCAGTTCTGAGTTAAAACCGCAGTATGACTTCATCGTTTGCGGATCGGGCTCGTCGGGTTCTGTAGTTGCGGGTCGTCTGGCCGAAAATGCCGACGTCAGCGTGCTGCTGATCGAGGCAGGTGGCGACGATGACGTACCAACTGTCAAGAATGCAGGCCAATGGGTCACGAATATCGGAAGCGAGAGATACTGGCAGTTCCAAGCCGAGCCGAACCCACACCTCAACGGCCGCGCCATTCCCCTGGGCATGGGAAAGGTACTGGGCGGCGGATCCAGCATCGACGCGATGGTCTGGGCTCGCGGTCACAAGAGCGACTGGGACTTCTTTGCATCAGAAACAGGGGACCCTGCGTGGGGCTACGAATCGGTGCTTGATATTTATCGCCGCATCGAGGACTGGCAGGGGGCACCTGATCCAAGATATCGCGGAACCGGCGGACCGGTATTTGTCCAGCCGCTGCAGGATCCGAACCCGGCCGCTCCAGCCTTGTTTGAGAGAATACGCTCGCTTGGGATTCAGATTTTTGAAAATCAAAACGGCCGGATCATGGAGGCGGATGGTGGCGCATCCGTTCCCGACATGCGTATTCGCGATGGGAAACGCCAATCTGTTTTCCGTTCGTATGTCTTCCCTTACATGGACCGGCCAAACCTCACGGTGCTCCCCCACGCGTTGGTTACTCGGCTAACTTTCGAGGACAAGCGAACAACGGGTGTTCAGATTTCCTATGAGGGCGGCGTCCGTCGCATTCGTGCGGGGCGCGAGGTGATCTTGTCGCTTGGCGCAATTCATACGCCAAAGGTCCTCATGCAATCTGGCATTGGCGATGAGGCCGAATTGAATCATTTTGGTATTCCTGTCATCCAGCACCTACCGGGAGTCGGACTCGGGTTTCAAGACCATCCTGGTGTTTGTTGTCACTGGGAGTGTTCGGACTCGTTACCATCCCGCCCCGCGCCGGAAGCGGTCATATTCTGGAAGAGTGAGACTGGTTTAGGTAGCCCTGACTTCCAGATTCTGCCGGCTGTACTAAGCGCTGGGGACGCAGCAAAACTTGGCCTCCCTGCGGGAGGTTGGGCCCTGCTCGGTATTGTCGTTCAGCCAAAGAGTCGTGGTCGTATCCGCCTTACCGGTTCCGATCCCGCCGATCCCGTTCAGATTGAAGCGAATTATCTCTGTGACCCAGACGATCGAGAGGCCGTATTCGCGTGTGTAGAACTTTGTCGCGAGATAGGCAACTCCGGCGCTCTTCGTCCTTTTGTCAAGCGAGAGATCATGCCTGGCAACTTGGACCGCCCAGAACTGGAAAACTACATCCGCGACACAGCGTTTAGCTTTTGGCATCAAACATCCACGGCCAAAATGGGGCGGCACGCCATGTGTGTGGTGGATGGCTCGCTCAAAGTCTATGGAGTCGACAATCTTCGCATCGCGGATGGATCGATCATGCCACGCGTGACAACTGGCAACACGATGGCCCCCTGCGTGATCATTGGCGAGCGCGCTGGAGAGATGCTCCGAGCTGCACATAAGATTTGACGACTAACACAACAAGAAAGAGAGTGAATCACAATGCATACCACTGACATGAACCCGGACACTGCGTCGATTGGAGTGAGCGCCCCCAAGCGCATCCTGCAATCAGTGCTGGCCGCCTTGAATGACGGAAAAATTTTAAAAGCGGTGGATCAATTTGACGACCACTTCACATTCACCGACCATGCGCTCGATCTCGAGTTTACAGACAAGAGGCGCTTGATCGAATTCTTTCAAAAATCGCGGGAGCTTTTCCCTGACACCGTGGTGGAAGTAGATTCTAATTTCCAATGCGGAGATTACGTCATTGGTGAATGGAAGCTTACGGCAACAACTCAGACGGTGCCGTATGGATCCACACGCTTTGCAATTCCAATTTCCTTGCGAGGCACATCGATCGTGCGTGTTGAGAACAGAAGAATCACTCATTGGTCCGACTACTATGATCGAAACAGATCTTGGCGGTTCAGTTTGGCTGCATTTTTCACAGAGTGGATCGAGCACTAACAGGGTGCTCGCCGATCGCGTACTCAGACGCGGACCACACGAATCGACAAAGCAAACTCAAGTATGAGAAATTCGCGGCGCAATACATTACCGTGACGGGCGGAGGTGCGTCTAAGGAGAAACATATGGGTAAGCTTGAAGGTAAAATTGCACTCGTTACCGGTGGCAACCCTTTATGCCGGAGTGGGTGGATGTAGTGAAAGATCGGGCCGGCGCAGTCGGCGCGTGTCAGGCCGGTAAACGTTAAACAAACACGAAGAGGTAATCATGAGAGACATTTCGCGACGTGAAGCTATGGGAACCATGCTGCTTGCCAGCGCAGGGTTGACCCTGACAGGTCTTGCAAATGCCGAGGCGCAAACGGCTGCCACCTCTAAAGCTTTTGCGGGACAGCATAAACCAAGACCATTGCCGTTCGATCCGACTAGACTCAAGGGGATTTCCGAAAAGCTGATCAAATCGCATTGGGAGAATAATTACAGCGGTGCGGTCAATGCGCTCAATGTCGTCGAACAGCGGCTGGCGACAATGCTCGCTGATAAAGACCTGCCAGCCTATGTTTATGGCGACCTTAAACGCGAAGAACTGCTACGCACAGGCTCTGTTGTGTTGCACGAACAGTACTTCTCCAATTTGGGTGGCGACGGCAAACCGGATGGCGATGTTCTCAACGCGATCAAACAAACGTTCGTCAGCTACGATCAATGGGAAGCTGAATTTAAGCGCACAGGCAACGCCCTCGGCGGCGGTTCAGGCTGGGTGATCTTCGCTCACAACCTCCACACCGGTGAGTTGCACAACTACTGGTCGTGGGATCACATGCACAACGCTCCAACTGGGTTGCCGCTGCTGGTGCTCGATATGTATGAGCACGCGTATCACATAGACTACGGCGCAGCGGCGGCAAAATACGTTGACGCCTTTATGCAGAACGTCAACTGGGAGGAGGTCAATCGCCGCTACACGAGCGCGCAGAAAGCGGCCGCAGCCCTGAAGTCATAAGCGCGGTAGTTGTAGGCCGGGAACGGTAAAAAAAATTAGCCATTACTCGCCGGAGCAGAGGTCGATAATTCGACCTTTGCCGATATGTCGGCAAGGGTCGTCGTCGCTACTCTTCCGAAGTCCGAGCTGCAACATATCAAACCCTTGTGAACCGTGTATTTAAAGCTTTCCACACATCAATCTGTTCCTGGCACATAGATTGCGCCTATCAATTTTGTCATAAGAGGAATTTGGAAAGAGTCTGTTCACCGAAACGGGGTTTCAAAACTTACCATCATCAGTTTCGATCACCTGCCGACCGGATTCTTCCATCGCCGCTACAAGATTTAGCCCATAGGAGTGAAAATGAACGAACACCAAACCCAGTCCTCAAGCACAGATTCGCTCTACGCGAAGGAAGTAATTGTCGGACAAACAACTTCGATCGACATCACGAGGCCGCGAACGGATGACCGGCGGGTGTGGGATGTAGTTTTCGGTGTTTATGGATTCCCGGCCGTACTTCTCGCTCACAAGCTGAAACTGTTTTCTCTGCTCGCCATTAGACCTCGTTCTCTGTCGCAGGTGTGTGAGACGCTCGGAATCAAACGCAGACCGGCAGAAGCGATCCTGACCGCCGCGGTAGCGCTCGGCTTTCTCGAGCTTCGCAATGGTCAGTACTCTGTTACTCCACTTACAGAGGACTACCTTCTCGAGCAAAGCCCGACATACTTCGGAACGTATCTCGATCTCATCATCATCAACTATTCGGTCTGTTCACTGGATCAACTCGAGAAGGCGGTCCGGACAGACACGGCCCAGGCTTATGCGAGCGGTCAAGAAATGTTCAGGTCCCACGCCGAGCGCGTCGACCTCGCGCGGTTCTTTACTCGTACGATGCACGGCACCAGCATGGCACCTGCGCTGGCATGGCCCGAGGTTGTTGATCTCTCCGGTAGCGAGGTGATGCTCGATATCGGCGGGGGTTCAGGCGCGCATTCGATCGGTGCAGCTCGCAAGTTTCCTCGGCTCAAAGGAATCGTGTTCGATGCCGCTCCGGTGTGCGGGGTCGCAGCAGAGTTCATCGCTGATTACGGCATGCAAACACGCATCCGAACGCACGCGGGAGACATGTGGACGGATCCCTTCCCACCGGCCGACGTTCACTTCTATTCAATGATCTATCACGACTGGACACCGGAGAAGTGTCGCTTCCTTACCAGAAAGAGCTTCGAGAGCCTTCGTTCCGGAGGCCACATTCTCATTCACGAGATGCTCTATAACGATGACAAGACGGGACCGTTCCCGATAGCGGCGTTTAGCATGGTCATGCTCGGATGGACAGAAGGCGAACAATATTCCGGGAAGGAGATATCGGAGATGCTGCGTGAAGCGGGATTCGCAAATATCCAGGTGAAGCCAACGTTCGGTTATTGGAGCATCGTAACAGCTCAGAAGCCTTGAACGCTCTGAGTCTAACTGAGGAGAGCAATGCAATGGAAAACAATGGAAAACCAACAGATCAATCAAACGGAGTAGTTGTCGTTCGGCCCGCGGCCGAAATCATGTCGCGCCAGCACTTGCCATACTATGTCGGGATCTCCGAAATTACAGCCGGCGCAAAAAACATTTCCATGAATTTGATTATCATCCCTCCCGCCGGTGCTGCTGAGCCGCACCTGCACAAGGGATATGAAACCGCTATTTACGTGCTCAAAGGCCGGACGGATACTCGCTACGGCGAGCAGCTGGAGAATTCGGTTATCTGTGAAACGGGAGATTTCATTTATATAAAACCCGACGTTCCGCACCAACCCATCAATCTCAGCACCACCGAGCCCGTCTTGGCTCTGGTCGCACGCAATGATGCGAACGAACAAGAACATGTTGTCACCTATGGCGGATAGGATCACCACCCAAAGTTAAATGTAAGCGACAGTTCATGAGGGCTGTCGTGTTCTTAAAGCTGGGATTTCCTATGAAAATAGGTTTTATAAGTTTGCCCGTTGTCGGTCATCTGAATCCGATGACTGCCCTTGCCCGCAGGGTGCAATCGCGAGGGCACGAGGTTGTATTCATCGGTGTTCCGGATGTAGAACCCTTCGCTCGTGCAGCCGGTCTGAAGTTCGTGCCTTTTTGTGAAAACGAATATCCGGCAGGTTCAGTAGCCAAACTTTTGGCCCCGGTATCAAAGTTACATGGGCTCGAGGTGACGCACTGGACCGTACGCGAGACGTCGGGCGATCTCTTCAGAGCAGCATCGAAATATTTGCCACAGAAATTAGCAGAGATCCACGTGGAAGCGTTGGTAATCGACACAATACATGCCTTCCTCGAACTCGTCCCGATGAGCTTGGGCATGCCTTACGCGCACGTCTGGAACGTCCTTCACATTGATCTCTCAGGAGCGACTCCGCCCTGCTTCTTCAGTTGGCCGCACGAGAGCACCCCACAAGCTGCCGCCAGGAATCTAGAGGGAGTTAAAGTGGCTAGCAAGATTTTTGCGCCGGTCGTACCATTTGCTGTGTCGTACGCCGAGAAAATGGGTCTACAGATAGATTGGAATGATTTCACGCCAACCACCTCCAAGCTAGCCGTCATCACGCAGACGCCGAAGGAGTTCGACTATCCGGGCATCCCCTGGCCGGCTCAGTTTCATTACACCGGTCCCTTTCACGATGAACACGGGAGAGAGCCGATAGCGTTTCCTTGGAAGGAGCTCACTGGGAAACCATTAGTCTATGCTTCCTTCGGAACACTCGTGAATGGAATGCAGAAGGTGTACAAGACCGTCCTTCGCGCTGTGGAACAACTGCCGGGGATTCAGGTGGTGCTTTCTGTGGGTAACAATGTGAAACCCGAGTGCCTGGGCAGCATTCCCACGAATGTGATCGTGGTTCCTGCAGTTCCTCAGATCGAGCTACTGAAGCGCGCGCAGCTTTGCATCACGCATGCGGGGCTGAATACAGCTCTTGAGTCGCTCGCCCAAGGAGTGCCGATGGTAGCAATTCCGATCGGATATGATCAACCAGGTGTGGCTGCTCGTATTGCACATCACGGCGTGGGCGACTTCGTGGAGATAGAAGACCTGACGGTAGAACGCGTCCGAGAGTTGGTCGATAAAGTTTTGAACAATCCAGCGTATCGCGAAAAGGCGCGCTGGTTCGAGAACGTGATTGCACAGACTCGCGGGCTCGACTTGGCCGCCGAAGTGATCGAGCGCGCGTTCAAATGAGAGTTAAAACGCGGAATCACTTAGTGAGCGCGTACCTTCGGGTAAGGCATGGAGCATTTCGTGCCGCGGATCAGCAACCGACCAGGTAAGTTGCCGCGAGTCAAGATCCAAACAAAGTGAAAACTTAAAGACATCAATGGAGCACAATATGAAGAAGCAAAAAACCTCAAAGGCACGCCCCAAACCCACGACTGAACAGAAATCTTTATCCGACCTGTGGGAAGAACACATACGCTATGAGTTTCTGACACGCAACACCGAAGATACCCTGGCTACAATGGTCGAGGACGCCTATGTCAACCACGTGCCGGTCTTGACCGGAGGCACTGGGCGTGACCAGCTGCGAGAGTTTTACTCCAAACTTTTCATTCCGCAGATGCCTCCCGACACGGAGATGATTCCGATATCGAGAACTATCGGCACCGATCAGGTGGTCGATGAGATGGTTGTCAAATTCACCCATACGATAAGAATGGACTGGATGCTACCCGGCATTGCCCCGACAGGAAAGCAAGTTGAGATCCCATTAGTCGCGGTTGTCCGATTCAGGGATGGTAAGTTAGCCCATGAGCACATCTACTGGGATCAGGCCTCCGTGCTCGTTCAGCTTGGTGTGCTCGATGCCGGCACCTTGCCGGTGGCAGGCAGAGAAACAGCCAGCAAGGTTCTCGATCCGAGCTTGCCGTCAAACGGACTAATTGATCGTGCCGAACAAGCTAAGTAAGCCTTCAACCGCCCGTCGAGTGGCTTATCGGCGTTGGCACAAAGTAGGACAATATGATCTGTGAAACGCTCCGTGAAGTTCTTGTCGATCTCGAGCGGCACGGAAATTTGATTCGCGTCGCCAAGAGGGTGGATGTCGGTTGGGAAGTGTCCTGCCTCGTCAAATGGATGTTTCAAGCCGTCGAAGAACCAAACCGCCGCGGCCTTTGGTTTGAAAACATCGCAGGAAACAACATTCCAGTTGTCATCGGCGCTTTGGGTGTATCAGCCGAAGTTTATGCGCACATCCTTGGCGTTGTCCCAGAGGAAATAAACGCGACCTGGGAAAGAGCGCTGCTCAATCCGGTCGCCCCGCTTAAAGTAACCGATGGACCTTGTCAGGAAACAGTTTTGCTCAAAGAGCAGGTGCGGCTGGACCGCTTGCCTATTCCGACCTGGACCCCGGGAAAAGACGTCGGTCCATACATCACGACAACAGTGGTAACGAGGAATGCCCACACGCGCCGGCAAAATATCGGCTTTTATCGAACGCTGGTGCGCGATGCGAACAGCGTCGTCTCGAATCTAAATCCGGGTCGTCAGGGATTTCTCAACGCCTGCACGTGGACCGAGCAGGGGATGAGCGCACCGATCGCCTGGGTTATCGGCGCCCATCCGGTCGTCCAATATGCGGCGACTGCGAATCTGCCCTGGGGCATGGACGAAATTGAAGTGGCGGGCGGAGTTTTGGGAAAGCCCGTGGAGCTCGTCAAAGCAACGAGTGTCGACTTACTCGTTCCCGCCGATGCAGAAATCGTGATCGAAGGCGAGATATATCCTGGAGAGACCGACATTGAAGGGCCGTTCGGTGAGTTCGCCGGTTATATGGGACCGGTTGCGCAGAAGCCGGTTGCCCATATTACCGCGATCACGCACAGAAAAAACCCCATCTATTGTGCGATGACCAGCCAAATGCCCCCGAGCGAGAGCACGATCGTGCAGAGCTTGACGAACGCTGGAGTTGTCCAAAAGATGCTCCGCCACGACCTCGGCGAATACACGGTTCAAGACGTGTATATCGATCAAACGTTCGGCGGCCTAATGGCGCACGCGATCATCGCGATGACGCCACGCTATCCTGGTCATGCGAAAAAGGTTGGTCGTATGGTGGCAGACTGCACGCCGATCAAACGCATTACGGTTGTAGACCCTGACGTTGATATTCGCGATTCAAGTCATGTCGAATGGGCGATGAATTCGCGCTTTGATCCGGCGCGGGATACCGAAATTATCCGAGATGTATTTTTTTCGATGGGAATGGACCCCTCCATTCGTGTCAAGGATGGAACAAGTGACCCCGGTAGCAAAGTAGTGATTGATGCCACGCAGACGATTGACGCGGGACTGTTTTCTCTTCCGGCAAAAGACAAGATGACAGCCGCGTTAAATTCGTGGAGAGAAGCAGGACTGCCGGAGTTCTCTATACCTAAACGTGCTCGTTTGCGAATAGAGCGCTCCTGAGAAGGCGATTAACGGAGGGAAGCCTCGAAAGCCGCTGCGGCGAAATTATTTGGCTAATGGCTCCGATGGGGGGTTCACACTACAGGCGAAAGCGTAGGCGGGTAGAGGAATCGAACTCGTGCATCCTCGAGCTTTTCACTATCACAGCGCTAACACGCTGCAGGAAGCGGCCGCTAGGCTGGCAGAGTTTGGTGATGGCGCCAAGAGCCTGATT
>Ga0209684_1000206_pt1 | contig 11056 bp, 11 predicted proteins | sample PanSoiPlot6MoBio_FD_188322 | JGI IMG/M metagenome (GOLD analysis project Ga0209684, IMG submission 188322) | Tropical forest soil microbial communities from Panama analyzed to predict greenhouse gas emissions - Panama Soil Plot 6 MoBio (SPAdes)... | ecosystem: Environmental > Terrestrial > Soil...
AATTGCTGCGCTAGCGTAATAATTTTTTCATTTGATCCTCCACTCAGCCCGAGTAGAATGGGCCGCGGATCTGGTAAACAGCGAGGAGTGAAGATGAAACGATTCTACAAAGTGATGGTTCACGGCGCGACAACGGGTCTATTCGTCTCCGCGCTCATCGGATCGATGGCCGAGAGGGGCAGCTCCGCCGAAACAACTAAGTCAAATTCTTTGCGGCTCGCTTACAGCGCGATAACCGTCAATCAAGCTATTCCTTGGATCAGCTATGAAGCGGGCCATTTCAGGAAACATGGATTGGATGTCGAGCTGATCCATGCCAGCAGTATTTTGGCTCTGCAGGCATTGCTCGCTGGCGAAGTCGCCGTCGCGCAGTCGGTCACGGATGCATGCGTAAGCGCCAACCTTGGCGGCGCCGACACGGTCTTCATGGGCGCAATCCTCGATAAACCCCTCTATAGCTTCATCGTCAATGCAAAAATTAAAACACCGCAGGACCTCAAAGGTAAGCGAGTCGGCGTCACCCGATTTGGAGCCACCCCAGATGCACTCGCAAGGACGATGATCAAAATGTGGGGATTGGACCCTGCCGTCGACGTGACGCTCGTGCAGCTGAACGAGATGGGTCTTTTGGTTCAAGGCTTAGTGAACGGCGTGATCGACGCTGCGCCGATTTCAATTCCTAGCAACATACGCGCGAAGAATCTAGGATTCGTCGAGCTATTCGACATGACCAAAATTAACAAGACCTACATCACGGGAACTGTGGTTACCAGGAAACGCTTTATTGACGGCCAGCGTGATATTGCGAAACGGTTTATGCGAGGCTTTCTGGAGGGGATGAAGACCTATTTGGAAGACGAAGAGTTCAGCGTGAAAGTCATCCAAAAATGGACCCGATCGAAGAATCGCGAAGAAATCAGAGAGGCCTACGCGTTGCAGGCTCGTCATATGCTTAGAGTGCCGCGCACTTCGTTGGAAGGCGTGAAAACGATTCTTGAAGGTTTAGACCGCATCCCCGCCGCCAAGACCGCCGACCCCAGGCGTTTCGTCGATACAAGCCTGATCGACGAGCTAGAAAAAGAAGGATTTCTCAGGACGTTATACAAAAACTGAACTGGAGATCGTTGCGCGAATCGCGCCGGAAAAAAAGCAAGGGACCATCTCGGCGATGGTCCCTTGCTTTGATTGTGGTTAACGAATGCAGCGGAAGCGGATTAGTTGATGAAATAGATTTGTATAAATTCACTTGTGCCGGGATCTATCGGCGGCAGCTACGGGCCATGAGTCAGGATCGAGAAGAATGAGCCGCTATCCTTTTCTCCGCTTAACCGACTTTCCTATAGCGATTAAGAACATGACGCTTTTTGTCCTGGCGTGAGGAGAGAAAAACTCTGTCACATCATCATCGAAGAACGTGAGCCCCGACGCCCCGAGCCGCTGGGCATAGGCCGCAAGGTACAGCTTTCCGCCCATGATGCTCGCCTCAAGCTGCGCGGCGCGATAACCGCGATTACCGAACCGCTCGAAAACCTTCTGCAGATTCGCCATGAAGAATACGTTGACGCTGCAATCTGCCGGGATTTCCTGTTCTAGACCAAGATATCCGGCTTCCCGGCGAAAATTCCCTTCCTTAAGCAGCTCCAGGGCAAGTTTGTCTCTGTGAAAGACGTAGGTGCCAGGAGAAAGGTCCTCTACCGCGTTGACAATAAGATAGAGCTCGTTGAGCGGGGCGTCCTTTGGAGAGAGGACATCGGTTTGTATTCCACGGTTTGCTCGCTCGAGCAAAGTTGACAACTGATTAAAGCTGATCGACTCGCGCGCGAATTTGCGGGTGGAGCCACGCCGTTGAATCACCTCCTCGAGAGTCTCCCGAGGAATCTCGTCATCGCTCAATGGCCGGAGCGGAATTAGACGTCCCTGTGAAATCGAATTCGAATTTTCCGCGGCGGGTGAGGATGATGCTGGCCGCCGCCAATCCTCTACTTCTACTACACTCTCCAGAAACGATGCCTCGTGCATCGCCCGGATAGCCGGATAGTCGATTTCTTTTTTTGAAAGCGGTTCGGTCTCAAACGCTTGAGGACGGACTATTGCAGAGAGCTGATTTGGCTGGCTCGAAATCTTTCCCAGAGCTACCAGCGCAAGCGCGCCTTCGCGTGTCGGATCCAAACTGAGCAGGTTACTGACAGCCGCATCTTCAAATCCAAGGACAACTCGCGACGGCAGACAACGACAAGCGGCAGCAGCCAATAGATTGCTGAGAATAGTGCCAGTGTCCCAGTAACAGTGCCGATAAGCCCGGGATTGATACTTCCAAGCGTTGCGCCAGTAAGTCGAGGCGCAGACGATTATAGCGGGAGCTTGCGTCATCGCTGGCTCCCTTGCACTCGCCTGCACTAAAATATCGCGACAATCCCCCTCGCGGAGCCTGCGCAGCGCAAAGTCATGAGGGTCGAAATGATAGACTCCAGCTGCCAAACCAGGCAGATCAACACATATGAGGTATAAATCGATATGGTAGAGGGCACCAGTGCAAGCGGCCGCGCGAAACAATATCTCGCCTCCGGGATACGTTCTTCGCCTAGTAATACCCGCTGACAAATAAAATATTTCCGCCATGGTTTGAATCGAAGGAAGAACTTCGTTTTCTGCCTTCGTTTCGACAACCGAGACGGCCTGAAGAGCTGGCAGCGTCGATGACGATAAATGCTCGGGTAAGGGAATGGGCTGGAGCTTAGAATAAATCTTAAACGGTAGCGGCTGATTTTCCCAGTCAAGGTAATGAAGACTTGAGCGGACACTCTCATATGAGTGCTTGGTTGAGTTATGATAGGTCCATGCGGCTTCAATTTCACGGTTTTTCATGGCGCCACCCTGTTATTTACAATAAAACTTCAGTCCAACGCTTTAATATTTGATGGTTAGTGTTTTGAGTATTGGAACCATGTCGCTAATTCCCTTCAGATGCGGGGTAGTGAAGGGGTAATTCCCTGCACCCCCACTATGATGCATAAAAAAGCAGTCTTCACCACGGCAAACAAGAAAAAAAATTCTCCATTGCACAAACAAATCTTTTCATGTCCTCCGAATTCAAGCGCTCCCTTAAATCTTTGCCCGCTATATCTTGGCATTACTCTTGCGGAACGGTCAGATTATGGAATGGATGTGCGATCATTGTCTGGCTCTGTTTGCCGGCGTTCCCTATCGAGTCAAAAGTGAAGAATCGGGGGTCGTGCTCCTTGACATGATCGTGTGCCACTATTGCTACTTAGAAGCACGCAAGTTAGGCCTCCGTACAGAGGGACCTGGGGATCTCAGCAAGCAGCGGAGTCGCAGGCCCGACACTAATTCCTCGATAGGATAAAAGAGTAGTGGGCCATTTTCGAATGACCCAACTATTTCTGAAAAGCCCTTGCGTCGAAAGTCCGACTATTTACAATAGACTCGGAACGGTGAGTCTATGTTGGTCGTATATCGCAAGCGCAAAGGAAGCGATGGTGATTGGCACTTTCATTGGGCTTGCATCCATTGGCCTGAAGACAACTATATTGAAAAGCCGTTTCCGCCAGTACGCGCCTCGCTTTGTCCCAAATGTGCGCTGCTCTACAATGTGCCCCTTGAGCATTAGCTTTTCGTTCCCGCGCGCTTCGATAAGCTAGCCGCCGCGCCCGATCCTCCGAGGTATGCTAGCTAACTAGCTTCAGCTTATTCTTCGCGTTCTTGCCGATTTTGTTGCGTGGGAACTTGTTTGCGATGTGCGCTAGCAAATCTTTGCCCACGCTGCGTTCGTCGCCCGGCCTCTCAACCAGGCTAAAGCCGAGAGCAAAGACTTCTTCAGGAGTGAGGCTTCTTTCTTTTTTCAATGCTTCGAATAAAGGGTAAGCAGAGTTGCGGTAAAGATCGGCAAATAGTTCAACAGCGGGATGCTGCCGGTGGCTCGTTATCGTGTGTGAATGGAGTTTCAGTTGGGCCAGGGCGAGCTGAAATTTATTCTCCGGCCTAAAGGCAGGAAAATCTTTGAGCGGTGTGAGGAACGCTACTGCTTCTTTGTATTTTTTCGCCTTAAGCAGCCGCACGCTATTAGCTGCAAGCTGCTCATAGGCGTAATCTTGGTCCGCTTGTTTGAAGACATTGAGAAACGCCGTCTGAATCCGGTCTTCGGCCTCGATGGCCTTTTGGAGCCGCTTCCATAACGATTCTAAAACGTCCTGCCGCCACTTGCCTTCGAAGGAGGGCAAAAGCTCGGCGATGCTCCACGCTTTACTGGGGTCATCGCAGGTGACAAGCTCTTTGATAAGCGCCGCGCGTGCCTCGGGAATTTTGCGCAGAGAATTCGCCGCCACGTCACGGCGACGGTAGTCCGGGTCGCCCAGCTGTTCCACCAATGTGCGCACGGTTGCTGGCGTGCCAAAGCCCCCCATCTTGCGAAGGGCGAACTTTTGAACGTCCGCGTGGGGACTCTGCATGAGCCGGGCAAGCAAAGACCGCGCGTCGTCGGGAAGCTCATGTACGTCCAGCAGCTCCACCGCAAGCCGCGTCACATCAGAAAATTCGCTTTCTTCGAGTAACGGGAACAGCTTGGCATACTCGTCTTTGTGTAAGTCTTGCTCTCGCAAGCCCCGCAGCAGTCCCACGAGGGCATGCGAGCGCAGTACCGCCGGGTGCTCAGGACCAACGAATTTAAACAGCCACCGCCGCGCCTGCGAACGTCCCAGTTGGGCCAACAGCCGCATCGCAGAGACGACCGCCGGCCGCTGTTGTTTTACATCGAGCGATAATGCAAAGGCCTCGACTTCGTCCCCGAGCTGTTGCTGTTCTTTGGCGTCCATTTCACGTACGGCCGGGGTCATTAAATCGCAAACCGCCTTGTTGAATTCATCCGTGCCGGCGCGCAGCATTTGCAGCAGTCCCTTTAGAGCTATCCTGCCACGCACAGTGCAAAGCACGCGGGCTGCATTCAGTTGCCATGTACGAGAGGCAGCGGTCACGCCTCGCAGCAGCGAGGGGACAACGGTTTGACCAGCTTCGGTCAGCACACGAATGATGCGTTCCTGAATATCCCTATCCGGATCGTCGAGAAACTTGATCAAAAGAGGGACGTGGCTCTTGGAATGGACTTCCTCAAAGTAGCGCAGAGCGTAATCCTTGATAATGGGATTAGGATGGTCCAGGGCCACGCCCACGGTCTTAACAACAGCGCTATTTTCCGACTTCAAGGCCCCCAAGACCAGCAATGCCGCACAGCGTTGCTCAACGGTCCCTTTTTCGATCAAGGCGAGCAGCTGGTGAAGAATATCGGCCATGACAAGAACTCAACAACGGTACGCAACGGAAACCTCGGCGGCACGTCGAGATGCTGACAAGCTGCCATTTCCGCAATTTGTATCGATAGGGACGGACTACCACATGAACTAATGAAAATCTATCAGGACCGAAAGAAATTCAGCCAATCGACAAGACGTCACAAACAAAAAGGCCCGAGTCCTAATGGCCCGGGCCTTTCAAACTGCAATGGATGCAAGTGCCTGGACTCACGAAGTCGGGCGTCCGGAAACAATAACGAACCGCGCGCGGCGATTTCTGGCCCAACATTCCTCGGTCTGTTCCTTACAAACAGGGACCTCTTCCCCGTAACTGATCGTGGACATTCGATTGCCGGCGATTCCCAACGTTGTGAGATAGTCCATCGTCGCTTGCGCGCGCTTGGCTCCCAAGGCCATGTTATATTCTTGAGTGCCACGGTCATCACAGTGTCCTTCCACCTGCACGCGCGCTGTTGGATTGGCTTTCAACCAATCTGCATTGGCCTTTAATACTTCCCGAGCTGCCGGTGAAAGGTCGTACCTATCGAAAGCAAAGTAGGCGTCCTTTAGAGCGCTCGATGGCGGCGTTGCAGTACTTTCGCCGCTGCGCAGTGCTTCAAGGCTAGAGCTCGACGCGGCCTCACGCTTTGCTTCTACGGCCGGCTTTTGCACAGACGTTTGAGGAGACGATGGAGATGGCTTTGGTGTTGCGCTCTGATTTTCCACCGTCCACTTAGGCGGGGGCGGATTTTCCGTCGGTCCGCATGAGATCGTGAGTGCCAACGCCAACAAGCTAAAAAATAGAATCGATTGTCGTTTCGACATCTTTGCCACCTTTCAGTTGCCGACTTTTTCCTAGCGATTGTGAGGCATCCATTTTGATCTGTCAATAAAAACCTCCCGCAGAAAAATTACCAACGCATGAAACAAGAGTCTACCGCTTGCTCAGGCTTTAACCCCGTATTATAGGTTGGGCTGAATTCGTCCAGAAGTAGGTCTTTTATCAGCGGAATGACAGTAAGGGAACTATAGTCCACACGACGGTATAGATAGGAGCTAAGATGGCTGAACTTTATCCTTATCCCCGATTTTCCTTAGCTGAGCGCGACCGGCGCTGGAAAGCCGTGCGCGAAAAAATGGTCGCACAAAAAATCGCTGGCATCGTCACGCCGCAAAACACCGGCCATTCGATGGACTTCCAAGCCAACACCCGCTACCTCACGCACTGTGGGGGCGGGGGCGATGCCGACATTGCGGCAGTCTTTCCATTAGACGGAGAAGTAACCGTCATCGCCACGACGGCCGCCGCGCGCTGGCTGACGGTCCAAGATTGGACCACAGATGTGCGCGAGGCGAGGCGAGAATATGGAAAGATTATTGTCGAGCGGTTGAAAGAACTGAATATTGAGCGCGGCCGCATTGGCATCACCGGTTTGGGCGAAGTTGAGGGAACCCGCACCCCGGAGGGCACTATCCTTCACGGCACGTGGAAACGGATTCGCGAAGCGCTTCCTCGTGCGGAACTTGTTGACGCCACGCCTATTCTCACCGAGGTCCGTTACACGAAAAGCGCGGAAGAGATCGAAGCCCTCACAAAATCGATGGAGATCGTCGAATTGGCCTCCCAAGCCGAGATCGCGACGGCGCGACCCGGCGTCAAAGACTGGGACGTCTGGGCTGCCACGCAGTATGCGCTGATGCGCAATGGATCAGAGATGCCGGTCCACTGCAATTGGATTTCGGGGAAGAATCCCAAGCGCACGCTTACGCGCCCGAGCATGCGGCTACTCGAGAGGGGCGATTTGATTATTAACGAATTAGAAGCGTCGTGGATCGGCTATCGTTCACAGGGCGTGCAGCCGGTATTTGTCGAGGTTGCCGATCCTGTGCATCGGGAATTGATCAAGGTGCAACGGGAGGTTTTCAACCGCGTCATGGAACGCTTGAGACCTGGGGTTACTGTTAAAGAATTAGCCGAGCTGACTTTGAAGACAGGCATGGAGGCCGCGCCGAAATCCGGGCCTGCCGCGGGGGCAAAAGCCGATCTGAACATGCACGGACGCGGCGCCGGCGACGATGGCCCGATCATCACCGCCCACGCTAAAAGCCCGAGCCAGCTCGCCGTCGCATTGCAAGAGAATATGGTTTTCATTTGCAAGCCTTCCGCCATCACCGCGGACAGCAGTTCCATCTGCACCTGGGGAGACACCGTTGTCGTCACCGCCCGCGGCGGACAAAGACTTGGTAGACGGCCGCATGATCTAGCGGTTGCGGGTTCTTGAGGCCTGCCTCAAATAGAAGAGAACGATAGCCAGCGATATTCCGGTCATCCCCCACGCAAACCAGTCACCGAAGCGAACGTAGAGGGTTTCCTCATCCAGAATCTCCACGTCAGTTTTTAATACACCCGCTGTGAAGATCGGCAGTGATTCACCGATCTCTCCTTTAGCGTTAATCAACGTGGTAACTCCCGTGTTGGTAACCCGCAGCAAACTGCGTCGCGTCTCGACGGCGCGTAACTGGGCCAGTCGGGCATGTTGCCACGGCGCTACCGTGCGCGCGTACCATGCGTCGTTGGTGAGGTTCACCAGGAAGTTTGCTCGGGTTTCCTTAACAAAGCGACGCGATAGATCGGGCATCAAATCCTCGTAACAGATGAGCGGCGCAAGTCGAATTTGGCGAAAGAGATAAAACACTCGAGGACCATCGCCAGGAGTGAAACCATCGGCAAACGGCATCGCCGGCAATAGCGATAATACCTTGGCAAACGGAAGATACTCGCCGAACGCAAGCAGCACTTGTTTATGGTAACGGCCCAAAAGCCGTCCGCTGCGGTCGGTGATGAAAGCCGTATTGAAAGCTCGAAAGTTCGACGCCCCCAGTTTGCCCTGAAAGCTTCTTGCGCCAAATATGAAATAGGCGCGCTGGGCCCTGAGCGGCGGCATCAACTCTGGCGGCAGCACCGCGAAGTCGTCGGGCAACCACACTTCCACGCTGCTTTCTGGCCACACGACGACGGGAACATCTTCAACTTGCTTGGTCAGGTTCAGATACTGCTCAAGATTCCGTTTCACCTTTGTCGGATTCCATTTTAGATCGACATCGATATTTCCTTGCACTGCCGCCACGGACACCTTCCGTGCCTCGGCCATCTGCTCGCCGACGGATGTTAACCGCTGGACGCCGTAGATCACAGACAAGATGACAAATAACGCGGCGTAAGCGACCGCCAGCAAACAAGCCCCCCGTTCGCGTCGCGTCGCAAAGGCCAGTTTGTAGAGAGCGGCGTTGCACCACATGATCACCCAGCTCGCTCCGTATGGCCCAACCAGGTCAGCGGTCTGAATAAACCATAAAAAGGAGCTCTGCGTGTTCGCCAAGTGCCATGGAAACAGTAGCGGAAACCAAAATTCTAGGGCGACCCAAAAGAGCGCGGGAAAAATTTGTAGCGGCCCAAATCCGAGGCCACGCACCAGCAGCGCGAAGATCGCCATCTGCAAACCTTGCAGCGCGGCATAGATCAGAAAAACAACGGTGCTTACCGGATAGGAAAATCCACCAAAAACACTGATGGTATGAACTAACCAGTAAAAACCGACCAGATGGGCGACAAAGCCCATGAGCCAGCCGAAGCAAATCGCCCGGCGCAGGCTTTCGGCTCGACCGATCACCCAGAAGAGCGGCACAAATGCGACCCAAGCGATCGGAAAGAGAATCGGCTGGAGAAACGGCACCGCCAGCAAGAGCGCTGACAGGATACTGAGCGAGATATACTTAAGCATGGAATGAAGGAGCGCCAGCCAAACTAAGGGGCGGTCACCGGAATGGTATCTTTGCCGTCGAAGGGCGGAGAAAAAATCACAAAAGCAACGGTCGGTTCGGAAGCGCTGTTGACATAATAGTGAACGACGCCACGGGAAATATAGACCACATCGCCCACCGATAGATCCATACCGCGATTCTCCATCATCAGATAGCCGCGCCCCTTTATCATCACGACGGTGCCATCGGGGATTTCATGTATGTGGGGACTTTCGCGGTCGCGGATTTGAACGACGAGGTGGCTCACGCTTTCTCCCTGGCCAACAGTGGTCACTTTGATGTTATCATTCGCGCCTGGATGTTATCATTCGCGCCTAGAGGATTGTTCGCGACTATCTTCTCAACATCTGCCTGTTGCAACTCTCCTTCGTTTTGCAAATGAAGGCGGGGCGCAAGCGCGCAGAACAAAGTAAAGATCGCAACGGCACATGCGCTATGGCTTGTTGATTTGATAGCCATAAACCAGCTCTAGAAACTGAACGATGATTCTCGCCGTAGCGCCCCATATATCCCAACCATCAAAATAAAAATGATAAACCGGCTCACCGTGGGAGGACAGATGATCGGCAATCGTTACGCATTTCGGTTCGAGCAACGCGCTGATGGGCACTGAAAAAACTGCCGCCGTCTCAACCGGATTGAGGCGGAATTCATAGTGTGCCGGGATCAATCCCACAAAAGGCGTCACGACGAAGTCGTAGGCCGCGGTAACCTGATCGAGTCTCCCGAGCACCCGCACGTCGGACGGATGGATGCCGATTTCCTCGTAACTCTCCCGCAGCGCTGCTTCCAACTCGCCCCGATCCTCGGCATCGACCCTCCCCCCAGGAAAGGCAACTTGGCCGCGATGATGGTTGAGCTCTTCGGCGCGCTTGGTCAAGACCAAATAATCGCCATCTTCACGTTCCTGGATCGGCATCAGCACCGCCGCCAGGCGGTGGCTGGGATGCGAGAGGTTTTTTGGCACGCGCCCTTTCAGGACCGTAGCGATTTTGTCGCCAACCATGAAAGAAAACAATTTTAACCGATTAAGGATCTATGATATGAAACCGTTCCAATTTAACCAATTGCCCTCGAAAAGACCAGGACTATGAGAGACCGCGACATTCACTCGGCCATCCGGATTTTGCGCCGCGAAGTTCCCAAATGGGAAACACCCATTGTAACGTTGATGGCGGAAACTTACGAAAGCCCGTTTAGAGTTTTGATTTCTTGCATCTTGAGTCTCAGAACTCAGGATTCCACCACCGCGCAAGCTTCCCATCGCTTGTTCGCTTTAGCCGATACGCCACGGAAAATGGTGAAGCTTCCGGCAAAAACAATTGAAAAAACGATTTTTCCCGTTGGCTTCTATCGCACAAAGGCGAAAGTCATCCGCGAGATTTGCAAGGTCTTGTTGCGCGACTACTCGGGCAAAGTTCCCGATGACATTGATGAGCTATTGAAACTCAAGGGCGTTGGTAGGAAAACTGCAAATCTTGTGGTTACGCTTGGATACAAGAAACCGGGCATCTGTGTTGACACGCATGTCCATCGCATTTCGAATCGCTGGGGCTATCTCCGAACCAAGAATCCTCACGAGACCGAGTTTGCCTTGCGAGAAAAGCTCCCGAAACAATACTGGATTGAATACAACGATCTGCTGGTAAGCTTTGGCCAGCACCTGTGCAGGCCCATTTCTCCTCTTTGCAGCCAATGCCCGGTGAGAAAATATTGTGATAGAGTAGGCGTCACGCTCAGCAGGTAGATTTCCGGCACGCGGCGTAAGAAATTTTGACATCGAACCGTCCATCCTACCAGCGGCTAGATCTTCTCTTTGTGATTGACAGAACAGGGAGGCTAAACTAGGTTGTGCTGAAAATCGCCACCCGGAGGTGAATCAAGATGGCAATCATTTTCTTGTTTCTCCTGATGCTCTTCTGCCCAACGGC
>Ga0209684_1000207_pt1 | contig 10963 bp, 10 predicted proteins | sample PanSoiPlot6MoBio_FD_188322 | JGI IMG/M metagenome (GOLD analysis project Ga0209684, IMG submission 188322) | Tropical forest soil microbial communities from Panama analyzed to predict greenhouse gas emissions - Panama Soil Plot 6 MoBio (SPAdes)... | ecosystem: Environmental > Terrestrial > Soil...
GGAACTCTTGTCGCCCCCCACGACGTGCATCTTCCCTTTCGTGACTTCACCGTTGGGCCAGGGTGTCAGCGCATTGTTGGTATCGGTCAAGAGCAAGGCCGAAGTCATATTGTCGGGGCGATGATTGCCCTTGGCAAAAAAGATCGGCAGGCCGGCTGTTCTGCCGGCTTTCATCAAACGGACGGCGTTGTCCACCCACGGCTTCATGCCCGCCTGGGCCGCCGCGTTGCCAGCATGATAGTAGCCGTTCAGAATATCAAAAAAGAGAATTGCGGTTTTCTTGAGCTCAAAATGACTGACATTCATGGGATTACCTCGTGACTCATCTTCACCGCACCTTACTTTTGTTTGAGCGTTCTTTCCAGATCCGCGTATAAACCCCGTTGCTCAAGTGTTTGAATATAACGGTTCTCAATGAAATCGGCGGGATTGGCATGCTGCGCGGCCGGCAAGGTCTCGGCGACCTGGCGCAAGACCGTCTGTATCATTGCCGGGGTTGTGTAAAAGGTCTTTTGAAGAAACTGGCCGGTATGCAGTTCGAGGCTGGCCTCGACGATGGCTTTGTCTTCAACGCGGGCAACCTTCTGGATCACGCGAGTGCTGAAAGGTTTGTCGGCAATCATGCGATAGACCGCCTTGGAAATCGTGCGAAGGAAACTCAACGTTTCGGTCTCGTGATTTTTGAGAAAAGAGCGCTTGGCCGCGAATCCCTGATGGGCAAAAGGAATTCCCAAATTCTTAAAAGCCACGAGCTCTCTAAGGCCGATTTTTTTTCCTTCCAACATGCCGACGTCGGTGGTGACACCGGCCTGAACCTTTCCCGTTTTAATCGCCACGTTAGTTGCACTACCACCCACCGTTTGAATTAGCGCCACGTCCTTATTCGCCACCAGTCGATGTCTTTCCAACAGCAGACGGGCGGCAAAATCGGTGTTGGAACCGAAGCGGCCAATTCCTATCGCTTTGCCTTTTAAATCTTCAACTCGCTGAATTTCCGGACGGCCGACCAAGTAGAAGATCATCGTCGGGATCGTGGTCGCGATCATAACGACATCCGCGCCGCGTAGATCCACCGCGACAACCGGCGCCGCTCCTACCATCGCATAATCGATCTCGTCAGAGAGCAGAGATTGAATGACCGTCGAGCTGTTCTGAATAAAGAGCATTTCCACTCGCAGGCCCACTTCACTGAAATAGTTGGCTTCGGCGGCAATCCATAGCGGCGCTTGGGGGAGGCCCAGGCTTGGATATGCGACTCTAATCGTTGACCGATGGTTGGCGTAAGCCCAAGACGCTAAGTTTAAGATCGCGAAGAAAGTGAAGAAGGCGATGATCATTCGTTTCTTGGAAAGTAAATTCTCTGGCGTGCGCTGCCCCATCCCTGAACCTTGAAGTTTGAACATTGAACCTCTTTTGGCGCCTACCTTATCTTCAATCCCTTTCGTTGTTTCTCCTCCACCACTTTCCAGCCTTGATCCGCGTACCATTCGATCTGGCGAAATAGACCGGTAAAAATCCGCACATCCGTCTCTTCCAAGCCCGCGCGACCCAAGATGCGACGAAACGCCAGGAGCATGTGTTCGGGGTTCTCGGAATCCAGAAAGCCGATCTTCAAGAGTGTTGTCCTCATGCGGTCAAAGAGCCGCTCGACCGCTTCCGCGGGCGCGCGCTGGATAGCCGCAGGCGCTCGTTGCATCAATGAGGCAAGATAGATTTCGTAAAGACAAATGACGGCGGCCTGAGCGACATTCAGCGACGGATAGTCTGGGTGTGAGGGAATCGTGATGAGCAATTGGCAAGGCTCGAGGTCTTTGTTGCTCAGACCGTGATCTTCCGGGCCGAAGATGAGGGCGACTTTTCCGCTTCGCGCCGCCGCGACGATTTCCGGAGCGATATCGCGTGGTGGTTGGCTGTGCCTGCGATAAAGGCCAGCCCGGCAAGTAGTTCCGACGACCAAAGTACAATCCGCAATCGCTTCGCGTATCGAGCCGTAGCACTTCGCTTCGCTCAGGATGTCGCGGCCGTGGACTGCCATGGCCCGCGCCCAGAAACTCTTCGTGCGCGCGTTGCCGACAATCGCCAGCTCCACAGCGCCCATGTTCTTCATGGCACGGGCGATGGAGCCAATGTTTCCCGAGCCGCGCGGCCGGACCAGCACAATACGTAAATGGCTCAACATAAGGTACCCGAATAGGCAGTAGCCATTAGGCAACAGGCAGTAGTAAAGTCTTCACTCCGTCGATTACTACCTATTGCCTACTGCCTAATGGCTAATGCCTACTTCGCGAACGGGCATAACCGGTTCTTCAAAATCACGCTGCGGTTTTTCATATCAAACTCCGATCGGTAATCGAAATTTTGGTGCATGATCGATTGGGTATCGGGCGTATGCTCGGCGCCAAAGATGTGCCCAAGCTCATGAATCAGAGCGATCACATCGATGGTCGGTTCCGTGGTGGCGCCGGTGTAACGAAATGGGGCTGAAACGTAGACCACAACATAGTTTCCCAGTCCCTCCCGGCAATCGCCGATACGATCCACTCGCCCGCGTCCGCCGTTATAAAAGTTCACCCGTTCCCCGGTAAAGGCGATGAGCAGGTCGTAAGCCTCTCTTTTCCTGTCGAGAGGAAACTCCTGTTTCAGTCGGACCATCAACCCTGCCGTGGAGGCAATCTTCTCTTGCGCGGGCCACGCCGCGGTGCTTTGTACGACGAAGCGGACGCCGAATTCGTTGTCAAAATAGTCCGAGGACGCTTCGATCAGGCCGCGGACCTCGTCATCCCAGCGCGGATTTCTCTCGCGCAGAGCCGGATCCGCCAGCGCTTGGACGCGAACGGTTCTTAGCGCCGCCTCTTTGCTGACGACGCCGCAGGAGGCCAAGGCAAAAAAACTAAGGGTGCAACAGATTATCTGTCGGGGCGTAATCATCGGTTAGCACGGGAACATCTTGATCGACCAGCGGTCCGTTATAGTAGGCTACGCCGATGTCTTGGATCGGATCGGGAAAAAGGCCCTTGTCGAGGGACGACGCGCGCTTGACGATTTCTTTGATGTCCAATCGCTGTTTATCCTTCGTTGCGATAACGATAACGTTCTGTATCGTTTCAACGCTCACGTTGTCGGGGCGGCGCGCCGCGAACACATAGACCTGGGGGAAAATCAGCCGTTGGGTCTTGACAAAGGCGCGAGCGATCTTGCCCGAAGGCCCGGTAACGGCGCTGATAAGATTGGCGACGATGATTCCATTGGGAGTGAGCTTTCGCTGGGCCAATTCGAAAAACTCCTTCGTCGCCAGGTGAAAGGGCATGGCATCCGAATAATATGCGTCGAGCAGGATGATGTCGTATTGGCCGGTCGCGCGGGTGAGAAACAGCCGTCCATCCTGTGCGAAAAGTCGCAGGTTTTTACTCTCGCGCACATTAAAATTGTTCTTGGCTATTTGAATGACTTCGGGATCAATTTCTACGACGTCGATTTCCAGCGACGGGAACTCCTTTTGCAGCTTCTTCGGGATCGAGCCGCCGCCGAGGCCGATGATCAGTACTTTCTTGGCGTCGGGCCTGAACACCATCCCCAGTGAGGTGTAGCGCGAGTAAATCAGACGCAGCGCCGTCGGATCTTTGAGGTTCATGGCGCTCTGCAGAGTTCGGTCAAAGTACATATAACGCGCATCGTCATCCTCTTCCACGCGGATGCGATGGTAGAAGGTATCTTTTTCCAGAAGAGTCTTGAGTCGAGCCCAAACGACCGGCGGCCAGGACATGTTGATCGATCCTAAAATCAGCGACAACGTTGTTACGGCGCGAGCCAGGGCCACGCGCTGTACCCGAAGCATCGGCAGCACCAGCAGCGAAAGACAAATCAACGTGATCCCCAGGGAGTGAATAATATTGCTCACGCCCATGACCGGAATCAAATAAAAGGCGGTCAGCAAAGTGCCGCATATGCTGCCACAGGTGGAAACCGCATACAGAGTTCCCGCCGTGCTGCCGACCAGAGAGAGCCTGGTGGCGGCCAGACGGATAACATACGGCGAAATGGTTCCGAGAAAAACCCCCGGGAGCAAAAAAAAGATGGTGCTGGCGATAAGCGGGTTCAAGCGAGAGCCGAAATCCACGCCGGCCACCCACTCATTGACTGCCGGGTAGATAAACGGAAGAAAAAAAATCAGCACACCGGGAATTAAAAGCAGAGTCAGTAAGCGAGCATAGGACGGCTCGCGCGCCGACAGCCAACCTCCCCAGTAATAGCCCAGGCTCAACGCGGCCATGACGACGGAGATCAAACTGCCCCAGACGAAAATCGAGCTGCCGAAATAGGGCGCCAGCACGCGGCTGCCAACAATTTCCAGCGCCATCAGAACGCCGCCGCTGATAAAGACAATGACATTGAGCAAAAGTCTCACCATCGGATTAATTCTCCCAACCCCAATTTTCTCCCTCGTCGACCAGCGACATCGGTTCTAACAATTCTTCGGCGATGCCCTCGATAAACTGCGAAGGGCGGGACAGCACCATGCGCAGCCCGCGGTCAAAGATCTTGACCGGATAGGTGATGAACAGATTTTCTTTGGCGCGGGTCGCGGCGACGTAAAGGAGTCTACGCTCCTCTTCGAGTTCTTCGTCGGAGCTGATATTGTAAAAGGATGGAAAGCGGCCTTCGAGGGCCCAGATGATGAAGACCGAGTGCCACTCCAATCCCTTGGCGGAGTGAATGGTCGACAAAATCAAAGGCCCTTCGTCCGGGTCCACGGCGAGCACGCCGGCCACGCTGTCGCTCGGGGGCTCCAACGCCATATCGGTCAACAAACGTTCCAGGCTTCGATAGCGCTCCGTGATCCCTTGAAAATGTTCGAGGTCCTTGAGACGCTTCGGGTAGTCGTCTGGATGCGTTCGCTTGAGAATAGGGGCGTAATACTGCATAAGATACTGCGTTTGTTCGACGGGCTGCTCCGCCTCGCTAGCAACCTGAAAAACTTGCGCCAGGGTTTTGAGCCCCTGGGCCGCTTTGCCTTTGGCAGCGAAAGAGCGCAGCCGCTCCACGGGATGGCTTCCTGCTAGCAACCACGCGATGATTTTTTGACTCATCTGTGGCCCGACCCCTTCCAGGAGCAGCAGCACGCGGTTCCAGGAGATGGTGTCTTGCGGATTGGCTAGAATTCTTAAGTGTGCCAGGACATCCTTGATATGGGTGGTTTCCATGAACTGAAAGCCGCCCCGCTTGACGAAGGGAATATTATGGCGTGCCAGCTCGAGCTCTAGATCAAAGGAATGGAAGCTGGAACGGAATAAAACCGCCATGTCCCAAAGCGGAACCCCCTCCTCGCGCAGTTCTAAGATCTTCTGGCAGACGAAGCGTGACTGCATCTGTTCGCTCTCAGCCTGGACCAAAATAGGCGTTTCGCCTTCTACCTTTTCTGTAAAAAGCCTTTTGTCGTAACGCTCGTGGGCGCGCTGGATGATCTCGTTGGTTAGATTTAGAATCGGCTGGGTGCTGCGGTAATTCTCCTCGAGTTTGATGATGCGCGTTCCCGGAAATTGGGTGGGAAAATCCATGATGTTGCGAAAGTTGGCGCCGCGGAAAGAATAGATACTCTGGGCGTCATCGCCCACCACGGCGACGTTGTCGTGATCCGCGGCCAGCAGACGGACAATGAGCGACTGCAAGTGATTGGTGTCTTGGTATTCGTCGACCATGATGAACTGGTAAGTGCGCGAAAGACGCCGGCGCGCCTCTTCGCTATGCGCCAAAAGATCCCTTAGCTTGGTCAGTAAATCGTCGTAATCCACCAGGGTCTTGGTTGCTTTGTAGTCCGCGTAACGTTCATAGAGTCGCAGCAGATCATCGAGGGACTCGTAGAGATGGGGATATTCTCTGTCGATCAGATCCGCCACGGTGGTTTGCTTGTTCACAGCCATGCTGAAAATTTCCGCTACGGTTTGTTTGCGTGGGAAGCGCTTGTCCTTATTATTGAGTCCCATTTCGGTGCGCAATAGCTGGATCGCGTCTTCGCTGTCAGCCCGGTCCATAATGGTAAAAGACGGCAGAAGATCAATCCTGCGCCCATATTGACGCAGCACCAGGTTGGCAAAGGAATGAAACGTTCCCCCCGCCACCTGGCTGCAGCGGTTGTCGATCAACACACTGGCGCGGCGCAGCATTTCCTCGGCGGCGCGACGGGTAAAAGTGAGCAACAGAATGGAGCGCGGATCGACGCCGATATCGATCAAATGGGCGACCCGATAGACCAGGGTGCGCGTCTTTCCTGTCCCGGCTCCGGCAACGATCAATAGCGGACCTTCCACTGTGTTGACCGCCTGGAACTGAGCCTTGTTCAGCTCTTTCCGGAAATCGAGTCTCGACCGCCGAGAAATTGTAGGATGGGTATTTCTAAGGACGTACTGCTTCGTCAAAGGATCTCCATGTGTCAGGTAAATTACCTATTTTCACCCAACCGAGCAAGCGATGAATGAAACTTCCTGCCCAGTATTATTTCTGTGCGAGAGATTAGGTTGGACGCCAAACTATGATACACTCCGATTGGCGGTGAAAAGAAATCTCATAGCAATGGTGGTTTTGGCGCTCGTCGCGGCCCCCCTGAGCGTCTGGGCTGCATCGGCACTTCCTCAGGCCAAAATGGAGGAATTTTCTGATGCCGAGTACGGATATTCCTTCCATTACCCTTCCGGTTGGCGGATTAAGAGGCTGCCTGAAGGCGACGCCAATAAGCAGATCAGAGTCAGACTGGAGGGACCTAACGGCAGCTCGTTTATGGTAGTGATGGACAAAGCGGATCAGAAAATCACCAAAGAAGAATTTCAAGCCGACACACAGGCAAAAGAACTGGTTGAACGGATGATGCGTGAGACCATCGAGCAAATCTACAAGACTATATCCCGCAATATTAAGGCAACCAACATGACCGTCGGAGACCAGGAGGATCTGTCTAACGATTCAGGGATCAAGTTCTACGTTTCCACATTGCACACCGTCGCCAACGGCAAGTCCATCATTGTAGCCGGCATTCATGCGTTTCCATTTTCAAAGGACTACACGCTCAGTTTTATCATGACTGCGTTTACCGAAAAGACAGCCAAGGGAGAAATCAACGCGTTGGTTTTTGTTTTCAACTCTTTCCATCTCAGCAGCGAGCCAAGCACCACAGAAGTCCGCCCAGGACCTGCGGCCAGGGCCCCTAGAGACGTTAGGCTCAAACCGTAAGCCGCATCAATCACGCGCGGCGTGATCGAGCGACGAACCCTCAAGCGCGTAATCGAGAACCGAATGTTCAAAGCTTGTCCTGAACGAAGTGAAGGATCTTGTTCCATGGTCGAAAGATCCTTACGAAGCTCAGGACGGGCGAAGCGCCTGCCTTGAACTTTGAACGACCTATTCCTTCGCAACTCTAGGCTCACGCCTCGCTGCTTAGTAGGGACGTAATCCGCGAAATTCTCGTGAGCGATTTTACTTTTTCGGCGTGAAGACTAGAAACGATTGTCGGTCGAGAAAATCGAATTCACGTTGCAGGGCAAAACCGGCAGCCTCCATTTCTCTTTTAATGAACTCACTGGGAGTGTAATGATGCCATAGGCCCTCGAGCCAAGCTCTGCGGTCAAAATCGATAATTGCGATCCGCCCGTTGGGACGCAGAACTTTACGCAGCTTGGCAAAGTAATCCACCCGATTGCCGAAATGATGGTATGTGTTGGCCGTAAAGATAAGGTCCACACCGGCCTCGGGAAGTAAAGGATCATCGGCTTGGGCGAGAATCACTTCTACGTTTCCCACGTTTTCTTCCTTTGCTTGCTTTGCCACGAGATCGGTCATGTCCCGATCAATATCCACCGCATAGACTTTGCCTGTGGAACCGACGACTTTCGCGAGCCTGAAGGTAAAATAGCCCCCGCCGGATCCCAAATCAGCGACGCGGTCTCCCGGTTTGATCTCAAGGGACTGGATGACTCGCTCCGGTTGCTGCCAATGGTCGCGCCGGAAACCTTCATACGCGCATTGTTTAATGGTCGCGCAGCTCGCCAGAATGAGCAGGACGAGCGCGAGGAGTTCCAGACGGCGTAAATGCAATTTTGGCGGAAGTAAACTTTTCACAAGTGAAGAGTACAGGGCGTGGAGGCTCTATTTCGCTGTCAGTTCTATGCAGCGCCGAGAATCCACCGCGTAGCGGGTGCAATCCTTATTGATCTCATCGGCAGACTTCTCAAAGACGGTTCGAAGGTATTGAACACTCTCTTTCAAGCAACTTTCGTTGTCGACCTCACTGTTGAAGGCGGCGCAAAAAGCCAATGCGTAGCGCCCGTCCCAGGTGTTATCGATGAGCGCGTAGATGACGCCACGCATGCAGGCGAGACGATTCTGTCCTTGGGCCAATTCGCATCCCATGGCGGCAGTGCGAGGTTCCCCGAACCGTGCTGTGTTAGACAAGTCGCGCCCAATGGATTGTACACACGGAGTTACGAAAGCCCCGGCCTTAGCGCATTCCGCGAGCAAACCCTCCGTCGAGAGACCCATTTCCGTCATTCGCGAGGTCTGCATCAAATAACATTCGCTACGATACTTGTCCGCCAACTGATCGCAGGGATAATGGTAGTCGGTGGCATGGAAGTTTTTCTTTTCGTCGGTGAAATTAGAAACATTTTCCATAAATACTCCTCCGTAGCAGGAGCTTTGGCTCCACTCATCCGGCAGAGCGTCGCATATGGCCAGTGACTGATTCAATTCATAGTCGGCAAAAAACATCACCGCATGTCCTAGGCCATGCAAGCATTGAAAGCGCAGTGCGAGAGAGATGCGAGGGTCACAAGCGGAGGCGGCTTTTTGCTTGAGCTCCCGTTGGCTCGGGTGTTGATTAGTCCGTGCGTAAATATCGTCGCCGCGGAGAAACCGCTCTACGGAACCATGGTAGCAGCCGGAATGGCAGGTCTGGTCACACGCAGCGAAGGAGTCATGGATCGTAGTTTTCAGGCGGAAGGTTTCACGGCCGACGGCGTGCACCACCGGGTGACAGTCCCGGCGCAGCTCCGCGTCTTGGGCTTCGAAGCGGTCGATCAACTGGAGCACTTCCAAAGTCGAGTGAGTTTTTAATGCCTCGCGAAATAGATTGTCCAGACACTCGGCGCTACGGGGAGTGCTCAAACATTCTTTGATCGCCGCCGCCGTCGGCAAAGCGGGTTGCGTTTTTATGTCTGTACTTTGCCCGATCTCCTGGCCAGACGCAGGGGATATTGGGGCCAAAAGAATAAGGCCGAGTAAAAGAAGAAAATTGGCGGCGTACCGCTGTAGAGCTGTCACCGGTCATCCTTTCATCGTGATGCGCCGGATCTTAACCAAAAGCTGGCTTCGCCGCAATAATTTTTTCAAGTTAAAGATGGTTGTTGGCTGCGGGTTAGTTTATAATGACGCAATTCTACGCTAGAGATGACGTCAGGTGGGGCGGATGTTTCTCGGCCTTCCCGTGAGTTAAATTTTTTGTATTACCAATCGTCTAATAGAGAAAGGGCCTGAACCGAATGAGATTGTCAGCCTTCACATGGGTTGGTTTAATTTTTCTGTTGATTTCAACCTCAGAGGGCGATCAGCGTTCAGGCAAGAGCCAAACGACGGTCCCAATTTATCAGCCTAAGCACTATCCGTTCGACGGCGGTGAGAAAGCTGTCTACTATGCTAGTTGGAATGGAATTTTGTCGATGGCAACCGCCGAGATCTATACGTCACCGCAATGGATCGATGGAAAAAAATTCTACAGCGTCCGGGTCGAGGCAAGAACTTCTAAATTACTAGATTTCATTTGGAAGATGCGGGACACCATCACCTCCACCATCGAAGCCAACGGACTCCGACCAACTCGGTTCACTTTCAGTCAGAGGGAAAACCAAAAGGTCATCGATACCGTGGCGCATTTCGACCGGGCGACAAAGAAGTGGTCGGTGCGGCGGGATGAGAGGCAGAAAGTAATACAGTACGAGTTTGACCAGCCGACCAACACCCTCGATCCGATCACGGCTATCTATCTTGCGAGGAGCCAAGACCTTAAAGTAGGCGACCATCTTTTTTTTCATATCTTCGGTGGAAAGTACCGCTACCTACTTGACTTGGAAGTTGAACGTCGAGAAACGGTTCGCACCCGCTCCGGCAACGTCGATGCTTTTAAAATCGTCCCGCGCATTAAGAACCTCGCGAATCAAGGGTACGCGGAAAGGTTATACGAAGCTGCCATTTGGATTTCAGCCGACGCGCGGCGTATCCCCTTCATGATGAGCAGCAAGATCGTTTTTGGAAGCATTTACGTGGAAATGGTCAATGAAAAGGCTACTCCTCAATCAACGATTGCGCAAGCGTCCATGCCTTCATCGTAAGTTTCTGTTGACCAACCCTGTGAAATACTACGCAAATTCACAAGCTTTTTCGTCTTTTCCCATCGCCTCCTTCCTTGTAAACAAACTTTAGACCCAATCGTCTAATGGACAAAGGAGGGTGTTGGCCATGCATTGTATGAAGATGGCGAGTACTAGGATTTTCGGTTTCATCATTGGAGCGGCTTTGATTAGCACGGTAACTGTGGGTTGTGCGGGCGGACCGTTAACGACACGTGAAGAGGGCGCAGGAATCGGCGCGCTGGGCGGCGCGGCGGCCGGTGGGCTTATTGGCTCCGCCGTCCATCATCCGGCATTAGGCGCAGCCATTGGAGGCGGATTAGGCCTAGGAGCGGGCGCTTTGATCGGCGACCAATTGCAGGGACGCGAAAACAAGGCTGCCCAACAGGATGAGCAGATTTATCAGAATCAACAGGAGCTCCAGCGGCAGCGCGATCAGCTAAATGATCTCAGGCGTAACAGCCAGGAATATTAGTCACATCACGGGAGATCATTGGCTGCAGGCAGGCGCCGCGGTGATCTTAGCCGCGGCGCCGCTTCGTTAAAAGCTTGCCCTTAACGCGGAAAGCCGGATT
>Ga0209684_1000210_pt1 | contig 10912 bp, 10 predicted proteins | sample PanSoiPlot6MoBio_FD_188322 | JGI IMG/M metagenome (GOLD analysis project Ga0209684, IMG submission 188322) | Tropical forest soil microbial communities from Panama analyzed to predict greenhouse gas emissions - Panama Soil Plot 6 MoBio (SPAdes)... | ecosystem: Environmental > Terrestrial > Soil...
TTGTTGGCGTCGAAGCCGTACTGCTTGGCGAGCTTGGCGAGGATGAGGACCTGCGAGTTGCCCTGCGTGTGCGCGAGCTTCTTGCCCTCGAGGTCCTTGGGGCTGGCGAGCTTCGTCTTGGGCGAGAGCACGAAGCCCTGGGTGCCCGCGATGTTCGCCAGCGGCGCGATGGTGCGCACAGGCAGCTTCTGGCCGCCCAGCACGATCTGCGCGAAGCTGCCGCCACCCGCCACGCCCTGCTGGCCGCTCGCCATGAGGGTGATGATGTCGCCGCCCGACTGCTGCCACTTCACCGTCACGTTGAGCCCTTCGTCCTTGAAGTAGCCGAGCGCGTCGGCGATGGCGATCTGCGAGCCGAGCTGCGGGTCGCGGACGGCCGGGAGGTCGAAGGTGGCCTGCTCCACGGCACCCTGGGCGTGGGCCTGGCCCAGGAACGCGGCGAGCGCGGAGACGAGAAGGGCGACGAGTCGAATCGTGGACGTCACGGTGTCCTCCTTACGTGGTGATACGAAGCGTAGCTTCCCGGGCAGCAACGCCCATGCCAGCCCTTGCGTCCCTCGTCCCGCGCGGCTGCGCCCATGCGCGGCTCGTTTAGGGAGATACCCTAAACTCCGAGCCTCGGCAAGCTGCCGACTCCGCGGGCACTCGCCGGCGAGTGCCTATCATCCGCGCCGGGTGAGGGGGAGTGGTGGATGCGCTCTAACTATCCCAGCCCTCGCCTCCCCGCTCGAGGCGAGCGGCTCGGCTCGAACTGCGGCCCTCTCCCTCACCGAGGGAGAGGGAGAAGGGCGGTGTATGTAGCGGCCGTGGGCAGGGCCCACGATCTTCCCGCGCTCGTAGACGAGTTCCCCACGCAGGAAGGTCGCGGCGACCTTGCCAGTGAGCTCTCGTCCCTCGAACGGCGTATAGCCCTGGGCCGACGGCGAGTCTGCCGCGCGCACCGTGAAGCTCTGGTCTGGATCGAGCAGCGCCAGGTCCGCGTCGTAACCCGGCGCCACGTCGCCCTTGGTGAAGAGGCCGTAGCGCTGTGCCGGGTTCCACGAGCACAGCTCGGCCATGCGGTGGAGGGGCAGGCCGCGCTGCCGTCCCTCGCTGAACACGCCGGAGAGGAGATACTCGGTGCCCCCGAAGCCGGACTTGGCGAGCCAGATGTCGTCGGGACGCTCGGCCGCGACCTTCACTTCAGTGGCGCAGCAGGCGTGGTCGCTCACGATCCAGCTCACCTCGCCGTCCAGCACGGATCGCCAGAGATACTCCACGTCCTCCCGCGGCCGGATGGGCGGGTTGACCTTGGCGAGTGCGCCCGTGGGCGCGTTCGTGTCGAGGAGAAGATGCCCCACCGTCACCTCGCGACGGAAGTCGATATGCGGAAACACGCGCTGCATGGTCATGGCGGCTTCCATGGCTTTGCGCGAGGAGAGGTGGAGAAGGTTCACGTTGGGACAGGCCGCCTCGCTGGCAAGATAGGCGGCGATCCATACGGCGAGGCCCTCCGAGTGCGGCGGACGTGCCGCGCTGTAGGCGTGAAGCCCGGTCAGCCTCGAGTCCGCCTGGACGATGCGCGTGTAGGCGTTGAGGATGTCCGCCAGCTCGCAGTGGAGGCTCACGCTGACCACGTCGCGCAGCTCAGGCCGCCGCTCGATGAGGCGTGCCGCCCCGCGCAGGATGAACTCGAAGTGGGCGAGGTCGTAGCTCTCACCCTCGGGCAACATGAGGAACTGCCGCTGGGCCGCGGGGTCGGCGGTACCGTGGAGGCCATAGCCGCCGTAGAACATGAAGATCTTGAACGATGGCACGCCGTGGTCGACGGCGAGCATCTCCATCTCGTCGATGTGGGCGCGCTCGATGGGCGCCACGTGATACGCGTAGTCGCACCAGTACCGCCCTTCGGACTGTCGCAACATCTCGGGGAAGAAGTCGCGGTAGGGCCCGCCGCGGTTGAGGTAGTACTGGCCGGTGCGGAAATACGTCAGCATGGCGGTGACGCCGCCCATCAGCGCGGCCTTGCTCTCCGTCGTCGCGTCTTCGGCGAGCGGCGCGTAGATCCCCGCGTGGGTGTGGGCATCGACGAGCCCGGGGAAGCCGAGAAGGCCTCGCGCATCGAAGATCTGCAGGGCGTCCGCCGGGGGGATCTCACGCTCGATGCGGGCGAACCGTCCGTCCTTCACGCCGAGGTCCATCGGCTCGACGGTGGGCTGGCGGGGCCGCACGAGCCGCACGTTCTTGATGACGAGGTCGAGCGAGCCTGCGGTCATGTCTCCTCGATCTCGATGGGGAAGAGCTCCAGCGGATCGTCGACGATCACCAGGTGATGCACGTTGAACTCGAAGACCTCGCCCGCCTTGATGTCGGAAGGCGAGAAGGGGAAGGCGAGGTTTCCCGCGATGGCCTTCCGTCCCGGATAGGTCACGTGGAGCCCCGCAGAGCGCGCGAGGGCGAGCACGGCCGCCGAGGTGTCGGGATCATCGGCGATCACCTCGATGATCAGGCCGATCTCGTGGGAGCGGATCTCCTTCACGGGCTCCAGCCGTCCCATGACGCCGTCGCGCCCGTAGACGTGGAAGAGGAGGCGATAGCCGTCGGGATACGTCTCGGCCACGCGCTGGCGAATGTTCTCGAGATAGGCGTCGATCTGCGAGATGAGGACGGGATCGCGCACCCCCGCGATGGCCAGGGTGCGATAGCCGGCGCGCCGCACGCCCTCCAGCTTGAGGGTGTAGGCGGGGGCCTTGACCCAGCGCGTGCCGCTCACCCGCACCTGACGCGGGTTGATCTGCTCGAAGACGGTGTGCGAGAGGTCGATGGCGCCGCCGGGCAGGTGGAGGAGGTACGGATCCGGCTTCTCGTAGAGCGTGTGCGCGGCCACGGAGGCGACGGTGCACACCTTGTCCGGATTGGGCGGCTCGACCACGAAGGCGTCCTCCTCCATGAAGCCGAGGAGGCTGTCGGAGCCATGGCGCGGATAGGCCGCGGCGCCGCCGCACTCGAGGATCTTGCCCATGTGGATGACGAGGCCGGTGTCGAAGCCCGCGCGCATGGGCAGGGCGCCGATGGGCGCGGGATCGTAGGCCCGCCCCGCGATGACGACCTCCGCGCCCATGTCGAGCGCGCGCATGAAGGGCTCGTAGCCCATCTGCGCCACGATGCGCACGCTGCGATCGACCTCCTCGTGGGTCAACGGCGTCTCGAGGTCGAGGGGGGACGTGCGGCCGCGCGCGATCTGGCGCTTCAGCCAATCCTTGTCCACCTCGGCCCCGATCACTGCCGTGCGGAAATGATGGCCGCGCTCGCGGCAGATCTCGCGATAGACCTCGAGCGTCCACTGGAGGTGCGGGGTGCCGCCTCCGCCGCCCGCCGAGCCGACGAGGACGGGCACGCGCCGCTCGCGGGCGGCGTCGAGGATCATGCCGAGGTCGCGCTTGAAGGCGCGCCGGTTGGTGAACGGCACGCCCGCGCCCAGGTAGTAGGGCCCGGGATCGGTCGAGCCGGCGTCCACCGCGATGGCGTCGGGATTGCGCTTCATGCCCTCGGCCATGGAGCGGACGGGAATGCCGTAGCCCAGCATGCCTTCGGGGGCGAGGATGGTCATGCGTCGCGCGCTCATGTGTCCTCCCAGGCTACGGCGTGCTCCATCAGCGGGACGTGCTGCTGGGCACCGTAGACGTCGCTCTCGCCAAGGGCTCCCGAGCCCAGCGGGCGCCGCAGGGTAATCTTCACCGCATAGGCGGGATCGAACTCGACGATCTTCAGCACATCCTCCGCCATGACGCCGTAGAGTCCCGCGATGGTGACCCGGTCGAGGGCTTTGAGCGCCTTGAAGCGCTCGTAGGTCGCGCGATCGGGGAACACGATGTCGAGGGTGAGCAGGAAGGGGCCGGCGTTCTTGCTGGTGACGAAGGCCGCGATCTCGCCGATGGTCCGCCGCATGGGGTCACCATGGCACCATCAAGCTAGAGGCCTGTCAAGGCCGCGTCGCGTTGACAGTCTCCGGGATCGGGTGCTAGTGTCGCGCGCATTCGAGGCGCCGAGCATTTTTCCTGCATTCACCGGAGGCACACGATGAGCGATGGCATGCAGTGTTCGTCGCCCGCGCGAGTGACGCGGCGATTCTTCATGGTCACGAGCGGTGCCGCCGCCGCGGTGGCGGGCTCCCCCGCCGTGCTGCGCGCCCAGGCGCGCGAGGTCAAGGTCGGCTACATCCTGCCCGTGACGGGGCCGCTCGCCTTCGAGGCCGCGCTGGCCCTGAACGGCCTCACCCTAGCCACCGACGAGATCAATACGGGGGGCGGCATCAAGTCGCTGGGCGGCGCCAAGATCACCTTGCTGCCCGGCGACACGCAGAACAAGGTCGAGCTGGGCAACTCCGAGGCCTCGCGTCTCATCGATCAGGGCGCGGTGGCCATCATCGGGCCCTTCTCGAGCCTGGTCGCCTTCTCCGTGCGCCAGGTGACGGAGAAGAACCGCACGCCATTTCTCCTCCTCGCCGCGGTGGCCGACAACCTGACGGAAGGCGGGCTCAAGTACACCTTCCGCATGCAGCCCAACGGCAAGGCCATGGCCACCCTCACCGTGAGCAACATGTTCGAGATGGCCAAGAACGCCAACGTGCCCATCCGGCGGGTGGCCATGATGCACGAGGAAGGCAACTTCGGCACCACTATGGGCAACCACGTGGAAGCCTTCGCCAAGACCATGGGCTACGAGCTGGTGCAGCGCATTCCCTATAACCTGCGATCGCCCGATCTCACCTCCGAACTCTCCAAAGTCAAAGCCTCGCGGCCGGACCTCCTCATCGTCAGCGGCTACTATGGCGACTCCAAGCTCATCGCGGAGACGGCGTCCAAGCTCAAGATCGGCGTCAACGCTCTCGTGGGCCTGGCCAACGCCGCCTACTCGAACCCGAAGTTCATCGCGGAGAATCGCGAGCTGACCGAGCAGCTCTTCGACGGCAACTACTGGCACAACCCACAGAGCCCGCGCGCCCGCGCCGTCTTCGACGCCTACCAGAAGAAGTTCGGCGCCACCATGTCGAACCACAGCGTGCAAGGCTACGAGGTGATGTTCGTGCTCCGCGACGCTCTGGAGCGCGCCGGCTCCATGGATCGCGACAAGCTGCGCGAGGCGATCGCCAAGACCAACCTCACCGACCAGATCCTGACCCAGGAGTCGATCCGCTTCGACGAGGCGGGGGAGGACATCTACGCCACGCCCGCCCTCATCCAGGTGCAGAACGGCAAGCCGGTGGTGGTCGGGCCCGCGAAGTACGCCGAGGCCAAGCCGATCTTTCCCGTCCTCAAGTGGAAGGGCTAGCGGACTGCTGAAAAAGGCCCATCTGGACCATTTTGAGCAGCCCGCTGTCCGGGGAACCGGCCGGGCGGTGACGTGACCTGGGGGCTTCTCCTCCAGGCCGTCGTCAGCGGTCTGCTGCTGGGCGGGGTGTACGGGCTGGTCGCCAGCGGGCTCAGCCTCGTCTTCGGCGTGCTCCGCGTCATCAACTTCGCCCACGGCTCGGTGATGATGCTGGCCATGTACGCCACGTACTGGCTCTTCGTGCTGGGCGGCGTCGATCCCTACCTCTCGATGGTGCTGACGGCGCCGCTCTTCTTCGTCCTCGGTGTGGCGATCCAGAAGGTCGTCATCGAGCCCAATCGATCGTCGGCCGAGCACAACCAGCTCCTCCTCACCTTGGGGCTCGCGCTCTTCTTCGAGAACCTCGCTCTCGTCCTCTGGCAGGGAGACTTCCGCACCGTCAAGGTCTCGTACTCGGGCGCCTCCTTCATGCTGGGCGATGCCCTCGTGGAGGTGCCGCGCCTGATCGCCTCGGCGGGCGCCGTGCTCGTGGCGGGCACGCTCTTCGCTTTCCTGCGCCTCACCGACGTGGGCAAGGCCCTTCGCGCCCTTGCCGAGGAGCCCGAAGGCGCGGCCCTCGTCGGCATCAACGTTCCTCGCATCCGCGCCGCGAGCTTCGGCTTGGGCTCGGCCTGCGTGGCAGTGGCGGGCGCCCTCATCACGCCGTTCTTCTACGTGGCGCCCGACGTGGCGGAGTCGTTCAACATCATGGCCTTCGTGGTGGTCGTGCTGGGCGGCATGGGCAACCTCGTGGGCGCCCTCGCGGGCGGCTTCATCGTGGGCCTGGCGGAGTCACTGGGGGCGGCCTTCCTACCTGGCTCGCTCAAGCTCCTCGTGGTTTTCGCGATCTTCATCCTCGTGCTGCTCTTCCGGCCCCAGGGCCTCTTCGGCGGCTCGCGTGGGCGCTAGGCTCGGCGGTCCTGTCGCTCTCGTCCTCCTGGTCGCGCTGCCGCCCTTCCTGTCGAAGTATCAGCTCGAGATCCTCATCAGCGTGCTCTTCTGGGCCTATCTCGGCATCGCGTGGAATCTCCTCGGCGGCTACGCGGGGCAGTTCTCCTTCGGCCATGCCGCGTTCTTCGGCATCGGGGCCTACACCTCCACGCTTCTCCTCCTGAGAGTCGGGGTGATACCGTGGGTCGGCATGTTGGTCGGCGGCGTGCTCGCCGCCGCCTTCGGTCTCTTCGAGGGCTATCTATCATTCCGCTACGGGCTCAAGGGGCCGTACTTCTCCCTCGTGACCCTGGCCTTCGCGGAGATGCTGCGGGTGATCGCGGTGAACACCAAGGCGGTGGGGTCATCGCTGGGTCTGGTCATCCCCACCACGCAGAGCGCGCCTCAGCTCCTCATCTTCGCCGGGAAGCTGCCGTACTACTACCTCATCCTCGCCATGGGCACGCTGGCCCTCGCCCTCACGTGGAAGATCGGACACTCGCGCCTCGGCTTCTCATTGGCCGCGGTGCGCGAGAACGAGGACGCCGCGGAGACGGCGGGCGTGGATGCGCTTGCCACCAAGCTTCGCGCCATGGCGCTGTCGTCATTCCTCACCGCGTTGGGCGGCACCTTCTACGCGCAGTACTTCGCCTACATCGACCCGACGATCACCTTCGGGCCCAGCGTGTCCATCGGCGCGCTCCTGCCCGCTATCGTGGGGGGAGCGGGCACCGCGCTTGGACCGGTGCTGGGCTCCTTCGTGCTCACGCCGCTCTCCGAGCTCACCCGCTCCGCCCTCCGTGGGCGGGCGGGCGCGGACGTCATGCTCTACGGCGCCATTCTCGTCCTCGTGATCTCCTTCCTTCCCCAGGGCATCATGGGGCTGGTGCGCGAGCGCCGGCGGCGAGCGATCCGAGCGTGAGGCTCCTCGAGATCTCGGGACTGACCAAGCGCTTCGGCGGCCTCCTCGCCGTGAGCCAATTCGATCTCGCCGTCGACGCGGGAGAGATCGTCGGGCTCATCGGTCCCAACGGGGCGGGCAAGACCACCGTCTTCCATCTCATCGCAGGCTTCCACGTCCCGACCTCGGGCGAGATCCGATTCAAGGGCGCGTCTCTCGTCGGCGACAAGCCGCACGCCATCTGCCGGCGCGGCCTCACGCGAACCTTCCAAATCGTGCAGCCCTTCGCCGGGCTCTCCGTGATCGAGAACGTCATGGTCGGCGCCTTCAACCGCGAGAGCGACGCGGGAGCGGCGAGGCGATCCGCGCAGGAGATCGTGGATTTCGTGGGTCTGGGCCCGCGTCGCGATGATCTCGCAAGCAGCCTCACCCTCTCGGATCGCAAGCGCCTCGAGATCGCGCGGGGCCTCGCCACGCGTCCCGAGCTCTTGCTCCTCGACGAGGCCATGTCCGGGCTCAACCCAACGGAGATCGAGGCCATCATCGGGTTGATCCGGAGCATCCACGCCCGCGGGGTGAGTCTGCTCATCATCGAGCACGTGATGCAGGCGATCATGGCGCTGTCCCACCGGCTCGTCGTGCTCCACCACGGCGAGAAGCTGGCGGAGGGATCGCCCGCCGCCGTCGCGTCCGACCAGCGAGTCATCGAGGCCTACCTGGGAGAGAGCGCGTGAGCCTGCTCGAGCTGCGGGGCGTGGAAGTGACCTACGGTGACCTGCCCGCCCTCCGGGGCGTCACCGTCTCGGTGGAAGCGGGGGAGACGCTCTCGGTGGTCGGCGCGAACGGGGCAGGCAAGACCACCATGCTGCGTGCGATCTCGGGTCTGATGCGGCCGCGGGCGGGGGAGATCCGCCTCGACGGCGCTCGCCTCGACCAGCTACCCAGCCACGCCATCGTGGAGCACGGCGTCGTGCAGGTGCCCGAGGGCCGGAAGATCTTCCCGAGTCTCTCCGTGCTCGAGAATCTCGAGATGGGCTCGTACATCCGCTCGGCCAAGGCCCGGCGCCGCGAAGGCCTCGAGCAGGTCTTCGGGCTCTTCCCTCGCCTCGCCGAGCGGAGACGCCAGGCCGCGGGTACCATGTCGGGCGGGGAGCAGCAAATGCTGGCCATCGGCCGCGCCCTCATGGCTCGCCCGCGCGTGCTCATGCTCGACGAGCCCTCGCTCGGGCTGGCCCCCATCGTGGTGAGGGAGATTTTTCGGATCATCGGCGAGATCAGCCGAATGGGCACCACGGTGCTGCTGGTGGAGCAGAACACGCGGCAGGCGCTCGCGCTCTCGCGGCGCGCCTACGTGCTGGAGAATGGCCGCGTGGTGCTCGAGGGCAGCGGCGCCGAGCTGCTCGACAACGAGCACGTGAAGCGCGCGTACCTGGGAATGTGAGAGGAGGACGGCACGTGATCGACTGGACGGTGGCGGGCCTCGTCGAGGCCATCAGAAAGAAGACGCTCTCGCCCGTGGAAGTCGTGCGCGGATACCTGGATCGCATCGAGCGCCTCAATCCGAAGCTCTCCCACTTCATCACCGTGGATGCCGAGGGAGCGCTGGCGCGCGCCCGGGCCCTGGAGGGGGAGCCGCCGCGCGGTCCGCTCCACGGCGTGCCGCTTGCGTTCAAGGACCTCTGTGCCATCAAGGGCCTGGCGACCTCGTGCGGCACGAAGACGCCCGACTACTTCCTGTCCGCGCGCGACTGCACGGCGGTGACGCGGCTCTCCCGGGCCGGCGCCATCACCCTCGGCAAGCTCAACATGAGCGAGCTTGCCATGGGCCCCTTCGGCGACAACGCGCATCACGGCGACGCGCAGAATCCGTGGCGCCCCGGTCACATCACGGGTGGCTCGTCGAGTGGCTCCGGGGGAGCGGTGGCGGCGCGACTCTGCGCGGGCGCGCTCGGCAGCGACACGGGCGGCTCGATTCGTCTCCCCGCCGCGGTGTGCGGCATCGTCGGACTCAAGCCGACCTACGGGCGCGTCAGTCGCGCAGGCGCCATGGCGCTGTCCTGGTCCCACGACCATCTCGGGCCCATGACCCTCACCGTGCGCGACTGTGCGCTGCTCCTGGGCGTCATTGCCGGTCGCGATCCCGCCGACGCGACCTCGAGTCACCGGAAGGTGCCGGACTACACGGCAGCGCTCGACGGCTCCGTGCGCGGACTACGCGTAGGGGTTCCCGAGGGCTACTACTTCGACGGCCTTCATCCGGAGGTCGAGCGGGCGACGCGGGAAGCGATCGAGGTCATCGGGAAGCTCGGAACGCGGATGGAGCGCCTGACCGTGACTGATCCCGAGCCCATGGTGGTCGCCTGCAACAACAAAATGGTCGCCGCGGAGGCCGCGGCCATCCACTCGCGCATTCTCAAGGAGCGGCCGGGAGAGCTCCAGCCCGCGGTGCTCGCGCGACTGGCTCCGGGGCTCCGGGTGTCGGCCTACGACTACATTCAGGGATCGCGGCTGCGGGCGCAGCTCACGCGCGAGTTCATCACGGACGTGTTCTCGCGGACTGACGTCCTCGTCGCCCCCACCATTCCCGAGCCCGCTCCCGCGCTCGCCGAGGCGAAGTCGGGCACCACCGACGATGTGGTCAAGCGCATGGGCCGCTTCTCACGGCTCACGCGCCCGTTCAACGCCCTCGGCCTGCCCGTTCTCTCCGTGCCGTGCGGCTTTTCCGCCACGGGCCTGCCCATCGGTCTTCAGATCGTCGGCCGCCCCTTCGACGAAGCCACTGTCCTCAGGCTGGGACAGGCCTACGAGGAAGCGGCTGGCTGGACGGGACGCCGACCCGATCTCGACTGAGGAGGCCGACTAGTCGAAGCGGAGGCGGAAGAAGGGATGCGCCGGCGCTTCGAAAAAGTGCACGCGGCGCGTGTAGTCGAGGGCTCGCGCGTAGCTCTCGAAGCGCTCGGCGAGACGCCGGTATGGGATGGAGGGGTCACGAGCCGCGGCCCGCGCGTGCTCGGAGACGAAGCGATAGGCATGCTTTCCCTGTGAGATGTAGAAGCTCGTGCTCGCCGTGCGCTCCACGCGCTCCGGGAAGATGCCGGTCATGAAGAGGGTGTAGTCGCCGATGTGGCGCCGCACCGTCACCTCGTGCTCGGGGCGGAAGTCCGGTGAGTCCGCCTGCCACGCCGCGTGCGTCTCGAGCATCATGTCGACAACCGTTTCGAGACGCGGCAGCGTCGTGCCTCTCGGGTAGAGGTTCTCCGTCCGCGCGAATCGGGTCAGCAGATCGGCGAGATAGGGAACGACAGGGTCGCGCTGGAGCGCGAGATCGTCAAAGCCCGCGCGGATCGCCCGCTCGAAGAAGCGTCGCAAGTCCACCGCTGCCCTCGTTCCGATGATAGCAAAAGGCAATCGCCGCCCTGTCGTGACCGTGCACAGTTTTTCTCCCGCGGCGCGATTACACGGCAATCATGTCAGGGCTTCCGCGAAGATCTCCCGGGGCATCTCTAAGAATTCGCACGGTTTGCATCGGGATGCCACGCGGGATTCGCCGAGGCGCACGCTGGCATGCGACGTGCTGCCGCCCGGGGGTATGTCGCGGCAGGTATGCGAAAACGTGGGCGGAGAGTGAGCTCGAGACACGGTCGCCGAAGCAGCCCGTCAGTTTCTTCGACGGTACGGCGCCTACTGCTGCCTTCGGAAGGTTTTACCGGAAGCCGAACGATGGGCATCGTG
>Ga0209684_1000211_pt1 | contig 10851 bp, 9 predicted proteins | sample PanSoiPlot6MoBio_FD_188322 | JGI IMG/M metagenome (GOLD analysis project Ga0209684, IMG submission 188322) | Tropical forest soil microbial communities from Panama analyzed to predict greenhouse gas emissions - Panama Soil Plot 6 MoBio (SPAdes)... | ecosystem: Environmental > Terrestrial > Soil >...
AATCAGCTCATGCAGGTGAAGACCCAGGTCGCTATCACCATTGCTGACCAGCACGTGCTGGAGAAAAAACAGAAGGAGAACGTCGATAAAGAGACCGAATGGATGCGTAAAGCCGAGCTGGCTGTGGACAAGAAACAGGATGACCTCGCGCGCGCTGCGCTGGAGCGATCGATGAGCTACAAGCAGATGGCCGGAAATTTCGACGCGCAAGTGGCGGATCAGAAGACGGAGGTGGAAAATCTAAAAGCCGCTCTGCACAAGTTGGAGCGCAAGCTTTCCGAGGCCGAATCGAAGAGCGAAATGCTGATCGCGCAGCACCGGCGGTCGCGAGCGTCGGCCAAGGCCAGCGACGCGCAGATTGCTGTCGGCGACAAATCCAATGTCGCGGCGTTTGACCGTATGAAGAGCAAGGTGCGTCACGAGGAGGCAGTGAGCCAGGCTAAAGCCGGGATGGTTAGCGATAACTTGGAGGACAAGTTTGCGGCTTTGGAGAAGGAAGACGAGATCGAGAAACTCTTAAACGAAATCAAATCCCGTCGCGCCGGGTAACCCAGCCAAAGCGCAGGGGATCTTGAGAATAGAAGATCGATGATTCGGGATCGCCCATTTCAACCTCTGAGCTCTGAGCTGAACAGGCACATCGATGGACAGCAATGAAACGGCGTAGATGAAGAAGGTCTTCCATTTCGATTCGCGGCCCGACGAATATCATGCGGATGCCTGCGTCGTTTCGTGCATCGACGCGCGCTTCGAACTGGTGACGCAGAAATTTCTCAAGAAACGCAAATTCTCGCGGACCGACTTGGTCAAGATCGCCGGAGGGGCGAAAGTATTCGCCTCTCCGCGTCAGGAATCCGATCGCAGCTTCGCGCTGGAACAGGTGCGGACTTCAGTGCGGTTACACCAGCCGAAGCGAGTCATGTTAATGGTTCATAGCGATTGTGGAGCCTACGGCGGATTGCAGGCATTCGGCGGGAGCGAAGAGCGGGAAGCCGCGAATCACGAAACGGAACTGCGCGCTGCGGCGGAATTTTTGCGGCGCAATATCCCAGCGATTGACATCGAGTGCTATTATTTGAAGTTCACCGGCGTTTGGACCCTCGACGCCGATTGAGCTGTTGCGATCAGTTTTGACGAGGGCTGACTTGGTTTGTAAGCAATAGGCTGACTAACGGCGTTACAGCGATGCCGCTCTATCTCTGTAAGGCGTATCGCAGGCCAATTTCCGAAATATGCTCCTGAGCGCTACCCCACATCCAACTTGCTTCTGGCACGCGATCCGCCGAAATCAGAGACACCAGGGAGATGATTACGAAAACAGTTCCCAAGAGGGCAATTGAGATATCTTTCATGGCGACCTCAGCTTTCGTCCCTATGGATGCATCTATAGACGCTTTGGCTACCAAAAAGTTTACTCCCCTTCTATTCGGACAGTTTTTCAATATCGAGCTGGTCGACGACGTAAAGCAGATCATTGGCGACCGCGACTTCGTACAACGTCTTACCTCGGGGATTGATTTTCCCGGCTGCGGCTTTGGGAAATTCTCCTACATACACACCATCCCGTATCTTCCCACGCACTGACGGGTCATCCTTGCGCGCGACGGCATCGCCCTTTTTAAAGACAAACAGAAAGGAAAAGTTTTCATCCAGCCGCGGATCGTCCATTTTGACACAGTCCATTAGGTCTCGTCCCCCTTTCGAAATAGTTGAGTCCTGATCAGTCGATCTCCTCGCCATCGTAGTAGCCAACCTGCGATGGCTCGAATGTAAGGACCCGCACCCAGTGTTGTCCCTTCAGGGCTGCCTCCATCGACGGCGCAGCCATGGCGCCAACTTTCTTGGAGTCGGGATAGCCGACCACGTCCGCCATAGTCAGCGTTGAAAAGCAAAGATAGCGAAGCACCCCCGCTCCAGTGTTGCGCAGCTGGTGCGCGTACTCCGGCCCCACCGGCATGGTGACGTAGTCTCCGGCTCGAACCGCTACCTCCTTATCGCCGATCCGAAGCATTCCTTCACCGTCAAGGACAAACAGCGACTCCTCGTTGACACAGTGGAAATGCCGTGGGAATGCTGCCTTACCAGGCGCAACCTCATACCACGTGCAGCCGATGCCTTTAGCGCCGGTCGCAAAGCCCAAGTGCTTCATTGTGGCACCAAACTTGGTTCCGGCGCCGGTATTCCGCGCTTCCAGTTCATCGAGATTGGCGACCAGCGGATGTCGCCTCGGTTTAGCCATATTAAATAAACCTCCGTAAAACGCTCGTTTTATTGTTACACGCCAAAAGCGACGTTCAAGCCCTATTCAGGGGGCCTTGAGCCGAAAACCCAGCTACCCTAGGTGTATGATCATAGGGTGATTGCCAAGAGTCGGGAAATCTCGTAAAGATGCGGTTCAGACGTCATCCTTAACGCGTGCCTTAACGCGTGCGGAGAGATCGGGGTATGCCCGATGATATGAAAAAACGCCTGAAGACCGCGGGGGCCATTTTGGCTACCACCGCGGCTTACTTCTGCGCTGGCAAGTTCGGTTTATCGCTGGCATTCATGCATCCCAGCGCTTCAGCGGTCTGGCCTGCCAGCGGAATAGCGTTGGCATTGTTGCTCCTGTGGGGACGCTGGCTCTGGCCGGGTGTTTTCCTAGGGGCATTTTTGGTCAACGTCACCACGGTGGCATCGGTTCCGACCAGCCTTGGGATTGCAGCCGGAAACACTTTGGAAGCGCTCCTGGGGCTGTGGTGGGTAAACCGATTGGCCGGCGGCGTAAAATTTTTCCGGCGGGCGCGGAACGTTTTGCGATTCATCCTGCTCGCCGCAGTCCTGAGCACGACGGTCGCCACAACCTGTGGGCTGGTCAGTTTGATTCTGGGCGGATTTGCCGAGCCTTCCGCTTATGCTGAAATCTGGTTCACGTGGTGGTTGGGAGATATGGTAGGCGACTTGATCGTCGCGCCACTGCTGATTATTTGGGTTATACAACCTCTGCCTGCGCTAAAGCCTAAACGGGTTCTCGAAGCAGCCGCCTTGCTGCTCACCCTGCTCCTGGTTAGCCAGACGATTTTTCTCAGGAACATTCCCTCTGGCTTGGAATATCTGGCTCTCCCTGTGCTTCTCTGGGCAGGGTTTCGCTTTGGGGAGCGAGGCGCGGTCACCTCGGCATTCTTGATGTCCAGCATTGCGCTCCTGGGCGCCATGGAGAACCAAGGTCCTTTTATCACTGCCAGCCCTAACAGCTCACTTATTTTGCTCCAGGCGTTCATGGGGACTTTAACCGTGACCGCGTTGGTGTTGGCTTCGATGCTTTCGGAGCAGGAACAGGCAGAACAGCGCCTCGTTATACAAGACGCCGTGAGTCGTATCTTGGCGGAATCCCCAGCGCTTCGGCAGGCCACTCCGAAGATCCTCGAAGCCTTCGGCGAACGAGCCGGCTGGAACGTGGGTTCGATATGGAACATCGAACAAACCACCCAGGAGCTCGTCTGCGTGGACGTCTGGCATTCGGACTCCGCAAGGGTGCCGGACTTTTCAGCTGTGACACGGCAGTCCAGGCTTACCACAGGGGTCGGCCTGCCCGGCAGGGTCTGGAGCAGCCGCGAGCCGGTTTGGATTCCGGATATCACCACGGAAGATAATTTCCCCCGTGGGAGTACTGCGGCCGCCGAGGGGCTGCACGCCGCGTTCGGTTTTCCCATCAAGCTTGGCAGTAACATTCTCGGTGTGGTTGAATTTTTCAGCCGGGAAGTCCGGCAGCCGGATGATCATTTTCTTCAGATGGTTGGTCATATCGGCGAACAGCTGGGACAGTTCGTCGAACGAAAGCGGGCCGAAGAGGCTCGGCGCGATAATGAAAATCGGCTGCGCCTGGCGCTCGAAGGCGGAAAAATGGGGGCCTGGGAGTGGAACATCGTGAAAAATCGAGTCACCTGGTCTCCGGGCCTCGAAGCGATTCACGGTCTAGCTCCCGGAACTTTTGGCGGAACGTTCGAGGACTTCAAGCGGGATATTCACCCGGAAGACTCGCAAACCGTGCTGACGCAAATTGAAAAAACGTTGGCGCACCGCAGCGACTATCACGTGACTTACCGTATCGTGCGCCCCTCCGGCGACGTGCGCTGGCTTGAAGCTTTTGGCCGTATGTTTTTCGGCGGCGCGGGGGCCCCGGAAAGATTGCTCGGCGTCTGCATGGATGTAACCGAGCGCAAGAGCGCGGAAGAATCGCTGCGCGCAAAGGAGGAACAGGTTCGACTTATCACCGACCATGCTCCGGCGATGCTCGCGCAAGTCGACTGTAATGAACGATACAGGTTCGTCAATCAGGCCTATGCCAAGCGCTTCGGCCTCGCCACCGAACAAATCGTGGGCAGATCCGTCAGGGAGATCCTCGGCGAGCAGGCTTACCAGTTGATTCGTCCTCATTTGCAAAGAGTTCGACAAGGAGAACTTGTCGACTACGAAATTGAAATTCCGTACGAGCGCATCGGCCGGCGGTTTGTGCGCGTTGCCCACGTGCCCGAAAGAGACACGCACGGCAACGTCATAGGATGGGTCTCTGCCATCAGTGACATGACCGCGCGGAAGCGAGCTGAAGAGGCGCTCCAGCAGGCCAAGGATGCATTGGCCAAAGCCAATGAAGATCTCGAAAGGCGAGTTGAGGAGCGGACTGTGGAACTGGCGCGGACGAACATCGCCCTATTGCGAGAAATGGAGGAGGAAAAGCGGCTTCAAGAGCAGCTGCGCCAAGCACAAAAAATGGAAACCATCGGGACCCTCGCCGGCGGCATCGCCCACGACTTCAACAACATTCTAAATATCATCAAAGGATACGTGACTCTCTTGGGAGAAGATCGTCCCGAAGATCAAGAGTTGGTCAAGATTACCAGAGTCGTAGACGATGCCGTCGATCGAGGCGCGTCTATCGTGCAGCAACTTCTGACTATTGCGAGAAGAACCGAATCTAAATTCGAGCCGGTTCAACTCAACGCGTTATTGAAACAGCTTAAAGAGCTGCTCGCGGGAATTTTCCCCAAAACCATCGACATTGGTTTGCATTTGGACTCGGCGCTTCCTCCCGTCAATGCGGACGCAAACCAGATCAACCAGGTCTTACTCAACATTTGTCTCAATGCCCGCGACGCGATGCCTGAGGGCGGTAAACTTTTGTTGACGACCCAAACAATATCTCGAGACGAGCTGCGCGACCGCTTTCAGGAGGCCAAGGATGAACAGTACGCACGTATTTGCGTCTCAGATACGGGCTTGGGAATCAACGAGACCGTCAAAGACCGAATTTTTGAACCCTTCTTTACCACCAAACAGCAAAGTCGAGGCACCGGGCTCGGGCTTTCAGTGGTTTTTGGAATTGTGACAAACCATCATGGCTTCATTGAAGTCGCCAGCCAGCCGAATCACGGGACTACATTTCTGATCTATTTGCCGCTCGCCCAACCTGGCAGCTTCGTTCGAGATCGCAGGGAATCTCTGGGTGAAAACAAGCTTGGCTCTTTTTCCGCAGAAGGCCACACCATCCTCTTCGTGGAAGATGAAACCCAGCAACTCGAGCTAATGCGAAGATTCCTCGAAAGCGAAGGCTATCAAGTTTTACCCGCCGCAGACGGTGCCGTGGCAGTCGACCACTTTCTCAAGCATAAAGATGAGATTTCCGTCGTAGTCCTTGATCTGGGCCTACCGGTACTGAACGGTTGGGACGCTTTTCAGAAAATGAAGCAAGTCGACCCTGGGCTGCAACCAATAGTCGCCACAGGATACGTTCCCAGTGAAATTGAGTCGGCGCTGGCCCGAGGGGAACTGAGCGCCATTATTATTAAACCCTATCGGCTCGATGAAGTTTTAGAGAAAATCAATCTGGCAGCCGCCAAGGTAGCTAGAACCGCAACCACACCCTATGAATCTCTCCTGCCTCGGGAAGGCGTGAAGTAAGCGCTCTGCATAAATGATTTTCTTACTGTCGGGCCACTACGAGAGCCGATAGACAGAGATACATTCGACGAAAGACTCTAATAGCACGAAGTATTCAATGACCTTAGCTCCTTCACAGTGAGTGAAAATGCGACCTTTGTCATGGCGGCATGGATAGCCGGCATCCAGATTCGCAAGGATGCTTCCGCAGACATCCATGTAAGCCTGGATTCCAGCAGTCCATGCTGGAATGACACGATCGAGGAGTTGTACTAAGACTGACCAAGAGCCTCTCCGCCTCTCGTTTTCACAGAAGGTCGCGACGATACGAAGATCGGATAATGAAAACAGCCTCGAACCTTAAAAGGATATTTTCTTCCTTCGTGTGTCCATCGACATTGCTCAGAGCATGCTTCGTGTGCTTCGCGGTGATATCCATCTTGTTTCCGTCTCCGAGCGCCGGCGCTGACAAGGTGAGAGTGGCCTATTCGGCAACGGCGCCAACTCAAGGGGTCTTGTGGGTTGCGGAGGTTAGTGGGCTTCTGAATAGAAATGGGATTGCTGCTGAGTTGATCTACACGCGGGCGGCGATTGAAGCGCTGGTGGCGGGAGAAGTCGAGTTCGGACAGATGACGGGGTCCCTTATGTCCTCCGCTAAACTGCAAGGCGCCGACCCCGTAATGATTGCCGGTGTACAGGATACCTTGGACGACCGGCTAATGGCTCGTCCCCATATCAAATCGATGGAGGAACTCAAAGGGAAGCGCATCGGCGTATTTCGCTTCGGCTCGGCCTCCCACCTGCGGTTGATTTACGTGCTGCCGCGGTATGGTCTCACCGAACGAGACGTCACCTTGCTTCAGATCGGCGATAGCCCGGAACGGTTGATCGCGTTGGCCGGCGGTTCCATTGATGCCAGTCTCTTCTCGCCGCCGGACTATTTTGAAGCGCTTCGCGCGGGTATGAAGATATTACTCAACCTGCGCGAACTAAATGTTCCCTATCAAGGAAGCGGACTGGTCACAACACAGAGAGTGCTCGCCAAAAAGCGCGATCTCGCCCGACGCTTCCTCAAATCCTACGTGGAGGCGATCCACATGATAAAGACTAATCCCGACCTATCGAAGAAAGCCTTTGCCAAGTATCGACAAACGAAGGACGACAAGCGGCTGGAGGATGCCTACCAAACTTTGCGTGAAGTCGTTAAGCCCAAACCCTATCCTTCCATTGAAGGATTCAAGACGATTATAAAAGATGCGAGCGAGCGGATTCCCGCGGCAAAAACCGCCAACCCCAAAGACTTCATGGATGTGACCTTACTCGAAGAGCTGGATCGCTCGGGATACATCGATGCGCTGTACCGATAAAAGGAGTTCAAAGGTTCAAGAGTTCAAACGTTCAATGCTTTCCCCTTGAACCTTGAACCAGACACTTTGGATTAACAAAAAATTGCTACGCAGAGGTCGGCTGGCGGCTGCGCGGCCGCGCCGGTCGTCTTACACATTGTAAAACCCTGCCGCGTTTTCACTGAGGATTTTTTTACGTCGCGCGCTCTCAAGATCGGCGACTCACGAATGACTTCCATGGAGACTCGCGCGCCTTCTCTGTCGGAATATCATCGAAGCTTCTCGACAATTCCACGAACCTAATGCTAGCCTTTTAGCGTCAAAATCTCTGCTGCAGAGGGGGAATCCGCATGCGTTACGAGTTGTACTACTGGCCCGAGATACAGGGCCGCGGTGAATTTGTCCGGCTTCCGTTGGAAGACGCGGGCGCGGATTATGTGGATGTCGCTCGCGTCAAAAAAACCGGCATGGCGGCGATGATGCGCTTTTTGGAGAGCCGCATCGCGAAACAGCCGCCGTTTGCACCGCCTTTCCTGAAGGCCGGTAATCTCGTGATCGCGCAGACTGCGAACATTCTACTCTATCTCGGTCCGCGTCTCGGCCTCGTGCCAAAAAACGAAGCGGGCCGGCTCTGGGCCCATCAGTTACAGCTCACCATTGCGGATTGGGTCGCTGAGGTCCATGACGCCCACCACCCGATCGGCGGCGGCTTTTACTATGAGGATCAGAAGCGTGAAGCCAAACGCCGCGCCGCGGATTTTACAGCCGAACGTTTGCCTAAGTTCCTGGGTTACTTCGAGGACGTGCTCAAGCGTAATCCGAAAGGAAGCAAGTATGTTTTAGGTGAGGCACTATCTTACGTCGATCTATCTATATTTCAGATGATTGCGGGCCTTCGCTATGCCTTTCCGCGCACCATGGCAAAACTGGAGCCCAAACATCGGCGCTTGGTGGCGCTCCACGATCGCGTTTCGTCCCGCTCCCGAATTGCCGCCTACCTGGCGTCGGAGCGGCGCTTGCCTTTCAACCAACAAGGCATCTTTCGCCATTACCCGGAGCTCGATCGATAGCGTTGGAGTTTGAATTATCTCCTCGATCCGCGGACCTGGATCTACTGTAGCCCGAGTTCTTTCTGCGCTTCACGCAGATAGGTCAAATCAATATACTTCTCCGGCGGCGGCAAAGCTCCTTTGATGATGCCGTCTTGCGCTTGCACTTCGATGTTCGCCTTCAATCCGGATAACGTCACGTCGCCATTGATCGGATAGACTTTATTTTTTGTGTAGTAGTCGATGCCGCGCCGGGCATAGGGCTCCTGGAGGCCGAACTCCTTAGTGAGAAAGTCAGCGGCATCCGCGGGGTGATCGTGAATCCAGCGCAGCGCCTGGATATGGGCCTTTATAAACTTTACCACTGCCGGCCGGTTCTTCTCCGCCCAACTCGGACTGATGTTGATGTTGTTGAATTGATAATTGGAAATGACCTCCGTGGTATCGCCCAACTTGGTAAAGCCTTTGTCAACCGCGATGTCGCCGAAGGGAATGCCCAACACCGCGCCGGCGATGGCGTTGCTCTCTAGAGCGCTCAAGCGCGCGGGTGTTCCTCCGGAGACGAGCGCGAGGGAAAAGTCTCGCGGATAGATCAAACCCTTGCTCTTCATGTAAGCGAGCAAAATCGAAGTTGCTCCTCCCGTTAGGCCTGCGACGCCGAGTCTTTGTCCTTTGAGATCTTCCACTTTTTTGATGTTCTTGGCGCCAACCAAAAGATAGGGTGCCGCGTTGCTCGACCCCGCCGCGACCTTTAGGTTGCCGTTTGTCCTTTCATCCCAGATGATGATGTTGTCGGCGTTCATGTTGGCGAAGTTAAGCTCGCCCGCAACCAAAGCTTGAAGTTGGACGTCGGCACGCCCGATGCTGACCAGATCGACCTGGATTCCTTCCTTAGCGTAAAAACCTTTCTTCAGTGCAATGAAGAAGGGCAGATAGTCGAGGTTCTTGGATATGTAACCCGTGGTTAGCCTCTGCGCATCGGCAAAGCCGAAATCGCATAGGAAAACCGCCATGAGGAAAACTACAATCAAGCCTCTTTTCATAATTTCCCTACGCTCCCTTCGGCGAATAGCCTGCATCAAGTCGATAGGGTGAAGCCCAGCTTCTTCTACGGGTCTTAGTTGTTACCACCTTGCGCACGGACCAGTGAATCGATCAGGGAGCGTTCTTTCTCGATCAAAGTTCGTAGCGATTCTCTAAAGATCCGTTCCGACAAAAAAACATCACGGAGCAGTAAGCTGCGAAAAGTCGTGGCGCTCCATTCCAGAACCGCTGCGTTCTCTCCAGCGCGTATCGAAGCCGACCGCGGAATGCCGCATAGGACAGCCAATTCGCCCAATATGGTGCCCGGCCCCACATCGTTTAAAATCAAGTCGCGGTGCCGGCGCTCGACGAAAACCTGCATGGTCCCAGTGAGAACGAGGAGGACAAATGTCGCGGCATCCCCTTCCCTCAGCAGTACTTCCCCCGGCCTGTACTGCTTCACTTCGCCAGACTCTAGTAGCATCTGAGCGCCCTGCAAGGTGAACCCGCTGAATAATGGAAAACCCATGATCATCGCGGCGTATTGCTCATTCATTGGGCTAAAACCTTCCTTTCCTTTTCGGCGGACGCCATCATTAGTTTGTCTTTTTACCTTTGGGAACGATTCCTTTTTATTGCCACCCCTATCAATCAACCGTAAAACTCACCAGCTCTTCTTCGCGCACGCCGTCTCGTAGCGTTTCCTTTATTTTTACAAGCCACTTAACGGTGGGAGAATACCAATACTCCGCCAATAATCTCCCATCCGATTGATTGTAAGACTCGATTTTGAAGCCCCCGAAGGTCCCTGCGGGACTCGTTACTTCTTCCATGTTAGAAACCCGCGGCTTCTCACGGAGAACTCCCCGCGAATTGCTGTCTCGAAGAAGCGGTTATAAAAGTTTGTTGCTTGCCCTACTTTCTTCCCCAACCAAGAGTCTAGTACTTGCGGTTGATCGTCCTCACTGTAACGGCAGCGTGAACAACTTTTGATTCGGCTTGATCAGATGTTCACGCCCGTTTTCTGTCACCGCCAAGGTGTACTCGACCTGCACGGATCCCCAGCCCATTATCTGACTGGACGCCTCCAGGTTAACGACCATGCCGGGTTCCATGGGAACATTAGTCGTATTCGGCAAGAAGGGATCGTCAATGTCCTCCGCGGGTCCAAGAATAAATGGAAACTCCCTCGCTTCTAGACCAATGGTGTGGCCGAGAAAAAAATTCGAATAGTTGGGAATTCCAGCAGAACGCACGCCCTGGACCATTGTCTCGAAGAGGTCTTGCGGAAGAGCGCTGGGCTTGAGCTTATCCACGGCCTTAAGTACGCCTGCCTGTACCGCATCATAGCGCTTGCGATGGTCACCGGTGGGCTCCGCTCCCACGCAGCCGGATTTACAAACATCAGCATGATAGCCATTGATAGAGCATCCCATGTCAACGCGAAAAATATCCCCTTTCTGAAAAACCGAATCTTTGATCACGGGGGAGTTTCCGCCGCGACTGATGTTCATGTG
>Ga0209684_1000213_pt1 | contig 10825 bp, 10 predicted proteins | sample PanSoiPlot6MoBio_FD_188322 | JGI IMG/M metagenome (GOLD analysis project Ga0209684, IMG submission 188322) | Tropical forest soil microbial communities from Panama analyzed to predict greenhouse gas emissions - Panama Soil Plot 6 MoBio (SPAdes)... | ecosystem: Environmental > Terrestrial > Soil...
CCATTTGCCACGAAGCCCGAAAGGGCGGATACATTGGAAGTCATTGACCTGCACAGCGGCGCGCCTCTTCTCTACTCGACGTCCTCCTCGAATTGTTTCTTGGCTGCCGCCAGCAACTCGGGCGAGGTCATTAGATCGAGCACCGACGCCGCGATCACCTTCGCTCCGACGACGGCTCCCTTGTGGGCGATGGACATGGTTGGCGTGATGCCTGCGGTCCAGTGATGAGCTCGCACGCCAAGGACCGCCGACGGAAAGCGGACCATTCCCGTCGGCACGACCCACGTAATATCGCCTATGTCGTTTGATGACGTACTCTGGCTTTCTGCGCGAAGAGGCGATACTTTCGTCGGCAGCCCCTCTTCTTTGATTCCAATCGATTTCTGCAGCTCCTTCGCGAATTTGATCTCGTCGTCGGTCCAACCCGGCATCCCCACCATCTCGATATTCTTTTGCACCGCCTCGGCGATAGCTTTATTGCCCAGCTGCGGCCACGCCGCGCCGAATGGTTCCATCTCCATGGTCGTCCCGGTCATCATGGCTGCGCCGCGCCCTATGTTGACAAGCTTGTCAAAATTTTCTTTGGCCCACGGTCCATTGGCGTCACGAATGAACCACCAGATCTGGCCCACATCTGGTATGATATTCGGCTGGATCCCGCCGATAGTAATAGCGCGGTGGCCACGGTAAGTGGGCCTCAGATGCTCCCGCAGTTTGTCGAACCCGATGTCCATCAACTCCACCGCGTCCACGGCGTCTTTAGCATCCCAGGGATTCACGGCGCCGTGGGCGGTTCTGCCCTTGAAGGTGAACTTGGCGCCGATCAACGCGTAGTTCAGCAGGCCGTAGCCAGTAGCCGAACCATCGGCGATGTGTGTAATGATCGCCGCGTCAACGTCTTTGAAATAGCCGTCGCGCACCAGATACGGTCGGCTCATCACTTGCTCTTCCGCCGGACCGATGGACACCACGATGGTGCCGGGAATTTTGAATTGCTCCATCGCTTTCTTGACCGCGTGCGCCGCGCCGACTGCGACTGCCGCATTAACATTGTGACCCTCCATGTGGCCCGGAGCCCCTTCGACCAGCGGCTTGCGCGGAATGCTTCCCGGGGTCTGCGAACCTTCTGGAAGTGAGTCCATCTCCGTCGCAATCGCTATGACTGGTTTTCCGGATCCCCATTTCGCCCATACATTGGTCGGCAACCCCGCCCCGCCTACTTCCACGGTGAATCCGATCTGCTCCAACGTCGCTTTGAGAAATTTCGCGGTCTCGTATTCCTGCATCCCGGGTTCGCCATAATAATAAATGACGTCGCCCACCAGTGCGATTTGGTCGGCATTTCTGTCGATCGCGTCGAACGCAACGCGCTTGAGATCGGCCGGCGAGTCCGCGCTTCCTCGGAGAATGAAGCTAAACGTTATCAGAACCACGATAGCCGCAATCATGGTTCTCTTCGTGACACGTCTTTTTTTTCTAACATATGCACCTCGCATGGCAGTTCTTCCTCAGTCGACAACGATCTATCACGACTAACGGGCAAAATGATAGAAGTTGACCCACGGCGCGTGGATATTTCATCGAATGCCTTCGCCTTGCATTCGTCTCTCGGCTGCGTGATATAAAGACCCCTAATCGAAGGCGGACTAGGGAGGCAACCTTATGGCCAGGGATCTGATTGAAAGACTCAACGATTTGGCGAGAGCATTCGCTGACGCTCAGAGCGCGGGTCAATATGCTGGCAAAGTCACGTGCCGAGCTTGAAAAAGTTCATGCGAAGGACAATCGTAAGTCTTCACCCGCGAAGGAGGGCCTAATATGACTCGACGGTCAGCGTTATCGAATGGGCTTGGACTCAGTATCTGCGTGTATGTTTTTGCTTCACTCTTATCGCTTCCCGCAGTATTAGCCGCGGGCGCTTCCTCTTCGGGGGAGTCTATTGACCAGGTTTACGAGAAGGCAAAGAAAGAAGGCGGAAAGGTTACCGTCTATGCTCCTTTCTCTAATAGATCCATGGAGGTAATTTTGCCGGGATTTATGAAACGATTTCCCGGTGTCACAGTGAATCACGTCGATGGCACCCCAAATCAGCTCCTTGCGCGCATCATAGCTGAGGGGCGCGGCGGGCGCGTCCTTGCCGACGTATTCGGAGGGTCGCTGCCCTACATTGCTCAGGCGAGCGACCAGAAGCTACTCGTGCCTTTGGCGGTACCTGAGGCCGCCGCGTACCCGCAGCAGATGAGGAGCGACAATTGGGTGGCAACCGACACTCAGTACTATATCATCGGCTGGAACACCACGCTGGTCAAAAAAGGCGAAGAGCCGAAAAGTTTCGAGGATCTTACCAACCCTAAATGGAAGAACAATCTCATGGCCGAATCGCGCGATCATCAATTGCTGATCGCGTTCGCCAAGCGAAAGTACAACAACGATGAGAAGGCGATTGATTTATTCAAAAAGATCGCTGCGAACCAGGTCGAGTTTCATCGCGGCCATTCGGATTTGATCGAGTTCTTGGTAGCCGGCCAGCAAGCCGTCTGCTTCACTTGCTATGCGCACCATTTTCCGCCGCGAGTGAAGAAAGGCGCGCCGATTCAGCCGCTGCTTAGCGAAGGCGTGGGTGAAATAGGCGGCGCGGTCTCGATACTCAAGGATGCCCCCCATCCGATGGGGGCGCTGCTGTGGACCCGGTGGGCCCTTAGCGAAGAAGGCCAGCGAACTTGGGCACAGGCCGGAGAGACGCCAGCGCATCCGCACGTCGAACCTTTGGAGAAGGTTCGACCCACAACGACCTACATGCTCACCATCGATGACCTCAAGGAGTTCCCCAAGTACGAAAAAATCTGGAAGGAGATTTTCCAGGTCCGCTAAGTGGCTTGTTACTGCTGCAACGGACTAATCTGGCCGTGCCTTAGTTTGGTCAGATCCCTCAGGGCTCATCCCGAGTGACCAGTCGAAAGATACGAGATGACACAGCGCTCGACATGTCACTTCGCTGTCTTGACGTCCGCTTTTATCGTCGGACTAAATGATAAAATTGGCTAATTGATGGGTGAGACAAACTCCTTCCTCACAAAGCCGACGAAGCCCGCATCAGCGAGTTTTACTTTGAGCCAGTCACCGCGAGTTTCGATAATGCTCAATTGGGTGTCGCCATCAGCCTCGTGAACATTTTTCGCCGAGAAACGAGGATTTTCTCTGATCGTCACCGGCCGGTTGGTTTTGAAGGCAACACGCGCTTCCTCTTGAGGTTTGGGTTTTTGTAAATGCCTGATGGGCGCGTTGGTCATCTTCGTATGAGGCATGGGTTCTTCCACGGTCGCTATGCGAGGATGAGCAGCAACATTCTCCTGGGCTGCCACCATTGTATCGACATGATTGCCTCGGACCTTGCGTTCCCAGTGAACCACGGTGTCAGGGTCCATTCCCTTGGGAACAAACAACAGCGGAACCGTTATTTCGGCGGCTTCGACTTTCCCTTTGGGGAATTTCCATTCACGCACATCGGCCAATACGGTTTTTGTAAAAGTTGAGTTGGTCAGCTGCGAAGTCATTGGCTCGACGCGGACCACCGCGCCCTTGGCATCGACCGTCAATTTTAGAACCAGGCTGCCCATTAATTCAGAGTTCTTATCCGCCCACTCGCTGTAAGTTTGATGCAATCCCGCGAGTTGTTCCACCACTGCCTGCTCAAAAAGCTTCAATGTTGAGGCCGACGCGTTTTGTGCTCTTACGGTAAACCCGAAAGTATCTACTGCAAGAACCGCGCTTCGCGTATTTACCGAGCGAGAGGGGGTGCCGACAAAGATCGGGAGTTGCGTTAATAGACGCGCTGGTTTTGAAAGCACATTGCCGATCACCGCCGCAATACCCAACCCAACAACCACGAGCGTCAAAGTTCTAGCCAAGTTTTTCTTGCGGCCACCGAAGAGCATTCGCGCTAACTGGTTTTGAGTTCCTTTACCGCTTGTCACGGGTCCTCGGTCGTCCAATCCCGTCGCGCTTTGTTCCAGTTCCGTGTCGTGGAATTCAGTCATGGTCCCTCCCGGGAAGCGGCGCCAGCCTTGGGCTTTTCACCGTCCTTAGAGCGGCGTCTTGTACAATTTCTCCGAAGGCGCCGGCGATTTGAAGTCTAAAGGGAATGGTTTTCAAACCGCATGCTTAGACAAAAAACGAAATTGTATGACACCCGGCAGATTATTCCGGCTCTAAAAATTTTTAGTGCGTAAAACAGCAACAGCCGTGCCATATGTCCATCGACGATCAAGGCCTGAATTTTGGCAACAGTGGGACAAATGCAGCAGATCAATTCGTATCGGCGTAAGGTCGCTTTTTTCTTCTTACGGAGACAAGGACGGCAAGCGCGGCCATCGGTAACAGTAAAGAGAAAGCGAATTGCTGATCGTAAGCGAATCCCACGGCATCGCGGCCAATGTGGGTTTTCCTGGAAGCCTCGGTAAGCGCCACCGCGACCGCCGTGCCCAACGCTCCGGCGCCGGTGCCAAATGCGGTTAGCATAGCGGAAAGCATTCCATAGTCTCGGTGGGGCACGGCTGCAAAGGCCGCCTTTTCATTGGCGGGAACAAATAGCCCGATGCCTCCTCCTAAAATCGAGAGCACAAAAACAATCCAAACCAAGGTTGAGGCCTCGCCCAGTCGCGTATAAAGGAACAGGCCTAATAAAATGATACACAAACCAACGACTGCCACGCGTCTGGGATCGAAGCGATCCGCGAGCCGTCCGCTCATAGGGGAGAGGATTGTCGTAAACAGAGGAAGAGTTGCCATCACTAAACCGGCCAAGAGCGGGGAAGCGCGAATAACATTAAGCAAATAAAGTGCTCCGAAGATGGACACCGGGTAAAACACCATCGTCGCGAGAGTCAACGACAGCATGCATTTTGTAACGGCGATGTTCTTGAAGTAGCGGAGGTTCATCAACGGTGACGCTGTATGCAACTCCCGCCATACGAAACTGACGATTCCCGCTGCCGCCAAACAAAGCCAGAATATAATCGCTGATGCATCCCAGCCGACGCGCGTACCGACCGTCAGGGCGATGAGAAATGAAGGGAACCCGATCACCAAGAAAAGCCCGCCCAGAAAATCAAACGAAACCTTGTGGTGCTCTTCCCTTCCTTTGAAAATCAAAAATAGAGTAAGGCACGTGGCTATTCCAAAGACGCAATTGGCGAGGAACACCGCTCTCCAACCCCAGAGTTGAAGAATGAACCCGCCAATCGTCGGTCCTGTGGTCCTACCTAACGCGATGGAAGCGGCAACCAAACCCAGAGCTCGTCCCCTCTTTCATCGTTATGGATGGAAGCTATGATCGCCCCAGCGATGGGTGCTGCCATCGCCAAACCGAGCGCCATGACACAGCGAAAGCCGAGTAATTGCGCAAAGGATCCGGAGATCGCTGCCAAACCCGCGCCCGCGGTGTACAAAGTGAGCCCTGTCTTGAAAATCGCCCGCCGCCCGAGAAGATCACCGACTCTGCCAAAGCACAGGGAAAAGCTGGAAAGCATGATCGATCCCATCAAGCCAATCCATTGTACGGCCGCCAGGCTTGCGTTGAATTCTCTTTGGATGGCCGCCAGCGATACACTGATGCTACCGACGCTCTGAATATGAAAAAACGTTCCGAGACAAACGACGACCAGAACGCGTAATTCTTCCCTGCGCAAGATTTAAACCCGCTGCAACAAAATAGAAGCGCAACTATACACAGGTCAGATAAGAAATGAAAAGAAAACGGGCAGATTGCCAAACTTTCCGTTCGACTTCGAGAACTGAGATCCGGTCCTGACTTTATCGAAGGAGCGAACAGAGAAAGTTGAAACGGTTGAGACCTACCCGTATTGAGCTGTGTCGAAGGTTTTTTCGAATTAGACCAAATCAACCGTTATGGTTCGCTAAGGAATCGGTGCCTTAGGCGCAATGGATACGCCGCTAACGCCCGCCTTCTCGATTGCCTGAGCCACCAAGCCAGACGCCTTAACGTCCTCGATGAATTCTCGCAGATATTTCAACCCGGCGTCGCGTCCTTTTGAAATACCGAGCGCTTGCTGAATTGCCATAAATCTTCCGTCGAGCACTCGCGATCCGGGAAGCTTTGCGGCGTTCGCAATCAGATGTTGTTTCACGCCGGCGACGACATCTACTTTTCCTGAAACGATCAGTTCGAACGCGCCGTTAGGATTTGGCGCGCGCACCAGTTCGGCATGTTGCAAGCTACGGCTCAAAAACAAATCGTAAGCGCTTCCCGAGGAGATACCCACGCGCACGCCCTCGCGATCAATGTCCGCAATAGCGCGCAACGGCGACTTGGCCGGCACCAGGTATGTGCCTTCGATTTCTAGATAGGGCGCGGTGAAACTGATTTGCTCTGCGCGGCCGGGGTCGATGGCGAGGAACGCGATATCCCAACCGCCAGCCTGCAGCGCTTCGACCATCTTTCCTGCAGAGTCGTAGCCGACGAGGTTAATCGGCAAACCCGCCCGGGTGCTAAGTTCTCGAGCCAGATCAACCGCCACGCCGCGGAGATCTCCATTGGCCGGATCCTTTATCGCGAGCACCGGATTTCCATAGTTGATTCCAACCCGCAGCGTCCCCGTCGGGGCGAGATCAGAACGTAACGAAGGAGAGATCATAAAATTACCTCCTTAAGTTAGATTTCTTGATGGGCCTTCTCTTGCCACGTTTTGCACTTCCTCCGCCCTGTTGATTCGTCTTTACTTTACGGTCCCACTCAAGGAGCGCGTCTTGAGCCGTTCAAAGATTCGGTCCATCAGCACGGGATATTCATACGACTCCGGTGTCTTTGCAATGACCAAGGGGGCAGAAGTCGACTTTAACTGTTGAAGAATATCTCGGCCAGACGCTTAGGAAACCCGTTTCCGCTCCTCGTCCACTCGTGCCATGAACTTGGGCGACAGCTCGCGCAGTCGCTCATCGTTCACACGCCCGCTACGCGTCATATAATCATAGGCAAGTTCCCAGGGCTTCAAAGCCATTTTTTCTGGGAAACGCTCGTACCAATAGGAGCTGGCGTTAGCTGCCAAAAAGATTTTTTCGACGATGGGCCGGCGCTCGCGCTCAAATATTTCCAGCGCCTTTGGCGCATCCGCGCCCGCCTCAGCCAACGCGCGGTCGAGCGCGATCGCATCTTCGAAGGCAAGGCGCGTGCCCGACCCGATGGAAAAATGGACGGTGCGCAGCGCATCGCCAAGCAGCACGACGTTTCCGACTGACCAGCGTTGGTTGGCGAGCAATGCGAACTGGCGCCAAATCGACTTGTTCGAAACCAGACCATGGCCGCCTAGGTCCCGCGCAAACACCCGCTCGCAGTAAACACGGCTCTCTTCATCCGACATGCGCTCGAGCCCGGCACGGCGCCACGTTTTGACATCGCACTCGACCACGAAGGTGCTCATCGCAGAGCCATGGCGATAGTGGTGTGCGACGAACGAGCCATCATCATTTGCCCGAAAAGTTAACGATAAACAATCAAAACGCTGTGCCGTGCCGTACCAGGCGAAACGATTGCTGAGCCATTCGACTCGCGGCTCAAACTGTTTTTCCAATGCGCGGCGAACAAACGAATTTGCCCCGTCGGCGCCGACCAGCAGGTCGCATTCACCCGTCTCGTCGAGCGAAACGATGGCGCGTTCGTATTCGATGCTTACGCCGGCGGCGATGCAAAGCCCTTGCAAAAACTGATTGAGCTCCAACCGTCCGATGGCCGTGAATCCGTTGCCGTCGATGTCCACCCGTTCATCACGGTGGACGATGCGCTGCATCGGCCAGGTCTCCAGGCGTGCTGCAAGCCGTTTGTAAAAATCCGGCACATCGCGTTCGAGAAATGCCAACGCGCCCTGGGAGAAGACCACGCCGTAACCGAATGTGGCATCGGGCGGATTCTGTTCGAAGATTTGGACCTGCCACTCGGGAAAGCGGCGCTTGATCAACAGCGAAAACAATAAACCGGCCGGGCCGGCGCCAACGATGTTAATACGCACGTCTTAGAACAGCGCTAAGAGCAAAGGGCAACGTCGGGATGGAAATCGCGCCTCGCTTCAATCAATCATTGCGACTCTAGCGCAAAATGAAATCGATCACCACTGGTGCGGTACCGCGGCTACTACAGCAACGTATCAGCTGCCGTCCTTTTTTTCTCTCTCCGATTTGTTCTATAAGGTTCCGTGCGAGCAAGGAAGGAAATCTTCGGCTATTGGGGTTTGCGTGGGGCGGAACCGTGGCCGCAGCCGCTCGGGGAGTGAATGAGAAACAAAGTTGAACCAGGAATGGTTCAAAGCCGCAGCGGCATCATATTCATCGTCGGAGGGTTTTTAGTCGCCGGTATTTTCGGTTACTTAGACGCTCGTGAGATTCATATCCCGTTTGCGCTACGGTTCACATCGTTGGTCATGATACTCGGAGGGACATTTCTATCCTGGCGTGGTCGCCAGTATAGCGCGAAAGCGGCTGCCCAGAGAATTATCGCGGATTCGAAACCGGATGTTCTTTATCTTAGAGCGTTCGAGACCGACAGTTCCGTTTTAAGATATGTACGCTGGTCTTTTTTGTTGCCCCGTTTGATCGCAGGCATCGTTACGGAGGAGGAACAGCTACGCGACGTTCTGCAACCCTTTGGCGACCTCATCGCAATTGGCAGACCCGGCGAGGAGCTGCCCACGCCCGGGGCAGCTCGGTTGTATGTGTCAGATGCTCAGTGGCAGTCGGTTGTCAACGATCAGATGCGATCTGCTGCCCTCGTGGTTATTCGAGCCGGTCACAGCACAGGTCTGCTCTGGGAGCTGAAACAGGCATTTGAAACCCTAGATCCAAGGAAGCTGTTGATTTTGGTTATGAACATGAAGGCGAAGAATTATGGGATATTTAGAGAAGAGGTAAGTAAGATGCTCGGGGTTGTCTTTCCTGCATCGAACGAATTCAGAAGTTTCCGCCGATTTTCTGGTTTTGTGCGCTTCTCCTCCGACTGGACCCCCAATGTGCTACGGCTCTACGCGCCATTTTTGCGGCGCACAATTTATAAGCCGTACCAACCGCTTTTTCAATACACCCTGCAACCCGTCTTCAGGGACTTCGGCTTCGAGTGGCAGATACCTCCAGTTTCGATTTTAAGCGTAGTCGCGAAAGTATTGTTTGCAGGATTTGCGCTGCTACTCTTCTTTGCCGGGCTTTTTGCCATAGATAACTCTTTTTCGCTTCACTGGTTTGATGACACTTGACAGCTTCCCGATGCCGAGGATCGCTGGGCTGCTACTTTGCGAGCGACACCATCAGCCCCCCGAAGCGTTGTGCATCCTGTTTCACTGTCGCTAACTTGGGCGCATGCCAGAGTAGGTTTGGCAGCGTTCAACTTTAGTTGGGATCTGTGAAATCCTCGCAGGCGTTACCCTGGCAAGTTCGGCAACCAGGTGACCGGCCGGTCGCCCCTACGGATCCCTACTCTTAGCTCCGTCCTCCCTGCTAATCATTTTCCTTGATCCCCGTAGAGCCGTTTCACGAAACCGCTGGCCTCGATCTCGCGAAGAAGGCGCGGGTTAACGAAGTCTTTCGGATCGGCGCCTTTTGCGCGCGGATTGGTCTCGGCGACCTGAGTTATGCCGAGCTTCATGTCTTCGACGTTGGGATAGGGAATTCGTTCGAATGCCGACGCATAAACCCGCTGCGTCTCCTCGAGCATCGACCGGTCGGCGGTACTGGTGTATTTTCCGATGACACTCATGGCAAAATTAGGATCGGTCTTGAACCGATGCACCGCCTCGATATGGGATTCGAGAAACCCGCGCACCGCAGATTCCCTAGCCCGCAGTAACTTCTCCGTCACGATCACCGACGACAGCGGATAGCGAAAGCCTTGCGCGTTGTAATCGACCAAAACACGGAACCCTGCCGCGCGCGCATGCAGAACCGCCGGAAAACCAAACGTACCGCCCTGGATCTGTCCCGCTTTGAGCCCAGCCACTATCTCCGGTAAACCACCCATCTGCCGAATCATCACATCCCGGTCTGGCACGAGTCCGTTTTGACGGAGAAATATTCGCGTAAAAAAATCCGTAACGGTTCCGATGCGGGTGACGCCGATGCTTTTACCGCGCAGTTCCTCGACCCGCTGAACATGTGGCTCGGCCACCGTAAAGACAAGCACGCGATTTACGGGTATGGCGATATAGACCGTATCCGCCCCTGCGAGTTTGGCGTCCACACCAGCTGGGCCGCCAATCGCTGCCACGTCTATACTTCCGCCCACGAGCGTCTGAACCGCTCGCGATCCTGCGGCGATGTAGACGAGCTCGACGTCCAAGCCGTGGCGCTGGAATATCCCTGCTTCTTTTGCGATCCAGGGGATCGAGAACGCGGCGGTGATCGCCGCGTAAGCGACACGGAGTCTTTGGAGCCCCTCGGCGGCATGACCCCGAATTGTCCCGAGCAAAACAAAAAGACAAGCGATGACCGGGATCATTTTGCTCACCGGAGACGAAAAGGGTTTCATGCTTTTTTTTCCTCTCGAACTTGACGACTGCTGAGCGATCGCCGGTTGCCGCACGCGTATCACCTGACAATTTGCCTGTCAATGTTCTCATTGTCATCATCAGTCCGCATGCTATAATTCGCCCGCTTTGAGCTGGTCTTAGCCAGACTATGACGGCGGCAACAAAGATTGAGATTCGTGATCTCCAGCATGTCTACGAGAGCGAGTTCTCCTCCGTCCCTGCATTAGCTAACGTAAATCTCACAGTGAATGACGGTGAGTTCGTCGCCCTTTTGGGACCGAGCGGCTGCGGCAAGTCTTCTC
>Ga0209684_1000215_pt1 | contig 10813 bp, 6 predicted proteins | sample PanSoiPlot6MoBio_FD_188322 | JGI IMG/M metagenome (GOLD analysis project Ga0209684, IMG submission 188322) | Tropical forest soil microbial communities from Panama analyzed to predict greenhouse gas emissions - Panama Soil Plot 6 MoBio (SPAdes)... | ecosystem: Environmental > Terrestrial > Soil >...
CCTGACGCAAGCCTGACGCAGATCACGAAAGAGCTGCGAACCGCGCTTGACTGGTTCGCTGCGCAGGCCGGCGCGCACGGTATTGCGGGGCCCGTCATACTCTCGGGTTGGTCGGCCGGTGGGCATCTAACGGCATTCCTTTTGGATCATCCACGGGTGGCGGCAGGGTTCGCGATTTCGGGTGTATTTGAACTTGCTCCGCTGCGCGACTCCCCCCATGTCAACGATAAGGTCAAGTTGACCGAAGTCGAGATCGAAACCCTCTCTCCAATGCGCTTGCCGGGCGTCGATAAGGCACTTTCCATAGCCTATGGCACGGGTGAGTTACCGGCGATGATCGCTAGCAGTCGTGATTTCCATGATTACCGGGCTCAGGCTCATCTCCCAGGCGACTTGATTCCGATCGTAAAGACAAACCACTTCACGATTCTCGATGAACTTAGACTTCCCAACAGTGGTCTGACACGCGCGGTCCTGCAGCTGGCCGGAGCGTAGGCCGTCCAATGCACCTGTCGCCTCCTCTGGGCAAGTGCCCCGAAAGATGTCCGACAGGCAATCAAAGAAGAGTAGATGGTTCAGCTACAAAGTAGTTACAATTTCCTGAGCGGACCAGAACCAAACACTGACAAGAAAGCCCAACCATTTCGAGGCCCGTTGCTTTTTCTTCGGCAATGGAAGGTGTATGTTTTGCCCAGGTTCAGGCACAAAACAAGCTGACGGTCACTTTTCGCTGGTGAACACACGCGCCGACCTCCCCAAGTTCGCGTCCAACAGGCGCGATCAGGGGACTCCGGAGGAAAACAAGGCCGTGGTGCAAGGATCGATCGCTTACTTCGGCACATACTCGGTCAACGAGGGGGATAAGGTCATCACCGCTCAAATTGAGGGGAGTACGTTTGCGAACCTGATCGGAACCGATCAGAAGCGGCTGGTCACCTCCCAGCGGACGAACTGAAGTTCATCAACCCTGCGCCGTCCGTCGGTGGGACACTTGAGTTGGTCTGGAAGCGAGCCAAGTAGATGCGGCCTTGGCGACCAGCTGGTGCCATCGGCTCATCTCTCGGTTGTCCGGGGAATCGCAGGGCAAGCCGTGTCCCGTGGTTGCGTATGTGCGAGTGGGCGGCGGTTGCCGGATTCGATGAGGCGTCGAACATGGCGCTTGACCAGATCGCAGGCTCGCATTCGCTCGCCGCAGCTGCTAACCGCCGTCGTTAAGGGTCAGACAGACGCGGGCACAATGTCGTTGCAGCGCGAGGGCTATAGGAGCGTTTCTGGATTACCGCATCGTGAGAGGGGAAAACGTAAGCCTACGGAGGTGCTTGCCGTGAATGAGCAATACGCCCTGATGATCACGGGGTTTCCGCTATTCCATGGGTTCACTTTGGATGGCGCTCGAATGCTGCTCGACTGTGGCGAGGTCAAGGAGTACCGCACAGATGAAGTGCTCTTCAAGGAAGGAGATAGCCCGACATTCGTTCTGCTCGTTCTCACCGGTAAAATGCAAGTCTTCGTCGAACGCCAGCCACGTGACCTGCTGCTGACCGACGCCGGGCCGGGTACGATCTTGGGTGAATTGGCTGTGCTATGTGGCATTCCGCGATCGGCTTCGGTGCGCGCGAGCGAGAAATCGGCGATCCTGCAATGGAGCGCCCCGGCTTTTCGCAGCCTACTGCACCGCGACGCCGTCTTATCCGAGCGAATATTCCGAGAATCGCTGCGGACCCTCATTGAGAAAGAGCAGTCGCTGATCGATTCACTTATTCGTTCGCAAGCCGCCATTGATCAAAACCGCTTCCCGTGGGACCGCAAGAACGTCTACGATCTCACATCCGTCCCGGTAGGTCCGTTTTGGACGTGGGTCGTCTATCCACATCTTCAGCGGTTGGGCAACGTGGGAGTCCTCGAGGGCGGATACGGCAAGGGTCGCTTTCTGCTCAACGCGCCTCTCGACCGCCGTTGGAGCCTGATCGGAGTGGATTGCGACGAAGTTGCGTTCCGAGCGTTGCAGGAGCTGATCAGTGCGAAACCGAATCGGACCGACATCGCCCTCTGCGGCGATCTCGTCAAGGGGGATCTCAACCTTCAGGCGTACAACATCGAGGCCTGCGTTGGCATGATGTTCTTCCACACGCTCTCTCACGACGGGCAGCTTGCCGTCTTGCGGCGAATGTACGAATTGTTGCCCGCCGCTGGATGCGTCTATGCCGGTTTCCTCTCTACGGGAAGTTGGCGCTACGAAGCGCTCGCGCAGAAGCCGGAATGCGGCGAGCCGGTGAATCTTCGCAAGGTGATGGAGTTAGATCGCGTCGGTGTCTACACCGACCTCTTTTTCTCCTTCGCTACTGAATCCTACCTCCTGGGTCTCGGGGCGCGTGCCGGCTTCAGTCGTACATACGTTTTCGGGACTCACGAGGGGTGCGGGTGGACGCACCTCGTTCAGAAGCACGGGGAACGCGCCAAACAGGAGCCCTGGCACGGAGTCGTCTTCTTCAAATGATCGCTGCCGGCGTGCGCATCCGACGCACGCTCACGCTGAACTCTTTTCGTCCCTGCCCGCATGAAGGGCTCACTCTGGCTGGGCGGCGAGACGAACACTATATTACGAGTATAGTGCTCCGGAGTAAGTGCTTTATCTATCTCTATTTTTTTTGGCTCTGTCCGAAAGATGTCCGAAATGTTTTTCACAGTGAACAAACGAAAATCTCTCTGATAGAATGGACGAAAATCATCCGGTAGGATTCGAGGTAACAATGGCAGGCATTCCAGGTAAAGGCGGCGTCAAAGGTAGGAGTGGACCGCCAGGCAATCAAAATGCATTCAAGCACGGGCTAGGCCATTCAGAAGCGGCGCGAGCAAGCTATCAATACTGAGAGAGAAAGAATCAGGCAACAGAATTCGGGGATTGATGGCCACCACAGTGGGATGAGAAAATCGGCCCTACTGGAATCTGTCGCAACCAGCATTGAAACAAGGCGGCAAGTTGATTGCCGATCGAGTAGTGATGAAACGCGCGCCCGCTTAACTTCTGCCGCGGCCGACTGGACGTGCGAACCGTTGAACGATAATGCAATACGAAAGCCCGACACCGAAGCCCATGGCAAGTGCACACATGGCAAGTGCAGCGTTGAACGACCGGTGCGGAGGTGTTAGAAGAGGTTGTTCCAGATTCGCCCATTTCAAATATGAGAGATCATAGTTTCGGGTCCCGCCGCAACGACCAGCTGTTTTCTTCCAGTCGACGGGTTGTATGAACGCCTCAGATCGACTCAACCTGCCTTTAGCGCGCGTGCCGGTGTTCAGAGGCCTCGACGACGCCACCATCGATGACATTTTTTCCTGCATGCAGCCGCGGCGCTATGCGGCCGGCGAGTTGATTTGCCGCCAAGGCGAACCGAGCGATAGTCTGTTTCTACTGCGTAGCGGCGTGGCGAAGGCTTTCGTGACACGGGGCTCCACTGTGACTACGATCGCACGCTTGCGTCCTGGGGATGTCATCGGTGAGGTGGGCGTAGTCACGAATCTACCTCGGTCAGCCAGTGTGATCGCTCGATCTCACGCGGTCGTGCTCCAGCTTGCATCCGACGATGTCGCGAGCCTCCTTGCGCGGCATCCGCGGCTGCTCGCGAACATCACGCAAGTTATCGGTGGGCGGCTCGCAAAGATGAACGCCGATCTGCGTGGATTTCCCTCCGCCGAGGTCGTGGCGTTGATCGTCGGAACACGTTTCGCCCGCGCCGGAACAAATGCGATTGCCGCGGCTCGCCTAGCCAGCCCTCACCCCGTTGCCGCGGTGGACCTCCTGCAAAAGCGTCAGGACGGGACGGAAAGTGGAAGCAGTCTCATTGAAACCAACACGCCGAGATCCATACTAAGAGCGATTGAACGGCTCGATGATCTTTGCGCCGCCAATGCGACGGTCCTGATCGCAGTATCGCCCGAGGAAGAAGGGATCACGCACCTGCTCGAGCACGCAGACCGCGTCGTTGCGATACTGGCCGACGATGAACCGATGATGCTCGCGGAGATGCTGCGCGCCACGTCGCAGGACGCCGAGCTGGTTTTGGTTTCTGACGAGACAGGATCCGTGCGGACTCTCCCTGACGGTTATCGTATCGTACGCCGGTGCGCTGTTGACCTCACGGGAAAGGATGTCGCATGGCTCGGGCGCCATCTGTCACGGACTAAGCTTGGCCTGTCACTCGGCGCGGGAGGCTTCAAGTGCTTCGCTCATGCTGGAGTTATCAAAGTGCTAGAAGGTACAGGCTACTCCATCGATTGTGTGGCGGGCAGCAGCATGGGCGCGGTGGTGGGAGTCTGGCTGGCGCTCGGCATGACAGGGTCCGAGATCGAAGCCATGCTGCGTGAATACGGATCAGACGCCGTGGTCAATTCGATCTTTCGTAAAGGCGCGGCGGGAGACGGGCTCGAGGTCTTTACGCGGATTTTCCGAGAGACTACAGCCGATCGCACTTTCGCCGATCTTGCGATTCCTGCTACCGTCATGACCGCCGACCTGGCAGGGAGATGTCCGGCGCCGATCCGCACGGGGCCGCTGTGGGAAGCGCTCATGGCGGCACTGTCAGTCCCGGGTCTTTACTCTCCATGGGTTCGGGGTGAGCAGCGGCTGGTTGATGCTGTTTCGTTGACGCCTGTACCGCTCGACTCGGTCATAGAAACCGGCGCTGACGTGACCATCGCTGTGAACCTCCTCGGCCGTGAAACGCTGCCGGAGTGGCCGTTTGATTGCGGCAGCCTTGTAATCCCGAATCTCGCTCGCGGTCAGGCGCGCGACACGGTGATCGAAGTGCTCGAGCTTGCACAGCTCGACGCTAGCGCCCGCCAGACGTCCCGCGCTGATGTGCCGATCACACCGGTTTTTGGTCCGGGAACGTGGCGCCACGCACATCTTGGCAGCTTGTTTATCGCTGCCGGACAAAAGGCCGCCGAGGCACAGCTCCCTATATTAAGCAGGCTGGCGCGCCCCATGTCTTAATCGAGCGCCCGATTTTTCGTCGGGTTTCGTTATTGTTGCGGTCCTCAAACCAACCAATATCAATGAAAATGTGAAACCGTTTAGTTTCTACAACCCACCAATCAGGAAAACGTCTAAGAATTTTGGCTGAGTTCCCTATTGGCTGCCGGACCAACAGGAAGAAGGAATCCGCTGTAATCGACCGGCGCTGTCCGGACTGTGGCCGCGCGGGCTTACAGGGCGGCTGGTGGTTGTCGTGACGAGGGGAAAAGAAAGGAGACAGGCTACTTTTTCATTAAAGGCCGACGACCTGCCTCAATAACGTCTGTAGTTGGCATCGCTTTTCATGCTGCGGCTTCCAATCCTAAAGATAGATGATAGTTTTCTTCGTCATTAGCACAGTCGCTGTCGAATAGGGCGTTACAAAGCATGATTGCGGCCAATGTGAATTCCTGGCATTTTCCAACGCTACCGCAAAGGCGTCAAGCATGAAAAGGATGAGAACTCATTGCTTGGTTTACTTACCTAGCCCTGGCAAAGGCCATACTCCGGAGCACCGCAAATTCGTAAACATTTCGGCTTCGTTTTGGACGCGGTCCACTGCTTTGGTGGAGCAGGAGAGCCAGATGAGGTCACATCAATAATCGAAGGGCGGTGCGCAATGGGGTTCCCCATTCACCTTTAGCCTATCTCAGCTCCAACGAGCGCATTCGAATCCAAACGACACGAGCATTTTCAGTCCTCTTGCCGTAGCGGAACTATGTGTCTCTATCGGTCGCTATTGGTATCTATTCAAGCGTTTGACGGCGATTTCAGCCGGTTGATTTTGCCGATTCGAACACATAGTGTCATATAGTTCTTTCAAACTTTTAGCAAAGTCGATGCCTGCCGATTTGCTCAGCGAAGTGCTTGAAGCGCCGTTATTCGGCGGGCTTCCAAGTGGGAGGGTACGCGGATCTGCTTTGCCGTTTTCAAATTGATCACAAACTCAAATTTCGTTGGCTGCTGCAGTGCCAAGCTGAGAAGTGGGATTACTTGGTTCTGATAAAACTGATTGAACGAGAATCAATCGAGTGAGGTGCGATGACCGCAGAGTGAAGCGGATGAGCGGCAGCTTGATTTGGGCGCGAATCGTAACAAGGCCGCGATCTTGTCAATAACCCCCACCATCCAAGAGTTCGTCAACTTGACATCGGCACCTCGCGCTTGCTTACCAAAGGAGATGAGGATAAATGCAAAAGTAGGTAAAAGGCATGCGCGAAGCATCCCGACCTATTGCCGTCGTCACGGGTTCGACGGAGCGATTGCCTGAACCTGACAATCAGGCCCCGTATTCCATCGTCCATCGTTTTGAGCGGCAGGCCGCCCAATATCCAGATCGGATTGCCGTCGGAACGACACGCGAAACACTTTGCTATAACGACGTCAACAAAACCGCCAATCGGATCGCGCGAGCCATCATTGCACAGCGAGGCATAGACCCCGAGCCCGTGGTTATTCTGATGGAAGCGGGTGCCGCCGCCATCGCCGCGATTCTTGGGGTGCTGAAGTCAAATAAGTTTTATGTGCTCCTGAAGCCATCCCAACCTCGCGCTCGGAACGATTATATTCTTCAAGATCTACAGGCGGGGATCATAATCACCAATCATGATAGCCTGTCACTAGCGCGGCAACTGGCCCGTGACGATTGCCGACTGTTAGACATCGACGGCCTTGACGGTGGTTTCTCCTCCGAGAATCTTGCCTTGTCGTACTCCCCGGACAATCGCGCCTACGTGATCTACACCTCCGGTTCTTTAGGGCAACCCAAGGGTATTGTTCACAGTCATCGAACAGCGCTCCACTTTAGAATGAAAGGCGCCGCGCGACTCGATATCGGAGAGAAGGATCGGGTCACTTCGGTAGGCCTAGATATCTTTACGCCTATCATCAGCGGCGCAGCTTCTTTCCCTTGGAACGTCAACAAGGACGGTTTAGCGGGTTTGACCGGGTGGCTGATGGATCAGGAGATTACTGTTTACCGCTCGTTCCCGACGGCCTTCCGTCACTTTCTCGCCACGCTAAGTGGAAACGAGAATTTCCCCAAACTGCGCTTGATTAGTTTGATTGGCGAACCGCTTTATCGGAAAGACGTGGAGATGTTTAAAAGGTACTTTCCGCCATCCTGTTTGTTGATAAATAATTTAGGAAGCACTGAGACCGGAACGTTTAGCCAGTACGTTATCGATAGCAGTAGCGAAATCGCCGGCAATATCGTCCCAGCGGGCTATGGAACTGAGGATGTGGAGGTTTTGCTATTGGATGATACGGGCAAAGAAGTGGAAGTTAACTGCATCGGAGAAATCGCAGTCAAGAGTCGGTATCTGTCTTTGGGCTACTGGCGAAAGCCCGAGCTAACGAAGAGTAAATTTCTGTCCGATCCAAAAGACGCAGACAAACGCATCTACCTCACGGGCGATGTGGGGCGCATGTCCAAGGACGGCTGTTTGGACTGCCTTGGACGTAAGGACTTTCAGGTCAAAGTGCGAAGCCTGCGGGTCGACACCAGAGAGGTGGAGGCCTCGCTTCGAGATCATGCTGGGATCAAGGAAGCCATAGTCATTGCGCAGGAACACCCGTCTGGTGACATGCGGCTCATAGCCTACTTTGTTCCGCAAACAATTCCCCCTCCCACTATCGGTGAGTTACGGAATTTCTTGAAGGAGAAGATTTCCGACCATATGATCCCCTCCACCCTTGTTAGACTGGATGCGCTTCCGCTCACCGCCACGGGGAAAGTGGATCGCGGGAGTTTGCCCGATCCGGGAAAGGGAAGGCCAGAGCTGGAAACGATCTTTGTTCCACCGCAGTCCGCCGCGGAAGCCAAATTAGTCGAGATTTGGGCCAAGTTGCTATGTTTAGATTGCGTGGGCGTGAATGATAATTTTTTCGAGTTGGGCGGAGACTCTCTGCTCGCAGTACGGCTGATCGCATCCATTGAAGAGGCCTTCGGCAAGCAACTTATTCCGGCCGAAATCTTTCAATGGCCCACCATTGCGCAATTGGCCGTGGCTCTGAACCAAGAAAAACCGCTTCATTCTTCCTCTTCGCTGATATCGATCCAACCGAGGGGTTCCCAACCACCTTTTTTCTGGGTTCACGGAGACTCCAGTAATTCTTTTCTGCCGCATTATCTCGGTTGGGACCAACCCATCTACGGTCTCGAACACCAGAGCCAGGATGGAAAGACAGCCCGCTATGATCGCGTGGAGAGCATCGCTTCGCACTACCTCCAAGAGGTCTTTAAAGTTCAGTCCAAGGGTCCGTATTTTCTCGGAGGATATTCATTTGGAGCCCTGGTGGCCTTTGAGATGGCGCAGCAGCTAAAAAAAGCGGGAGAGAACGTATCCTTGCTGGCTCTCCTTGATCCGCCGAGCATAACCCGAAGTCACTCATTTTCCGCTCTCGTTTCATCCTTGACTGACGGACGCACGGGCATCGCCGCTCTCAGGGACGGGGTTCGCCGGCATTTGCGTTGCCTTGAACAAGTCGAAGGCCGAGAAAAACTGAACTACGTGTTGAGCAGAGTGCAATCCAAAGTATGTGATGCAGTCCAGCGGGCAACACGACCCATCAACAGGATTCTCCAAAAAATGATCTGGACAGCTTATGTAGTTCGGGGGCGCCCCATTCCACCTCCCTTGAGGCGTCCATACATTTTAGAGATCTATCACCGGGCCCGATTGAAATACGTACCCCAGCGCTATCCTGGCCGGGCGTTTTACATTAGGGGCGACAGTAAGTCCATGGATCATGCCAAAGCTTGGAGTAGGCTGATGGCTGACGGCATGGAGATTTGTGAAGTCCACGGCGACCATAGCGAGGTGATCAAGGAACCGAATTCCCGTCTTTGGGCCGAAAAGTTAAACACCGGGTTAAAGGCGGCGCGGGAAGCGGATGCACGTCAGCCGCGGGCATTGCCTCATCGCTAATTGTGCCCCTCGCTTCGAAGATTGCCCTTAGTGTCTGATTCGCTATAGCCCCTAAGTGAGAAAGCTACGATGAAAACGATTCGTATAATTTTGCGTAACCTATGTGGACTGCGCGTGAAGGCCTGCGTTAGGGTCAAATCCTGACTTCTGCACTTAACCTAGCTGCGATATCACCGAAACAACCTCCGAACCTTTGGTTCTTTCTGGTGGAGTCGCCGGCCGGCATTGCTGAGACCGCTGAGATCTCCTCAGCATGCTTGAAAGCATCTCGGAGGACTCGGTCTCGTTCTTTCCGTTCCTCAATTACGTTGATGACATAGCCTAAATTGACAATGTCCGCGGCCTTTTTGCCCTGTCCGGATGATAAACAGGATCCCAGAAAGTAACATCGAGGCCATGCGCTTCCAATTCTCTGACATCGTTGCCTTTGCCGCAGCCATAGTCGAAGACCGAGTACTCACCGTCCAAGTAGTTCTGTCGTGCCAACGCCTGCATGGGTGCCGAGAGCTTGTCGCGATCTATTGCCGTGAGGTGCCGTTCAGCTTTAACTTGACTGTTGGCTGCACTTTCACCTCTGATAACTGACGCACTATCCTTTGGTCTGGGCCTTCCTTGTTCATTAAGTGTAATGCCGCTCGAATTTCACCTTTCGCTAAGTAATGCCTTGTTTGCATGCCTTGTTTGCGAGCTTGTGTGAATTCGCCTTTTGGCGTATAGGCGAAAAGATTCGACGATGAGATTTTGTCGTATTAGCAAACCGTTTGCTTTCCTTTCGACCGAATACGATTTCATCGGCCTTGAAGAAGTCGCGCCGGCTTTCATTCCGGAGGGTAGGCTCACGAGTCCGGGCACAGCCGAGGAGGTATCTAAATTTAGACGCAAAATAGATAGATCTCGTACGGAAGGGCTGCCTTGCGTATCGGCTGGCCGACGGATACCAAGCGAAGCCGTTTCTCGTGGACGCCGTTGGCGGCCATTTGGAGGCTAATGCAAGACATTCGCATGGACGCACAAACACTTACCTGTAGGCCGAGCCCCACATCGCGCTTTTGGAGGCGGATTGGTACCCTTCTTCTTTTTGGGTTCAACCCGGCGCGCTTTCTCGAGAGCCTTTGCGAAAATGCTCCTTTTCAGAAGGGTTCGGAGTCGAATACAAACGACACGCGGATTTCAAATCCTCATAGCGCGTCTAACGACTAGAAAACACAGTCGGATTTTTCTGCTTTGCCACTACTTTGCAAATTGGCGACTCACAGAAGGATTCTGAATTATTGACGAGTTGACTGGATAAGGAGCAGTACCCGCAAAAACAGTCTCCACTAGAGACTTCCAGCGTCGCTGAGGAGAGAAACTAAACCAACAAGCGAGCGGGATCACCAATATGCAAGAATGAGGGTGGTCAAACTGGCGAGTTTGATTGTTGTTTAAACGGTAACCCAGTTCACTTGTCTTCCGCGCGAACATTCCCGTATGGCAAGAAAAATCCCTGCATGCGCTCTGAGCTCGTCGTAGAAACTCTGAACCGTCTCGAGATTTCCTTTCGTTCGGGCTTCCCTCAAGATAACGGCTGCATCAACAGGGCTACAACCGCCAAATGATGGCTCCAATAAAGTGCCATCTCCAGTTTACTGCGAAAGAGTATTTACCCCAGGAGCCTAGCTAGCGCGGCAGGCTTCTTTCATTCGCGCGGCGTTTCGAAAAATTCTTACTCAGTGACGTAGCGTTTGAGGTCGGCTGCGTTTTGGACGGCATATCCCTGAGCATCGTTGTTGAAATGGGCAAAAACGTCCAGTCCGTCGGCGAGATAGGCTCGAATCTCCGCGGCGCGAGCCGTGAGGAACCGGGGCGAGTAACTGCCACTATAGTGGTC
>Ga0209684_1000216_pt1 | contig 10809 bp, 8 predicted proteins | sample PanSoiPlot6MoBio_FD_188322 | JGI IMG/M metagenome (GOLD analysis project Ga0209684, IMG submission 188322) | Tropical forest soil microbial communities from Panama analyzed to predict greenhouse gas emissions - Panama Soil Plot 6 MoBio (SPAdes)... | ecosystem: Environmental > Terrestrial > Soil >...
TTGTGGTCGGATCGTCCACAGGAGGTGGATACGATCTCTGGGCGCGACTGATGGCGCTCCATCTGGGCAAATATATTCCAGGCAATCCCGCGATCATCGTACAAAACATGCCGGGCGCGGGAGGCGTGGTCGCCGCCAACTACATCTATGCAGTTGCCAAACCCGACGGTCTTACCCTCGGCGCGTTTAATCCCGGCCTTTATTTCGACCAGCTCGTCGGTCGCCCTGAAGTTAAGTTCGATTGGTCTAAGTTCACATGGATCGGTTCTCCGGAACAGAACTATGTCCTGCATTACATCCGATCGGACACCCCTTTTAAGACCATAGAGGATCTGCGCAATGCCAAAGAGCCACCGCGCTGCGGCAGCACGGGAACGGGAACCACGGGTCATTATCTTCCGCGCTTGCTCGATGAAACCCTGGGCGTCAAGACGACCATCGTGAGCGGCTATCAAGGCGGCGCTGAGATCGATCTCGCCGTTGAAAGAAATGAAATAGTTTGCTGGTCGCCGTTAATCGCGACCTACTTTGGGCGCGAGCCATACAAGAGATGGCACAAATCAGGTTTTGTTCGCGTGGTTGTGCAGACAGGAGCAAAGCGCGACGAGCGCTTGAGGGACGTGCCCACGCTAAACGAACTGATGCAGCAACATAAAACCCCAGATTCGGCCAAAAGACTGGCGAAAGTCATACTAACCGCGGCTACCCTCGGCCGTCCAATTTCGGCTCCGCCCGGCCTTCCCTCGGAACGAACGAAAATTCTTCGCACCGCCTACGCTAAGACGCTCAAAGATCCCGAGCTGCTCGCGGAGGCCGCCAAACGCGGATGGGAGGTGGAGCCGCTGACCGGCGAAGAGCTGCAGTCGATGGCGAAAGACGTCGTCGGTCAACCTCGCGAAGTGATCGAGCGGATAAAGTGGGTGATGGGGAATTGACCACCATCGAGAGATGCGATAAGAGCATGTTCCCAGCCGACAGATCAGGAGACACGAATGCTTGAGGCAATGATAATCGGATTTTGGAAGACCTTGGCATGGCCGGCCTTCGGTTACATGCTTTTGGGTATCGCCATCGGCTTCTGGGTAGGCTTGCTCCCAGGCATCGGCGGTTTGTCTACCCTCGCGCTCATGCTTCCCTTCTCGTACTCGATCAAGGAGCCCGTCGCAGCGTTTGCGTTTCTGTTAGGGATGCTTGCCGTCACCGGTACAACCGGGGATCTAACCTCAATCCTGTTTGGCATACCCGGCGAAGGTTCTTCCGCCGCTCTCATATTGGACGGCTATCCCATGTCGAAAAACGGCGAGGCCGGCCGAGCTTTGGGCGCCGCGATTATGAGCTCCCTCGTGGGCTCCGTGATCGGCGCCCTTTCTCTTGCCGTCTCGATCCCGATCGTGCGTCCCCTCGTTCTGCTCTTCGGCTCTCCCGAACTATTTATCATCGCAATCATGGGAATCACGTTCATCGGCACGCTTGCTGGACCATCGCTCATTAAAGGACTGCTTTCGGGGGGTATCGGCCTGATGCTCGCGGCTATCGGCGTCGATCCTCAGACCGGTTCTTTGCGCTACACTTTTGGGAGCCTCTATTTGTGGGACCGCTTGGATTTGGTCCCCGTCGTCGTGGGAATGTTCGCGATTCCTGAAATCGTTGATCTAGCGGTTAGAGGAACAAGCATCGCCAGTAGCAAACAGGAAAGACTCACCGGCGTCCTGGAAGGCGTAAAGGACACATTCCGGCACTGGTGGCTCGTGGTGCGCTGCAGTCTCATCGGCGTCTACTTTGGCATCCTCCCGGTTTTGGGAGCCAACGTAGCGCAATGGATCTCTTATGCTCACGCAGTTTCGGGCCTTAAGGATAAATCCCGCGCCGGCAAGGGTGCGGTCGAAGGCGTGCTCGGTCCGGGCTGCGCCAACAATTCGACCCGCGGAGGAGATCTCATCCCCACCATAGCTTTTGGTATTCCAGGCAGCGGCAGCATGGCACTGCTATTGGGCGCCATGTTGATCGTTGGACTCAACCCTGGGCCGGAAATGCTTAAATCGCGCCTCGACGTTACCTTCTCGATGGTGTGGGTGCTGATTATTTCCAATATCATCGTGGCCGGTCTCTGTTTTCTAATCTTGAATCATCTTGCGGCCCTGACCTTTGTCCGCGGCTCGCTGTTGATTCCCTTCCTCATGTTCCTTGTGTACATCGGCTCTTTCACATCCAACAATGATCTTCTCGATATCGTTGTAACGCTGATCTTCGGTTTCATCGGTTACTTCATGATTAAATTCGGCTGGCCACGGCCGCCGCTAGTCCTCGGGCTCACGCTCGGGAAGATCGCCGAGAACTATCTCTGGATCTCCACTGCTGCCTACGGCGCCAAGTGGCTACTGTTTCCGACTGTTCTTCTTCTGATCGCCATCACGATTTTCACCGTCGCTTACCCGACCATCAAAGAGCGTATGGGCAAAGCCAAATACGAGCGGCCCGAAGACGCCATGTGAAGCCCCGCGAAGACGCAGTTTTGGGTCTAGGGTCTAGGGTCTAGAGTTCCGCGCCTTTTAACATCTTACTTCTGACGTCAAAAACTCTAGACTTGAGACGCAAAACTCCAGACTGTTTCAGAAACAGTTGACAGCTAACCGACTAAGGTGGGATAAGCAATTAATTAAGGTCAGGAAGGAGGCTTGCAGTTATGGCTCATGACTTGGTGATACGGAACGGAACGGTAATCGACGGAACCGGCAGTCCCGGTTTTCAAGCCGACGTTGCGGTGGAGGGAGAGAAGATTGCCGCCATCGGCAAAAACATTGGACCGGGGAAGAAAGAGATTGACGCTAAGGGACATGTGGTGGCTCCGGGCTTCATCGATTCCCACACCCACATGGACGCCTTCGTCGTACAATATCCCCATGGCAATCCCGTCGTGAATCACGGCGTGACAACCATCATCATCGGCGACTGCGGGGCCTCCTGCGCGCCGGTGCCACAAAAGGCCGAGCCGCGCCAGGTGTTGGTTCAATATCTGCGACGAGTCCTAGACAAATATGTCGATGACAAAGACTGGAAATGGAACACCTACGCCGACTACCTGAATTACATTGAAGGTAAAATTGCGATCAACGTAGCGCCTTTGATGCCCCACTCGCCGGTTCGGCTTACGGTAATGGGCGAAGCCGCCTACGCAAGAGAGGCCAACCCTGAAGAGCTTGACGCAATGAAGAAAATGGTGCGTGAAGGAATGGAACTGGGCGCCATCGGCTTCTCCACCAGCCCGCGCGGCGGCCCTGCGATTCACGCCGGCACGCCAAGCACCTTTGCCACCCACGATGAGATCATTCAATTGGCCAACGTTGCCGCCGAATTCAAAGGCTGTTTCCAGTTTAACGGCTTTCAGATGATGCTCCAACCCGAATCCGGTGTCCCGGCGATGCTCGAGAAGATCCGCGCCACACAGATCGGCAACGAGTTCCGTCAGCGGCCCGGAGAGAAGGCCAATGCCTCCAAGGCCATCTCGTTCATGGAGCAAGCGCAGAAGCGCGGCCAGAACATTTACGGCGTGGTGATTCCTTATACTCATATCCGTCGTTTCACGGTCAACGATTGCTTCTTCTTGAATGGCCTCCCAACTTGGGAAGCGATCAAGAATTCTGCCGACCTGCGCCAACAGTTGCAAAACAAAGATATCCGGCGAAAACTCGAAGAAGAGCGCATTGCCACCGCCGGCAAGCCGGAATTTCCCGAATGGCATGGCTGGCGTCGAGTGGTTTTCGAGCACGTTGAAAAACCCGCGCTTAAAAAACTGGAACAACGAAACGTCGAAGAAATCGCGCGCATCACCGAGAAGGCCCCTGTAGATGCTTTCTTCGATACTTGGCTGGAAGACGATCTTCGCTCCCAGTGTGTTTATTATGGCTTGGCGAACGCGCATCAAGAGTTGCTCGGGGAAATGATCAAATCCGATACCGGTCTTATCGGCACGGACGTTGGCGCGCATCTCGATCGCTTTTTCTGGCATGGCGCGCCGACCAAAGTGCTGGGCCATTGGCGCCGCGAGAAGAATCTTTTTGGCCTCGAAGAAGCAGTGCGCAAGTTGACCGGTTTCCCGGCGGAAAAACTTCGGCTCAACCGTGGCTTGCTGAAAGAAGGCATGCCCGCGGACATTACAGTATTTGACGCCGACAAAATCGACGACCTGGTCAGCAAGCAGTTGCCCGACATTATCGACGCCCAGGAAGTGAAACGACACCCGCCGGGGATGAAAGCTGTCGTTGTCAACGGCGCTACGGTTGTGGAAGAAGGGCATTGCAACGATGTTTTTCCCGGCAAGGTGCGCCGCCAGCAACTGTGTAGGGCGAATTAGCGCGCTTTAATCGTATCGTCAAATTTGCTGGCTTTGACCCCTCCTTCATCCTCCCCCGGCAAACCGGGGGAGGAAAGCCTGTCCTGAGTCCCATCGAAGGAAGGTAGGGTTACGCCATCGCATGTTCATGTCAGGTCGGATTCAGCACGCACCCACCGAAATTGCCGCCAACAAAAGCCGACCGTTGTTAATGCGATAATCGTTCGAGGGAGGAAACCCACTATGCGACCCTGCGCCATCGACATTCATCACCATTACGTTCCTAACAGTCTCTTGGAGGAAGCCAAAAAGAACGGCAGGCACCTCGGCGTCGAATTCGTCGAAAAGGACGGTCAAAAATCACTCTCCTTCGCTGGCGGCCCGCCCTTCGTGTTGCATCCCAATCTGCCGGCCATCGATGAACGGCTCAAGATGATGGGAGACTCGAAATTAGCTATGGGCGCGTTAGAGGCGCACACCGCTACCCTGGGCTACCGCCTAAGCGGCGAGCAAGGCGAAAACTGGTGCAACGTTTATAACGAGGGCATCAAAGACCTAATCAAGCATTATCCGGATCGCTTCGTAGGCATGGCGTCGGTTCCGCTGCAGGATCCGGTCCGCGCTGCCAAGGTGTTGGAGCATGCGGTGGTCAATCTCAAGCTGCACGGCGGCTATATAGGGACGAACGTCAACGGGACTTACTATAATACTACGGACTTCGACCCGTTTTGGGCTAAAGCGCAGGAACTTGACGTATTGGTTGTCATGCATCCGGAAGACGTTGCGGGAGGCGAGTTGATGAATCCGTACGGCCTTAAATTAATTTGCGGCAATCCCGCCGATAGCGCCCTCTGCTTCGGCTTCATGACCTATAGCGGCCTGTTCGATCGCTTTCCTAACCTGAAGCTTTGCATTCTTCACGGCGGCGGTTTCTTTCCCTACCACCTCGGGCGTTTCGACCGGGGGTGGCAAGTACGCGCCGGCCTGCGCGCAGCCAAGGCCAAGATGGCGCCCAGCGCCTACTTGAAAAACATATACTATGACGACATGGTCTATCGCCTCGACACGATTAAATATCTGATCGGTTTAGGAGGCGTCGACCATATCATGGTCGGTACGGATTACCCTTTCGACTTAGGCGATTGGGACGCAGCGAAAAAGATCGAACAGCTGGATATCCGGGAAGCGGACCAGCTTTTGATGCTCGAAGGTAACGCGAAGCGGCTATTGAAAATATAACCTCCGCGTATCCGAAAACCCCTCCAAGGTTCCAATTGTTCAAGCCCCCACCCCGGATTGAGTCCGGGGCAAGCTCTATTTTCTTCCCCGCGACCGCCGGGGAGGACGAAGAGGGGGGTTTGAACGCTTTGAACGGCTGGAACGATTGGAACTATTTTCCTATCTTTGTCGCTTTCAAATTTCCGCCGTCAATTGTGTTCCCATTGACGTGCCCCGTGTACTGCGTGCCTCCCGCGGTAAAACTGATCTGATCGCCGGTTAGCTTGCCGTTCGTGATGGGCGTGTTGTTGGCGCCCGATTTTAATGCGCCAGAGATCATCTGGTAAGTCTGCTTGAGCGCCAGTTCCCCCTGCGGAAGTTTCCACGTCCCTTCAACCTTTGCCGGCACGATCCAAAGATAAGCGGTGCAATACGAGGTGCAGCCCTCGCCAGCCGTAGTGGTCTCGTCAGCCGTCCAATCCCCCATAGTGAAGGAATTTGACACGATACGAGTGCCAGGCTTGAGATCGAGAATTTTCGGTCGCAGCTTTATGTTGATGTCCGGCAGCAAAAACATGGTGACCACAGTTGCCTGTGAGAAATCGCTCTCGAAAAGATCCGCTTTCATGAACTGCGCCTTGTCGCTGACGCCTTCCTTGGCGGCGTTGCGCTTTGACAGCTCCACCATGTCCGGGTTGTACTCGATGCCCAGCGCCTTGGCGCCGCGCTTCGCCGCCGTGATCACGGTGCGGCCATCGCCTGAGCCGAGGTCGATCACATAGTCTTTCGCCGTTACCTTCCCCATGTCGAGCATTTTATTCACCAGCGCTTGCGGCGTCGGCACCCAAATTACGTCCTTGCCTTCCTGACCGACCTGCGGCTGGAATTCTTGGGCCGCCTTTGCCTGTACGCACAGAGTGGTAACAACTGCTGACAAAAATAGTGTTAACAACAACTGACGCGACAATCGCGATACTTTCATCCTCTTCTCCTATTAAGTGGAATTAGACTGTAAGTCTGCACAAAGACTGTCATGCGGTGGAAAAAATGTCCAGGGGTAGATGCCAATAAAGCAGAGGGCAAAGCGGTAAGAGCTAAGAGCAGATAGTGAAGGGCCGATAGCATATAAAGGCAAAAGGAGGCAGCACGGAGTAAACCGGCGGTCGGAAGTCAGAAGTCAGCGACGACGAGGAGAAGAAGGGGAGGCTTTCGGGTTCAGCGGTCGTCCGTCGTCGCTCCGCGGCCGGCTGAACAGAGTTGCGCCTCATCTGACATCAGTGCTAGAGAAAAAAATCACCGCCGCCTTTGAGACGGGAAAACCAGAGGCTTGCCAGGAGGAGGACCCATGAGACAGCGATCTGACTATCCGACATTTTCAGACCAAGAAATGGCACGACGCCATCAGGCATTTTACGAGCTCATGCAGCAGGAGTCCCTCGATGCCGTTTTAGTTTACGGCACCGGGCGGTATTCTTCCGACGTTTATTGGCTGACTGACTGGCCGTGCAGCCGCGAAGCCTACGTGCTCTTCCAGAACGGCAAAGATCCGGTCGTCCTCATGCAACTTTTCAATCATTTTCCCATGGCCCGCGTAATGTCCATCGTCAAGGATGTGCGCTGGGCGGGAGCGAACACAGTCAACAGCGTGTCCGAATTAATTCAGGAGCGTGGCCTGGAATCGCGAAAAATCGGCTTGATCGGCGCAGTTCCCTTTCAACACTACAACCGCCTTCGGGAAAGATTTCCCGGCGCCGCATTTACTGACTTGAGTGGCAAGCTGCGTAGGATGCGGACCGTGCGAAGCGCCGAGGAAATCGAGCGTATTCGTTTTGCCTCCGAACTGACGGACCAATCGATCCAGTCGTTAGCCGAAGGGCTCAAAGCGGGAATGCGTGAAGACGAGATTCCTGCCTTGATCGAGCCGGTCTACCTCAAGCAAGGCGGCTATGCAGGCATTCACTTCATGAGCAGCATGCCCATGCGCGCGCCGGATTTTCCCGTGCCGTCGCAGTTTCATTCCAGCCGCAAGCTGCAAAATGGCGACTGCCTGATTACTGAAATCAGCGGCGCCTACTCTGGCTATAGCGGTCAAATCCACCGGACTTTTTCCATCGGCGAAGGTCCAACACCGGAATGGAAACAAATGCATGACGCCGCTGTCGAAGCCTTCGAAACCCTGGCGGGCACGATCAAAGAAGGCGTGACCACAACCGAAGCCGAGGAAGCGGCCGAAATCATTCACCGGCGCGGTTACAGCATTTACGACGACTTGATTCATGGCGTCAATCAATACCCGCCCATTTTCCAAACCCGGACGACGCGGCGTCACGAAATGAAGGAAATGAGCTTTCGAGAAAACATGGTCATTGTTATCCAGCCCAACCTCATCACTAAAGACGAAAAGATGGGATTGCAGTTCGGCGAAACACTGGTGGTGACCAAGAAAGGTTGTCAATCGCTGAACGCCTACCCACGCCAATGGATCACGTGTCGTTCCTGACATCGTGCCGCTGCCATCGGTAAGCCGGTGCGGATTAGTGTTCCATTTCTCTAATCAGGGCGGCGGCAAATTTCTTGGTCGTGCAGCCGCCGCCGAGGTCAGGGGTCAAGCAATCTTGCTTTTGCAGAACTCTTTCGAGGGCCGCAGAAATTCGCTTGGCAGCGGATCGCTCAGAAATATGGTTGAGCATCATGATGGCGGCTGAGATCATGGCCGTCGGGTTGGCGATGCCTTTGCCCTTAATATCCGGCGCGCTACCGTGAACGGTCTCGAACAGGGCATGGGTATCGCCGAGATTCGCCCCGGCAACAACGCCGAGCCCTCCCACCAAGCCTGCCGCCAAATCCGAAACAATGTCGCCGTACAGGTTCTCCAATAACAGAATGTCGAACTTCGTCGGATCTAGCACGAGCTGCAAGCAAGCGTTGTCTACGATAATGTCGCTGAAGGCGATCGCTTTGTATTTGGCAGACATCTTTCGCGCGCAGTCCAAAAAAAGCCCGTCGCCTAATTTCATGATATTTGCTTTATGCACAACGACGACTTTTTTTCGCCCGTACCTTTGCGCATAGTCAAAAGCAAACCTGGCAATCTTTGTGGAAGCCTTTTCGGTCATGATTTTCAGACTCTCGACTACGCCGGGCACCACCTCGTGCTCGATACCGGCATAAAGACCCTCGGTATTCTCCCGAACCACGATGAGGTCGACATTCTGATAGCGAGCTTTGACGCCAGGAAGATTTTTGATCGGCCGAAGGTTGGCATAGAGGTCGAAGCCTTGTCGTAGTTCAACATTGACGCTCGCAAACCCTTCACCCACCGGAGTCGTAACCGGCCCTTTTAGCGCGACCCTATTTCGATTGAAGGAATCCATCAGCGCTTTTGGAATCGTCGTCTTGTGTTTCTTTAACGCGGCGGCTCCCGCTAAATACGTCTCCCAATTGATCTTTACTCCCGCGGCTTTAATAATATCCAAAGTGGGCCGGGTGACTTCCGGGCCAATTCCGTCTCCCGGAATCAATGTGATACTATGTTTCATTTCTGCTCCAAATTTTTCGCATCGCAAAAAGTCCGCAGCAAAGTAAAACCGCTTATTACTATGCTCTTTGCTTTTTGTGGCAGTCTATGCATCATGATTAGCGAAATATGGTTAGACTTCAACTGAGGCATGTGGATGTATGCTTTTACACTCCTCGCAAACTGGGGGCCGGTGGCGCTTTGGGCAACGCTCATCTTTTATTTTTCCACGGCGTCATTCTCGGCGTCAGAAACATCGCAGATACTCGAGCCCGCGATAAATTGGTTTTTCCCGGCTATATCGGCGGATCAATTCCTAATCATCCATTTGAGTATTCGAAAGCTCGGTCATTGGGGCGAATACTTTGTCTTTGCCATTCTCGTGCTTCGCGCATTGCGGCGCCAATGGCGCGGCTATACGGAGCTCCGCCATAGCGCGTTGACCATGGTGATCGTGTTCCTGTACGCGGCCTCGGATGAGCTACATCAGCTATTTGTCCCGTACCGTACTGCGAGTTTTGCCGATGTTTTGCTCGATTCGGTGGGTGGAATTTGCGCTATCATCTGGATGTTTCTGTACCATCGACGGAAGAAACTCGGCTCGCCCATGGGTGGCTAAAGCGCAATGGATCCCGGAATTTGCAAAACAACTTGACAACCGGTACAGAAATCGCCGACCATATACACCAAAATTATCTCCGGTTCGTTTCTTATGATGGAAAAAGGGTGGCCATGGAGGGCCTGTTACACGGCCCGCGGGGTTTTTGTTCTGTCGCTGATGGCGATTTTCTTTTCCGCCTGCTCCACAGCGCAGCATAAGCCCGTCACCCTATTTTCACCGCCGGCTGCTTCCTCTTCGTCGCGTGAGACCCTCGCCGTCCGGTCTCCGTCCGCCATGGAATCCCTGAGTCGCGGCGTTGCAACTGTGACCCCCGCGGGGGCCGCACTCCAGGATGTGTATTATGAATTCGACAGCATTGATCTGGTTGCTGATGCCCAGGAAGTGCTCAAAAAAAACGCCGAATGGATGAAAACGCACCCGTCGGCTCAGGTCGAAGTTGAAGGCCACTGCGATGACATCGGCTCCGCCGAATACAATCTGGCCCTGGGCGCCAGGCGCGCCCAGGTGGCGAAAGATTTTCTCGTGAACCAGGGCGTCTCAGCCAATCGTCTTATCACCATCAGCTACGGCAAGGAAGCTCCCGCCTGCTTCGAACAGACGGAAGAATGCCGCGTTAAAAATCGCCGCGCGCGCTTCGTGGTTTTCAAGGAATTGCCCACGTCGTGAAACAACGCTACTTCACCGCAAAGAACACAGCGCAACAAAACCCGCACTAAATATTCGCTTTCTGTCATACCGGCGAAAGCCGGTATCCATCCCAACCACCACCCGAACCAGGATTCCGGCTTTCGCCGGAATGACTGATGAGTTACCACGCCGACCTCGGTCGCAAAATTTGCGCAGCCGGAGAAAATTTTTAAACTTAGTGGACAAAATAATTCAGGGGCGGGTTTTCAAACCCGCGCTTTTATATTGTGTGCTCTTTGCACTGCTATATGTTGTGAAAATTTGCGTGGCTTGCGCAAAATTTTGAGGATCTTAAAACTCTCGGATATTCCTCCTGCAAGGCGCCAAGACGCTAAGTTTGAAAATGATTTTTCCTTTGCGCCTTCGCGTCTTTGCGGGAGATACTCCGAATCTTTGGCGTTCTTTGCGGCCATTCTTATATTTGGTTACGGCTTT
>Ga0209684_1000217_pt1 | contig 10800 bp, 10 predicted proteins | sample PanSoiPlot6MoBio_FD_188322 | JGI IMG/M metagenome (GOLD analysis project Ga0209684, IMG submission 188322) | Tropical forest soil microbial communities from Panama analyzed to predict greenhouse gas emissions - Panama Soil Plot 6 MoBio (SPAdes)... | ecosystem: Environmental > Terrestrial > Soil...
ACAAGTGCGGCACAAACTGCCGGGTCAAGGGCAAACGGGGAGCCAAGAACCACGCAAGTCGGCGTACCGCACGCTCCTGTGCGAGGCTCACTTCTTGGCCTACAGAGTTTCGCCGCTTTTCCTGGGTGCATGAATTATCCAGGCTTGCCCCGTTGTTGACGATGGCTTCAGTCTCTTGCTAAAGAAAGTTTAGAGTTCTTTAAGGGGAGGGTCGATCATGGAGTTTACGCTCGATTCGTTTGCGTCGGAGTGTCGTCGGATTCTTAAAGCTGATCCTGGTCCCGCAGGGCGCGATAAAGTTCGCGCCGTGGTGCAGGAAGTTCTCAAGGATGAAAAGTTCCTTGGTACTTACTTGAATGAAAACACTCCTGACCGTCAAGTGATTTACGAAGATCCGGAGCTAGGGTTCTGCATATGCGCGCACTTGAACCGGGATGCTAAAGAGGCGAACCCCCACGATCATGGCACCTCTTGGGCGATTTATGGCCAGGCGTTTGGTGAAACGGAGATGAGCGACTGGGAAGTGATCGAGCCGGCCTCCGAAGACAAGCCGGGAAAAGTCCGGCGCGCACGAGTCTATGTCTTGAAACCGGGGATGGCTCATATTTACAACGAGGGCGACGTGCATTCACCGAAGCGGGTAACCACCACCGGACTGATTCGCATTGAGGGTAAGAACACACAGAAAATGAAGCGGCTCGCCTATAAAGCGGTGTGACGAAAGCTCCGCCTCAAGACCATACGGATTTTTACCGCCATTCTCTCTCAGCTCTAACGGGGAAGGAGTTTGAGTGAGGGGACTCTATGTTCGCTGGCGCCCTCATGCTCAGCCCTCTCCCGTCAAGAGAGAGGGCAATAGATCACGCGCATGTATCAGTGAAAACTTGTGACAGTGATTTAGAAAGAGAGAATCGGGTGTACCAAACTGTCAAAATCATTCTTGTAAGTTTCTTGGTGCTTGCCTCGGCGCGTGTGCACGCGGCGGCAGTCGCCGAGGTCATCGCAAAGATAAAATCGCTGAAGCAGCTAGGCAAGGGCAGCGCTATGAAAGGCGTGCGCAGCAGGCTCAAAGAATTTCAACTCCAGCCGGACTTCGTCGTTACTCCCAAACTCGGCGCCAAGCTGCAAAACTACATTCAGGATTTTCGTAAGATTCTGAATGCGCCATAGGTCGACGTACTGAGATCTGGCGGCAAAATATTGTTGTTCCAAACGTTCAAGCCGCCTCGGAGGTTACATCCTCCCCCGCGACGCGGGGGAGGACAGAGGTGAGGGCTTAAACGGTTTGAACGGCTTGAACGGTTGGAACTTAAAATGATCATGAAGCTCGAAATCGCGGAATTTCCGGTAACGCAGATTCGCCTAGGGCACCGCTTCAGATATGCCAGCGGATTGCTTGATGTCGATGAAGCGGCAGCGATCGATCTCGCGCTTCAAGATCCGAGGATTACGGACGCGGCCCTTGCGGTGGCCGTTCCGGGTGAGAAGACACGCATTACCGGCATTCGAGATATCGTGGAGCCGAGAATAAAGGTCGCTGGGAGTGGCCAAGTTTTTCCGGGTGTCCTGGGTGCTGTCGAGAATGTCGGAGAGGGAAGAACTCACCGTCTTTCGGGTATGACGGTGATTGCAGCCGCGGCGTATGAAGGAACCATCCGCGCCGGCACTACGGTGCAAAGAAGCGCCATTTTGGACATGACGGGCCCGGGCGCGACAATTTCCCGATTCAGCTCGCATCTCCATCTGGTTTTGAGTTTCAGGATCGTCCCAGGTTTGGCTGAACTGGATGCCCACGCAGCGATTCAGCTAGCAGAGTACAAGATCGCTCGTCTGCTGGCGCAAACTACGGAAGGACTTTCACCGGCGAAAATCTCCACTTATGATCTCAGCGACAAAGATACTAGCCTTCCCAACGTGATGCTGGTGCAAGGTTGCATCACGGATCCGCAGCATGTCCATTCCGGCGTCGGCTACTATGGACTCTCGCTGCGGGATTCCATGGCAACATTTGTTCATCCCAACGAACTTTTTGATGGAGCGGTTACCGTCGATACGACGCGTTCCGGCCGCGGATATTACCCGACGACCTGGGATTGGCAAAATCATCCTTTGGTTCTTGGCTTGTACGAAGCTCACGGAAAAAGTTTGAATTTCGGTGGAGTCATCTTACAGCGCATCCGCTTTGAAACCTCTCACGGTAAGGCGGTCGGCGCCCAAAACGCGGCCGGATTGGCCAAGGCTATGGGGGCGGACGGCGTGCTCGTAACTTGGATCGGCGGAGGCAATGCGTTCGTCGATGTGATGTTTACGATTCGAGCCTGCGAGCGAAACGGCATCAAGACAACGCTCGTGACCTACGAGAACGGCGGAAAAGAAGGCAAAGACAGCCCGATCTTGTTTTATGTTTCCGAAGCCAACGCGATTGTGAGCACGGGCACCCTCGACCGAAAGGTGGAGCTGCCGGCAATGGATAAGGTGATTGGTCCTTACGAACAAATCAAAATCTTTCCTTTTCCCGGCGCAGCGCCGGTTCCCGCTCAGGACGCTTTATCTTTGGAAGCTGGCGATGTGTTAATAGGCGGGGCCGATATCTGGGGGGAGGGGATGAAGAAATGTGCGGAGTACTGACAGTGTCCGTGCCTGTCACCTGAGCCTCTTGAGCAAAGGGAAATCGAAAGTTTTTGTGCCACGCCTTTGTCGGCGTGCCGACTTCATGCTCGAGCAGTTTCATCTGCCAGTCTTCGCCGTTCAATCGCAGTTGGTGAACGACGAAGGAATGCCGTCGTAGACTCTCCCGCGAGAGCAAGCCTGTGTGCAATCGGATGTTCGCCCTTCGACCCGCTCAGGACAAACGGGTGATTACTGGAATTGACGATTAGGGCATACCGTTCGTGGTAAGGCTCGAACCACGAACACTACTGCGGCATAGTCTCGTCGGGTGGGAGATTTGACTCTCAAACTGACGCAACTTATTCTGAATGACGATTTGCGCGGAGGTATCGGAATTAAATGGATCGCAACGCAATGAAATTTGGCGCCCACTACTTACCAACTTATGTTCCCGATCTCGACGGATCGGTGGCGGAGTTTTACCAACGAATGTTCGCGCAAATGGAAGAGATGGATCGGCTTGAATACGATCATATCTGGGTCACGGAGCATCATTTCGCCATGTATGGCGGCACCTTGCCGCACCCGCCGACGTTCATGTCGGCCATCGCGCGCACGACGAAACGGATTCGTCTCGGTGTCGCGATCAATGTCTTGCCACTACACAACCCCATCGACGTCGCTGAGTCCTACGCCATGGTTGACGTCATTTCCAACGGGCGGTTGGATTTCGGTGTCGGAAAAGGAAGCGAGGCGCACGAATATCGAAAGGCGCGCGTCGATCAGCAAGAAGCAACGGGCCGCATGTACGAAGGTGTCGAAGTTATTCGTCAGGCGTGGTCCGACAAGGCAGTGAATTTTAGCGGTGAATTTTTTAAGTATGAAAACGTGCCGGTATTTCCCAAGCCGGTGCAGCGACCATCTCCGCCGATCTGGGTCGGCTGCGCGCGCAGCGAAGATAGTTTTCGTTGGGCTGGAGAGAATGGATTTCATTTGATGACCTTGCCCTATCTATATCGCGAGCCGCATCTATTGCCGGGCTTCGTCAAGACCTATCGCAGCGGACTGGCTAAAGCGGGGCATGACTTCACCCGGACCGAAGTCCTTGGCAAGTTTCATATTTTTGTATCGAGGAGCTTGGACAAAGCGATCGAAGAAGCAGCGCCTTATCTGGCAAATTACTCTACGGTTCACAAAGCCGCCGACCCTGACCGGAAGGAAAGAGGACTATTAGTGGTGCGGGACGTAAGAACTCAGCTGGCCGAGGGCTTCGTGATCGCCGGCGATCCCGAGCGGTGCGTGGACACGATTCAAAAATGGCGCGAAGAAGTGGGGCTCACGGCTATTTCCGGCACGTTCCATTTCGGGGGCATGCCGCAGGAAATGGCGCTGAGAAATATCCGACTATTCGCGGAACGGGTGATGCCGGAGTTTAAGTAAGGGCAATCGGATGAAGACATTCGCGCAAACGATTTTCGCAACTACCGCGCCGGCAAGTAGGAAAAATCAAAAACCTGGTTCGCTGGAATCTCCTTCGTGATGCCTTCGGTTTGTCGAACATCGCGAACGGTGTCGGCCGCGAGCGCTAGGTCAATCTTGCCGTCTAGGGTTTCGGCTTTCCTGTGGTAATCGTAGATCTTGGAAATCAATTCTTCGTCTTCCAGCCTGACGAAGCGTTTTAGAATGGCGACCGTTGCCGGTTTGTTTTCTCTGGCAAACATCCGCGCGCGTGTTAGCGCTCGGGTCAAGCGCCTGACTTGTTCCGGGGAGCGCTCCAAAGTTTCCCGCATGGTGACGATGCCGGTGCTGGGCACGCGAAAGAAGTCTCCGGCAAATCCCAGATTTTTGAGTCCCTGTCGGTAGGCGAGAAAATTATGTGGCGGGTTGAGCAGCCCGGCTAAGATGCGCCCTGATTTTACACCAGCCAATATCGCGCCCTGTTCTCCGACCGTGATGAAGGTCGCCTGCGAAGGGTCCATGCCCGATTGAGCGAAGATGCGTCGCATCGTGACATCGTGGAGTCCGCCGCGCGACGAGATTCCGACCAGTTTCCCTTTAAGGTCTGCGATGGCGCCAATCTCAGGGTTTCCCACCAAGTCGAGGAGCGGCCGATCGACAAAGCACATCACGACGCGTGTGTTGACGCCACGCACGTTGGCCACCACCGCCGCGGTTATTGTTGTGGCGTATTGGATGTCGCCGCTGAGAAGCACCTTGACGTTAAGAGACGCTGGCATGAGCACCATCTCAACGTTGAGCCCTTCGTTTTGAAAAAATCCCCGATCCCTTGCGACCGCCACCGGCATCATGGTCACGGTAAGCGAAGGGATGCCGATTTTGACGTTCTCCGCTAGCGAGTTACTTGAAGATGATAACAGTAACAGGAGCGCTGCTAGTAGAGGTTTCCCCCTTTGCCAAAGGGGAATCAAAGGGGATTTTTCTGAGATGTGTGGCCGTAAAGGACTGCTGAAATCTCCCCTGGCCCCTCTTCTCCAAAGAGGGGAAATCCCAATCGTCGCCTTATGCGAACAGGCTAGGATGAAGAGACACGCGACAATTTTGGTCACCCGCCAGCGCGAGAGGAGAAAGAACGTTCGCCCGATGGCTTGCGGAAGATTAAGAGTATTTCGTCGGAACAAAGCAAAAAACATTTCAATCATTCAACCCAGTGGATAGAGGCGGCGAGCGTTGTCGTTGAGGATTTTTCGCTTGGAGGCATCGCTAAGTTGTTGATTCTCGATGATGGGTTTCGCCGCGCCGGGGAACCGGCTATCGAAATGGCTGTAGTCGGACGCAAACACGATCCAGTCATCGCCGATGGTTTCAACGACGTGGGCAAGCTCGGTTTCGTCGGCCTCGCAGGAAAAGTACAGTTGCCCTCGTTCCAAAAGCTTGCTCGGTGTTCTCTGGAGCGCCGGTACTTGATTGCCTAGCACTTCATAATGTTCGTCCAAGCGGTAAAACCAATACGGTAGCCAGCCACAGCCCGATTCCAAGAATACAAAGCGAAGCTTTGGAAAACGATCAAGCAGTCCTTCTCCGAGAACTACCGACAGTGCAATCATCTGCTCGAACGTGTGACCGAAAAGGTGGGAGTAGAAAAACTTATCCACGCGCATTGTTCCCGTGGCTTCGGAACCGTAACGACCCAAAAACATGTGGACACAAATGGGAATGTTCAGGCGTTCGGCCTCTTCATAGATCGGAAAGAAGAAAGGGTCCCCCATATGGCGACCACGCAGATTGGGCATGAAAGAGACGCCGACAAATCCTAATTTCGTCACGGCCCGTGTTAGCTCGGCAACCGCCGCAGGGATATCTTGCTGTGGGAGGACTGCCGTCCCCTTGAGACGCGCAGGATTTTCCGAGCAATACTCCGCAACCCAACTGTTGCGGGCACGGGCAAATTCAGCTGCAAACCCCGCGTCTTCGAGGGCTGGAATGCTTCCACCAATGCCACCGCCAAACAGGACGGCGACCTCGATTCCTTCGCTGTCCATATCCACAAGCCGGGCTTTGGGGTTCTTCATTCCGTCGCGTCTAGGGTGCGAGTTGCGATAGGGACCTCCAACGCCGAGACCAAAACCAGCCGGCTTCGGCCATGGTTTGCCTTCGAGGGTCATGCGCAAATGGCTGTCGCTGGCCAGACGTTCCTCGGGAGCCATGTCGCGATATTTTTCGGCCACTCGCTTTTTCCAGTTGATATGGACTTCTTCAAGATGACCGTCTGCATCGACTGAAGGGAATCGATTAGTCATTTTCAAATCCTCTTAGGCGCGATTGTGAAGTTGTTTCGGCTCACGATGGCTGCACGATGGCAAAAAATCGCTACCGGTACAACAGGCATAATACTAAAAAAGGCCGTTCAAAGTTCAATGTTCGGTTCAGGCGCGGTGACTTTGAATCTTGAACACGGAACTTTGAACCCGCGTCCGCGCGCTTGGTTGGACTTTGCTGAGTTCATCGGATATGAGAAGAGGGTCCATCAACTTACCAAGTCGGAGGGTGCGTTAATGAAAATTTGCCATTACAACAATCATCAAGCGGGTGCGGTGGAAGGCGACAAAGTCTACGATATCGGTGATGCGTTGATAAAAGCTGGCCTCGCCCGCACCGGTTATACGATGCTGGAAATCATCGACGCGTTGGCGAACAATCCGGCGGCGATGCAAATCGCCAAGGATGCTGCATCGGGAGGACCATCCGTGGCCCTCGGTTCGGTCAAATTAAGAGCGCCCATCGAAAACCCCGGCTCCCTGTGGGCCGCAGCGGCGAATTACTATGCGCACCGGGCTGAAATGGTCGAGCGTATGGGAAGCACGGCTAGAGAGGTCAAGAATAAGGATGATTTGATGGCGGAATTTTTCCTAAAGACGACCTCGTCCATCATCGGCCCGGGCGACACGATTATTCTGCCGAAGATCTCCAAGCTCGTCGATTTCGAATGTGAGCTGTGCGCGGTGATTGGCAAGAGAGCGCGTAAGGTTACCGAAAATGAAGCGCTCAGCTATGTGTTTGGTTATACTATCTGCTGGGATATCAGCCAGCGCGATCCGTGGGGCAAAGGCATGCACAACACGCGCAACATCCGCAAAGGCTTTGACACATTCAGCGCGTTGGGACCGTGGATCGTGACCCGCGACGAAATCGAGGAGCCGCAAAATCTCTCAATCAGAGTGTTGCAAAACGGCAAAGAGGCCATGACCGCACATACGAGCGACATGATCTGCGGGTTGCGCGAGCATATCCGTTTTCTTACCAGTTGCTTGACCTTGCGTCCCGGCGATTTGATCACGACGGGCACGCCGGCCGGCGTTAGCAAGCTTCATGATGGTGACCGGTTGCACGGTACCATCGAAAAGATTGGCAGCATGGACCTTTCCGTCAAGGACGAACAATAACTATGAGTCGCGATCTGAGGAAATCTTATGCCAGCCGCGCCCAAAGCTAATCCGCCGATTCGCACTTTGCTCGGACCAGGGCCAAGTCCGGTCAACCCACGTGTGCTTCAAGCGCTTTCATTGCCCGTCGTGGGCCACCTCGATCCGGAGTTCTTGAAAATCATGGATCAAAGCATGGCGATGTTGCGCGAACTCTTTCAAACCAAGAATCGTTTGGCATTACCCATGTCCGGTACCGGCAGTGCGGGGATGGAGACTTGCTTCGTGAATCTCGTCGAGGCCGGCGACCCGGTGCTAATCGGAGTGAACGGCGTTTTCGGAACCCGCATGGTAGATGTGGCGCAGCGTTGCGGCGCTCAGGTAGATACAGTGGAGGCGGAGTGGGGGACGGCGCTGGGGCCGGCGCAGTTCCGGTCGGCGTTGGGGAAAAGGAATTACAAACTAGTCGCGATCGTTCATGCAGAGACTTCGACCGGCGTACTCCAGCCGCTTGAAGAAATCTCGCGGTTGGTTCGCGAGCACGGCAGTCTATTGTTGGTGGACACGGTGACTTCACTAGGCGGCGCGCCGGTCAAAGTTGATGAACTGGGCATCGATGCCTGCTACAGCGGCACGCAGAAGTGTCTTAGCTGCCCGCCAGGACTTGCGCCAGTGACGTTCAGCGAGCGCGCTATCGAAGCGGTGCGAAAACGGAAAACCAAGGTTCAGAGCTGGTATCTCGACCTATCAATGATCGAAAAATATTGGGGCAGCGAGCGCATCTATCACCACACCGCGCCCATACCCATGAATTATGCCTTGCACGAAGCGCTGCGCGTGGTTCTCGAAGAGGGGCTGGAGGCAAGCTGGCAGCGCCACCGGCAAGTGCATGAAGTTTTTATCGGTGAGATGCGCAAGCTCGAGCTCGAACCCGTCGTGGCGGAAGCGATCCGCGCGCCGATGATTAATGCGGTCCGAATTCCCGAAGGCGTGGACGAAGCGAAAGTCCGCCAGCGTTTGTATGATGAATGCAACATCGAAATTGGCGCTGGCTTGGGCCCGCTCAAGGGAAAGATTTGGCGCGTGGGCTTGATGGGACACGGCGCGCGGGTGGAAAACGTAGAATTGCTTGCGAAGTCGCTGCGCCAGTTAATCTAGTTGACTGTAACAACCGATTCGCGTCTAACCGGCAAGAACCTTCGACAAGCTGTTCAGGCTGGATGGTCAGGACACAGGCGTTCGTGCTGAAGCCCACGAAGCATGCTCGGCGAACGCTAATTTGCCGTTACAGTTCACTAGTGGCTTCTAATAGGTAACGGCTTAATAAAAAGACGGTGCATCGAGATTTTCAAAGCGCATCCAATGCTTGGCCGATTTGCGAATCACTGAAATTGTGTTTGGGTTCAGATTGCTTTGCCGGCCGCATAACGGAGGCCACGGGTTTTTTAGGGCGGCGCGCGGGCGGTGTATTAACGGCGGGCTTGGTTTCTGGGACCGGCCGATTAGCGTCGTCGTTGACAGCGGTTCTTTCTTCGAACAGACCAAGTGTCTTTTCCCATCTCACCAACGTGGTGATTTCCATTCCTTCGCGGACGAATAGGAGCGGACAGTTGATTGTGGTGCCTTCCGGGGCGGTGTCTTGAAAATCCCATTTGGCGACCTCGGCTACAACGGCCTTGCGGAAATCGCCATCGGTAATGCGCCAACCTAACTCTTTCACGCCCGCAACTTCACCAGCGGAGCCCAGGGTGAGTTGCAGAAAGAGTCCTCCCATGAGGTTTGAATTTCTGTCACTTTCGAGACGATAGAGTTCCCGCACCGGTAAGAGCTGCGCTTCAATCCTGCCGTTTATGCGGGATAGTTCAATCTTAGCGTTCTTGGGACCTTTGACCGAAAATCCAAGGTCCGGGGCAATCACTACTACGTTGCCCAGCGCGATATTCCAGGCGGGTTGAATTTTTTTAAGGTTTTCTTTGGCCGGGGAATTTTTTCCCTCTGGCATTGAGTCGCGTTGAGAGTTTGAGCCCAATCCGAATACTAAGATCATGAGCACCAAACCGAAGGCGCAGCTAGCGAAGGCGACGGCGAATCCTTTGGCTCCTAGCCGCCGCACGTTGGTAGATGAAGTTGCCACCATGGCTATCCTCCCGGTCTTTGGTTAAAGACCAAAAAAACAAAGCAAGTTTTGTACCTCGCCGGAAGGAATTCTAGGCCGCTCCGGGGCAGCGTTCTCCCTTTAGGAGATACGAGGTAACTTAAGAGGCTTTTTGGGAATTGACGATCCCTTCAGCGGGCGCAGCGTGGCAGGATCTTCCATAGATGGCATAGGCGTCAGTTCAAAATCACACAGAGCGGCTTAGTGGAATTGGGCAATTTTCGCCAGTCCGCGAACGTTTTTGGTTTTGCCAATGGACTGGCCGGCGACTCGAATCCTGCACGCGCAGAGATGTTGTCGGCTCAAGTGGGAGACTTAAATCTCTATGGGCAAACTAAAAACATGAGAAGAAAGAATGGATAGGTGAGTTTGTATAATTTAGGAACCCGTAAGCCCAACTCTTGAATCTGTCGCTCGCAGTCTTGGCGAAATGCTTTACGCCGGTCCTCGTTGCCGCGGTATTTGAGACCGAGACGGATATACTGTTCCGTGTGCTTCGTCATCGGAGGACCGAATGAATTAAGCGCAACGCGCCACCACTTGTTAAGTGCCCGCTGCACCTTGTGGCGACCCAACTTTTCCACTTGTGAGCGAACGAAGCCGTTACCGAAGTCCACATGCCCCTGCTCTTCCTCCAAAACGTGTTTAGCGAAACGTGCCCAGGGCGCATAGCTGCTTTGCGCAAAATCCTCAACCAGCAAAAAAGCGCAACGATCCATGAGAAACGTTAACATGAGAATATCTTCCCACTGGTAACGCGGGATCAAAAGGTGCACTATTGTATAGAACCAATGATTCGTTGCCCACTCGTCGTTGGCCTCCTTGACACTCACTCCCAAGCCTTCAAGGATTTTTATCGTCCCATACCAGTGCTCGGTCTCTTCCCGCGCGATTTCCGCTAGATGCATTCTTTCTTCCGGTCCAGGAGCCTTGGGAATCCACCTGGAGTAGGTGTTTGAGGCTTCGAGCTCGGCACGAGCCTGGTCCGCCAACAACTTGAGCAGCTTGCTACGATATTCCCCGTCTCGGGTCATGGGACTATCTTGTTCGATACTTTCCGGTGCGTGGAACCTCTGGGCCATAGTGGTCCTCGTGTCGGAGTATCGATAGAAAATACTCTGCGTGTCGGGTGATTGTCAATTTTTTTTACGCTTT
>Ga0209684_1000219_pt1 | contig 10719 bp, 10 predicted proteins | sample PanSoiPlot6MoBio_FD_188322 | JGI IMG/M metagenome (GOLD analysis project Ga0209684, IMG submission 188322) | Tropical forest soil microbial communities from Panama analyzed to predict greenhouse gas emissions - Panama Soil Plot 6 MoBio (SPAdes)... | ecosystem: Environmental > Terrestrial > Soil...
CTGCACCCGGCCCTTCTGCAGCTCGCGCAGGAGATCGTCGATGCGCTTCGTCTCGGGCACGTAGGTGGGCGGCCGCATCAAGGCCTTGAGGTCGGGGGCGTTCGCCCCGTGGCGGAGGAGGTCCATGGCGGTGACCACGCCCACGATGTTGAGCACGCGATCGGCGAAGACGGGAATGCGCGAGAAGCCGCGCTCCTGGATGAGGCGCACCGCCTCTTCGGGGCGCGCCGTCTCCGGCAGGGCCGCCACATCGACGAGGGGGACCATGACCTCGCGCACCGCGGTGTCGCCGAGCTCGAAGATCTTGTCGATCATCTCCGCCTCGGAGGAGGTCACGTCGGCCTCCTCCGGCTCGAGCTGGAGGAGGACCTTGAGCTCCTCGCGCGAGACGAACTGCCGGGTGTCGCCCGTGCGCAGGCCGAGCACGCTCAGCACGCCTCCCACCAGCGCGCGGGCGCCCCAGGTCAGGGGGGAGAGGACGACAGCAGTCAGGGCGAGGAGGCGATAGAGGCGCAGGATGAGGGCCGTTGCCCACTCTCCCGCCACCGCCTTCGGAATCACCTCACCGAACACGAGCATGAGGGGAACGAGGGTGACGGTGGCGAGCAAAGCCGCCCACCCCTTCGCCGAGGGGAGGAGGGCCCAGGTGGCCAGCGAGGAGGCCGCGATGTGGGCGACGGTGACGCCCATCATGGCGGCGGAGAGCATGCGCTCGGGCCGGCGGAAGGATTCGAGGTAGCGGGCGGCGGTGGCGTTGCCGTTTTCCGCCAGGTGCCGGATGCGCACCCGGTTGGCCGCGATGAAGGCCATCTCGGACGCGGAGAGGAGGGCGGTCACTCCCATGGCGGCCAGGATGCCCCAGACGTAGATCATGCCGCCTGGCTCTTGTCGGCCCCGCGGCGCATGGCGATCAGGACCTCGATCACCCGCGTGCGCTCGACCTTCTCCACCGTCACCGTGACCTCGCCCGTCTGGTTCTTCTCGCCGCGATTGGGCACGCGGCCGAAGAGATCGAGGACCCACCCGCCCACCGTGTCGAAGGCGTCCTTGGGCAGGTGCAGGCCCGTGGCGGCATTGAGCTCGTCGATGGGCAGCTTGCCGGAGACGCGGTAGCTGGTCGCATCCACCTTCTGGATGAGGCGCTCCTCCTCGTCGAACTCGTCGCGGATCTCTCCCACCAGCTCTTCCAGGAGATCCTCCATGGTGACGAGCCCCGCCGTGCCCCCGTACTCGTCCACCACGATGGCGAGGTGGAGTTTCTTGGCCTGGAACTCGCGCAGGAGGGCATCCGCCCGCTTCGACTCCGGCACGAAGTAGGGCGGGTGGAGGTGCGCGCGCAGCTCGAAGTCCGGGGGCAGGCCGGCGAGATGGGGCAGGAGGTCCTTGGTGTAGAGGACGCCCACGATGTGATCCACCGTCTCCTCGAAGACGGGCACGCGGGAGTGCACGTTCTCGCGCAGGAGGGGGAGGATCTCCGCGCTCGGCATGGCCACGTCCAGGCAGAACATGTCCGGCCGCGGCACCATGACCTCGCGGATCACGGTGTCCTCCAGCTCGAACACGTTGTGGATCATCTCGCGCTCCGTCCGATCCACCACGCCTTCGCGCGCGCCCACGTCGACCATGGTGCGGAGCTCCTCTTCGGAGATCTCCGGCTCTCCCCGGGGCCGCTCGGAGCCGAGCAGGTGCAGGGTCATGGCGGTGAGGGCGCCCAGCACCTTTCGCACGGGCCACAGGAGGGTGGAGAGCCAGGCCACGGGGCGGCTGACCCAGGCGGAATAGCGCTTGGGATGCTCCACGGCGAGGCTCATGGGCAGCACCTCGCCGAAGACGACGAGGAGGATGGTCATGGCCCCGATAGCGACGACGAGACCGGCCGGTCCGAAGAGGGTGGCGGCAATGGAGGCGGCGAGCGCCGAGGCGCCGATGTTGGCCAGGGTGATGCCCACGAGGATGGTGACGAGAAGATCGTGGGGCCGAGTGAGAAGGGGCTGGAGCTGGCCGCGCTCGGAATCCTGCTGCTCGGCGAGGCGACGGAGCCGGGCGCGGCCGAGAGAGAAGTAGGCCGCTTCCGCGCCGGTGAGGAGCGCGGAGACGATCACCAGCACGATCAGGCTGATCAGCTCGAGGACGGTGAGGCTAGGCACGGAAATGCTCGTAGCCTGCCTCCACGCGCACCGGCCGGCCCGCGCGGTCGAGGAAGGTCACGCCCGTCTGAAGCGCCTCGATCTCGCCGACCACGGTGAGCGCAGTGCCCGTGGCGTGGCGCAGGCCGGCGCGGAGGGTCGCCACGGAGTCGGGATCGCAGGCGAGCAGGAGCTCGAAGTCCTCGCCGCCCGAGGTCGCCCACACGAGGGCATCCGCACCGAGGGCGCCCGCCACCTCACGCGCCGCAGGATCCACGGGCAGCCGATCGAGGGTGACACGCGCTCCCACGCCGCTCGCCCGGCAGATGTGGGCGAGATCGGTGGCGAGGCCGTCGGAGCAATCCATCATCGCGTGCACGCCGCCCGCTGCGTCCAGCCAACGCCCCTCGGCCACCCGCGGGGTGGGGCGGAGATGCGCGGAGGTCACGGCCTCGACCGCGCTCGTGCTCGCTGTGCCGAGAACGCCACGGCCCGCCTCGAGCGCGGCCAGCCCCGCGGCCGACCGGCCGAGCGTCCCCGTCACCGCCACCGCGTCGCCGGGCTTGGCCCCGGAGCGGAGCCTGGGTGTGCCGCCGTGCTCGCCCAGGAGCGTGACGTTGACGAACCATCCCCGCGGCGAGTCCGACGTGTCGCCGCCCACGATGGCGACGCCGTGGGGCGCCGCCGCCTCGCGCATGCCTTCGTAGAGGGCCTCTACGTCCTCGGGAGTGGGGGCGGACATGGCGAGCCCGACCAGCGCCCACCGGGGCTGGCCGCCCTTGCCCGCGATGTCCGAGAGGTTCACCGCCATCGCCTTCCAGCCGATGTCGAAGGGCGTGGCCCACGCGCGGCGGAAGTGCACGTCCTCCACCACCACGTCGGTGGTGGCGAGGAGGCGAGCGCCGGGCTCCGTGCGAAGCACCGCGGTATCGTCGCCGATCCCGACTTCGACGCCCTCCGGCCGGCTCTGCTCGACCACCCGGCGGATCAGCCGGATGATCTCCAGCTCGGTGGGCGAGGGACGACTTGGAGGTTCGCCCGGGCTCATCACGCCGCCTGAGCGGTGCGCGTGAGCTCGAGGAAATTCCGGAGGAGGGCTTTGCCCTGGCCGGTGAGGACCGACTCGGGATGGAACTGCACACCTTCCACGGGGAAGCGCCGGTGGCGCAGCCCCATGATCTCGCCGTCCTCCGCGCGGGCGGAGACCTCCAGCTCGGCGGGGAAGCCCTCTTCCAGCACCACGAGGGAGTGATAGCGGGTCGCCTCGAAGTCCTGGGGGAGCGCCGCGAAGACGCCGCGGCCATCGTGATGGATACGCGACGTCTTGCCGTGCATCTGCTTCGGCGCCCGCGTCACCGTGCCCCCGAAGGCCTGGCCGATGGCCTGATGGCCCAGGCACACGCCGAGGATGGGCGTGCACGTGTGGAAGCGCCGGACGAGGTCGAGGGAGATGCCGCCGTCGTCCGGCGTACCCGGCCCCGGCGAGATCACGATGCCTTCGGGCTCGAGGCGCTCCACCTCGTCCACCGTGATCTTGTCGTTGCGCGCCACCTTCATGGTCGCGCCGAGCTCACCCAGGTACTGGACGAGGTTGTAGGTGAAGGAGTCGTAGTTGTCGAGGAGGAAGAGCATGAGCTAGCGGCCGCCCGTCTGCTGGGAGACACGCAGGGCGAGGATCATGCCGCGCGCCTTGGAGCACGTCTCCAGCCACTCCGTCTTCGGATCGGAATCGGCCACGATGCCCGCTCCCACCTGGATCGAGGCGCGGCCGCCGTGGCAGACCACGGTGCGGATGGTGATGCAGGAGTCCAGGTTGCCGGAATACGAGATGTAGCCCACGGCGCCGCCGTACGGCCCCCGCCGGGTGGGCTCGAGCTCCTCGATGATCTCCATGGCGCGGATCTTGGGCGCTCCCGTGAGGGTGCCCGCGGGGAAGCAGGCCTCGAGGACGTCGAAGGCATCCCGCCCCTCGGCGAGGCGGCCGCGCACGTGGCTGACCAGGTGCATGACGTGCGAGTAGCGCTCCACCACCATGAACTCCGAGACCTCGACGGAGCCGATCTCCGAGACGCGCCCCACGTCGTTGCGGCCGAGATCGACGAGCATCACGTGCTCCGCGCGCTCCTTGGGATCGGACTGCATCTCCCCGGCCAGCCGCTCGTCCTCCATCTCGTTCTTGCCCCGGGGATGCGTGCCCGCGATGGGGCGCTCCTCCACCCGTCCGTCTTCCATGCGCACGAGCACCTCGGGAGAGGAGCCTACGATGCTCGTCTTGCCAAGGCGGAGGAAGAAGAGATAGGGCGAGGGATTGATGCTGCGGAGCGCGCGATACACGGTGAAGGGATCGGCCTGGAGCTCGGTGTCGAGGCGCCGCGCCACGACGATCTGGTACGCGTCGCCCGCCGCGATGTACTCCTTGGCCTGGCGCACCCGCTCCATGAAGGTCGTCTCGTCCATAGTGGACGCGAAGCCTTCCTCGCCCATGGCGAGGAGCGGCTCCACCGCGGGGACGGTGAGGGGAGCGGGAGGCCGCGCGGGCCGCGCCAGCTTGTCCAGCATCGTCCCGATCCTCGACGCCGCCTCGTCGTAGGCGCGGTCGAGGGCGGCAGGATCGCGGTCCGTGATGTGGGCGTTGCCGATGACGAGGAGCCGGTGACGCAGGTTGTCGAAGACGAGGAGGCTGTCCGTGAAGAGGAAGACGGCATCGGGCAGCTTGAGATCGTCGGTGGCCAGGCGCGGCAGCTCCTCCACGTGGCGGACCATATCGTAGGAGACGTAGCCCACCGCTCCGCCCTGGAAGCGCGGCAGTCCGGGCACCGCCACCGGCTGGAATCTTCCCAGCAGCTCGCGCAGGGCGGCGAAGGGGCTCTCCGCCTCGAGCGTCTCCACGCGGCCGTCGGCGTAACGGACGCTGAGCCGCTTGCCCTTGGCCGTGAAGACCATGGAGGGCTCCGATCCTAGGAAGGAGTAGCGCGCCCACTTTTCTCCGCCCTCCACGGATTCGAGGAGGAAGGCGTATGGTCCGGGACGCAGCCGGAGGAAGGCGGAGAGCGGCGTGTCGAGATCCGCCGCCACTTCGGCATATACGGGCACCAAGTTGCCGCCGGCAGAGATCCGGTGGAACTCCTCGCGCGAGGGCGAGAGCGGCGGCAGGGCGCGCCCCACCGTAGTCATGGTCGCCTCAGCTCAGGCGAGCGCGTCCAGCTTCTTCTTGAGCTGGGACTTGGGCACGGCACCGACCACCTGGTCCATCACCTTGCCGTCCTTCATGAAGAGGATGGTGGGGATGGAGCGCACGCCGTAGCGCGCGGCGAGCTGCGGATTGTCGTCCACGTTGACCTTGGCGAGGCTGACCGATCCCTTGGACTCCTGGGCCAGCTCCTCCAGGGTCGGCGCGATGGCCCGGCACGGATGACACCACTCGGCCCAGAAATCCACCATGAGCACTTCCCTGTGCTTGCCGATCTCGGTGTCGAAGCTCGTGTCGGTGAGGTGCAGCGTCGTGTCAGCCATTCGTGCAGGTCTCCTTTGATGTAACGGCGATCCTCGCAGCATAAACCACGCGGCGGCCCGGTTCCTGTGAAAGGTCTGTGGAGCGCCGATGGCTGAGCAATTCGGATCCTCTCGAGGGCACCGCCAAACAGCAGACGAGTACAGAAGCCACCTTAGGCTGCCATCCGCCGCTCGGATGCCGTGTCCAGCTGAACCGCTCTCACGGCGTCAATCCTTTCGAGGGTTTGTCGCGATCCATACACCCAGGTAGCAGGTCGACTGGCCGGGAGGGCGGCGGCTGGCGAATCCATAAAAACGCACGGCTACGCTAACATACCCCCCTCCCACCTGCAAGGCACAGGGCGCATTTCCTTGACACTTTCGCGACCGAAAAGTCATTCTGAAATTCCCAAGGTTACGGCACCTTGCGGCGCATGACGAAATGCTGACGCGTCTCGGAGCTCGTGATCGGCTCAACTCAGTGTCACGAGGAGGACAGTAACTGGATGGCCAAAGTGATGGTGGTCGACGACGCCAAGTCCGAGCTGAAGCTGATGGAAGGCATTCTCAAATCCGCCGGGCACGACGTCGTCTGTCTCCCCGACGGCGAGCAGCTCGAGGAACGCGTGGCGCAGGAGCGCCCGGATCTGCTCCTCCTCGACATCGTCATGCCCCACCGCAACGGCTACGAGATCCTGCGCAGCCTCAAGCGCGACGGACGCACCAAGGCCATGCCGGTGGTTCTCGTGAGCTCCAAGAACCAGGAGAGCGATCGCGTGTGGGGCAAGCGTCAGGGCGCCGACGAGTACCTGGGCAAGCCCTTCACCGCCGAGCAGCTCGTCACCGTCGTCCGCCAGTTCGTCCGGTGACCGAGCGATCGGCGGCCCGGCCGTGACGACGCTCCCCGTCGAGACGCACGCTCCCGCCCAGCCGGCGCGGGTGTGCATGGTCTCTCTCGCCGGTTACTGCTTCGCCGTCGAGGTCCGGTTCTCGCGCGAAGTCGTCGCGCTCGACGAGTACACCGTGGTGCCCCTCGCGCCGGCCCATCTCCTCGGCGTGGCCAATCTCCGCGGCAGCGTCGTGCCCCTGGTGGATGTCCGGCCGCTCCTCGGCATGCCGCCCGCGACGGCGGGCCGCGAGGTTCGCGCCCTCATGGTGGAGCGGGACGGTGTGCAGCTGGCTCTCCTCATCGACAAGGTCCTCGGCCTCGAGCCTCTCAGGGGCCTCACCCGGCGAGCGGACGAGGTGGACCTGATCGCCGGCCATCTGGCGCACGAGGGCCAGAGCGTCACCCTCGTGGACATGAGCGCGCTCGTGGCCGCCCTGGGCGGGGCCGACAAGACGACGGAGGTGCAGTGAGATGAACAGGCGTCGATTCCTCGGGCTCGCGTCCCTGGTTGTGACGGCCGTTCCCCGACATGCGCGGGCACAGGTCGCCGCCCCGGCACGTCCCGGCGCCAAGCCGGCCCCAGCGGCGGAGGCGCCCAGCGCCAGCGCCCCCGGCGTGAGCGCGCGCGACGTGAAGATCGGCATGAGCGCCGCGTTCAAGGGCCCCGCGGCCGGCCTCGGCACCGAGCTGTGGCGCGGAGCCAGCGCGTATTTCTCCGAGATGAACGCGCGCGGCGGCATCCACGGGCGCTCGGTGGTCGTGACCGCCCTCGACGACGGCTATCAACCCGATCCATGCCTGCGCAACACGATCCAGCTCGTGGAGCAGGACCAGGTCTTCTGCCTCTCCAACTATGTGGGCACACCGACCCTGACGCGCGCCCTGCCCATCATCAAGCGCTATGGCGACGTGCTCGTGGTCGGCAATTTCACGGGGGCCCAGCCGCAGCGCGAGGCGCCCTACGTCGATCACGTGTTCAACGTCCGCGCCTCCTATCGGCAGGAGATGGCCGCGCTCGTGGAACGCTTCTGGGGACTCGGCGCGCGCAAATTCGGCGTCTTCTACCAGATCGACGCCTACGGGCGGAGCGGCGCCGATGCGGCCGAGCGTGCCCTCGCCCTGCGCGGCGTCCGGATCGCGGGCGAGGCGACCTACGTGCGAGGAGCAAAGTTCGAGGAGGACATGGCGCCCGCCGTTACCGTCCTGCGCCACGCGGGCTGCGACGTCGTCCTGTGCACGGGAGCTTACCAGGGCTGCGGCGCCTTCGTGCGCGCGGCGCGGGATGCGGGCTGGAACGTGCCCATCTCCAATCTTTCCTTCGTGGGCTCGGAGGCGATGCTGGCCCTGCTCGTCAAGCTGAGCAAGTCCGCGGGCCGCGACTACACGCGCGCCCTCGTGAATTCCCAGGTGATGCCCAGCTACGACGATCTCTCTCTGCCCGGGGTCGCCGAGTATCGCGCCCTCATCGACAAGCACAACCCCACCTTGCCGGAGGCGCTGCGCGACCGCGGCTACGTGCCTCAGCGCTACAGCTTCATCAGCCTCGAAGGCTTCGTGAACGCCAAGGTCGTCGTCGAGGCGCTGCGCCGGGCGGGACACAATCCCACGCGCGCCAGCCTGCGTCAGTCGCTCGAGTCCTTGCGCGACCTCGATCTCGGCATCGGCGCGCCCCTCAGCTTCGGGCCGGAGCGCCACCAGGGACTCGACAGCGTCTACTTCACCCGGGTGGAGGGAGACCACTGGGTTCCCATCACCGATTGGACCGCGGCCGTCCGCGCCTGAGCCACAGGAGACAGCCATGGCACGCCAGAAGGGATCGCCGAAGGGGCAGCAGCAGACGGAGTGGCCGTCGGAGCCGCCACGGTTCCGGCGCCGTCTCCTCATCAAGATCGTCGTCTTCCTCGTGCTCGCGCTGGTTCCGCTCGCCGCGGTGACGTGGTACGTCTCCGCGCGATCGATCCGCACGACCATGACGGAGGAAGTGATCTCCAAGGGAGAGGCCATCGCGTCCAGCCTCGCCTCCACCGGCGTCGACCTGATCTCCACCCGCGACGCCTCGTCCGTCCAGTCCCTCGTGGACGAGTTCGCGCGCATCCGCGGCGTCGCCTACGTGATGGTGTACGACCCGCAGAAGAAGCTCATCGCCCACACCTTTTCGCCGGCCGTGCCCGCGGGCATCATCGACAAGAACGTGGTGCCCGGCAACGTGGCGCGCCAGCAGCGGGACATCGAGTACCAGGATCCCGCGCGCAAGACCACGCGCAGCATCATCGACATCGGCGTGCCCATGGCCGCGGGGAAGCTCGGCACGGTGCGGGTCGGCATGGACCGCGCCCTGATCGACCAGGCGGCCGCCACGTCGGGACGCCGACTCCTCCTCGTGTTCGGAGGCGTGGCTGCCCTCGCCGTGCTCCTCGGCGCTTTCCTCGCGCAGCGAGTCACCCGTCCCATCGCCCGGCTGGTCGAGGTGGCGCAGCGGGTGGGCGAGGGCGACCTGAGCGAGACGGTGAGCGTCACCTCGCGCGACGAGATCGGCGAGCTTGCCCACACCTTCAATCACACCATCGTCCGGCTGCGCGCCCAGGTGCAGACGGAAGCGGAGCGCGACGAGGAGCGGAAGCGGCGCGAGGAGTTGCAGGAGAACATCGTCCGATTCCTCGACGTGGCCATGGAAGTCTCCCAGGGAGACCTGACCCAGCGCGGGGAAGTCACGTCCGACGTGCTGGGCAACGTGGTCGACGCCATCAACCTGATGGTGGCAGAGATCGGCGCCATCATCGCCGAGGTGCGCGTGGCCGCGCTCCAAGTTGCGGAGGGCGCGAATCAGATGACCGAGTCCTCCGCCCGCATGACGGAGGGCGCGCAGGCCCAGGCGCGCGAGGCGGGTCAGGTCGCCTCGTCGGTGGAGACGCTGACACGCTCGGTGCGCCAGGTCGCCGACAGCGCCCGCGCTTCTGCCCAGGCCGCCCTCGAAGCGCTGGAGGCCTCGCAGAAGGGCGACGTGGCCGTGCGTGACAGCCTGCAGGGCATGCAGCGGATCCGCGCCGAGGTGCAGGCGATCTCCAAGAAGATCAAGAGCCTGGGCGACCGGTCGCTCGAGATCTCCGAGATCGTCAACACCATCGAGGACATCGCCTCGCAGACCAACCTCGTCGCCCTCAACGCGGCCATCGAGGCAGCGGGCGCGGGCGAGGCGGGACTCCGCTTCGCCGTGGTCGCCGACGAAGTGCGCAAGCTCGCCGAGCGTTCCGCCAAGGCGACGAAGGACATCGCCGTGCTGATCAAGAACGTGCAGGCGGATACTCAGGACGCCGTCGTCGTGATGGAGCAGGGCACGCTCGAGGTCGAGTCCGGCTACCGCATGACCCTCCAGGCGGGCGAGAGCCTCAAGGCGATCGCCGATGTCTCGCAGCGCTCGGCCGCGCTCGCGCAGAACATCTCCTCCGCGACCCAGCAGCAGGTGCAGGGCGCGGAGACGGTGACGCAGGCGATGCAGTCCATCCAGCGCGTCGCCTCCCAGACCGAGCGGGGCGTGCTCGACGCCCGCCGGACGGTCGCCGAGCTGGCGCGGCTGGCCGAGGAGCTCACCTCCAACCTCGCCCGGTTCAAGCTGGCGGCCTAGCCGGCCCGTGGCCCAGATCTTGCCTTAAGAGAGTCTGGATGCTGGAAGACCAGGACAGCGAGTTCATTCTCAGCATCTTCCTGATGGAAGCCTGGGACACGGTGGCTTCTGTCGAGGATGGAATGCGCCGATTGGAAGCGGGGGAGCCTCCTTCCTCAGGGATGATCGACCCACTTGTGGTGGTCGCCCACAGATTGAAGGGGGCGGCTGCCCTTCATGGGTACCCGGTGGTCTCCGCGATGGCACTCGTCATGGAAAATGTGCTCGAACAGCTTCCCGGCCTCGCCGCGTCCGAGCGCGGGGACCGTGTCGCCATCCTCGGCGACGTGGTGGCGACGGTGAAGCGCATGCTCGAGATGGTTGGAGACGACGGCCGGGAGGACGTGGAGACGGTGGCCGGTCTCCGCACCCGCCATCCCGAGCTGTTCCCGGCTCCCGCCGGTTCTGGCTCGGCTCCGACCGCGCCTCCGCCGGCTGATCGCCCGGCGCCACCCGAGTCGGCCATCGCGCCGTCGCCCGTCTCGCCCGACACGGGAAGATCGCCGGCCCGACAGTAGTCGCCCTGGTCCCGGAGCCAGCCCCGCGCGCGA
>Ga0209684_1000222_pt1 | contig 10655 bp, 11 predicted proteins | sample PanSoiPlot6MoBio_FD_188322 | JGI IMG/M metagenome (GOLD analysis project Ga0209684, IMG submission 188322) | Tropical forest soil microbial communities from Panama analyzed to predict greenhouse gas emissions - Panama Soil Plot 6 MoBio (SPAdes)... | ecosystem: Environmental > Terrestrial > Soil...
CTCATACCCACGCCTCTATCACAACTCGCCAACTCTGCGCCATGGCAGCTCGTCATTCGGAACGTCGGACTCTTTATGAAACTCACTGTTCGCCCTTCCAAGCCCGCTCGTGCTCAGCTTGTCGAAGCACTCCTACAGCTTTTTTCACATAGCTTGGTGCAGCGAGAAGCTTTATTCGTATAAGAACTAGTGTCTGCTCCATGTTGCTTTTTTTATCACGCTGCACTAATGAGGCTAACACATAGGGAGGAACCGGCGATGGCGGAAACAAACCTTGCAGAAACCGTGGTCGAGTATCTTAGTTCGAGAAACGTGCGGCACATTTTCGGCGTGCTGGCCCATACATCGTTTGCCCTCGGCGACGCCATCGCCAAACGACCGCAGATGCGCTTTGTCAACGCGCAGCATGAAGGCGGCGCGGGAAATATGGCTTTGGGCTACGCCCGCGCAACCAAACAGCCTGCGGTTTGCCTGGTCTCGGCGGGGGGCGGCGCGACCAATATCGTCACCGCGGTGGCGCAAGCTTATAAAGAATCGGTGCCGCTGTTTGTGATCTCTTCCGATATTGATACGGCAGCCTCGGCCAAAGGCGCTTGGTCGTCATTCCATGGCATGGAGCACGTGCGCCTGTTTCAGCCGATCACGAAGCAGAGCGTCAAGCTCGAGCGCGTCGAGGAGTTGGGCTCCCTGCTTGATTCACTCTTCCGTCAGACAACGCGCGGACGGCAGGGACCGGTATTTCTAATCATTCCCGAGGACCTGCAGCATTCCTATCTTCCCGAACCGTTGAGCTTTGCGCCGACGGCTGAGCCCGTCGCGCCGGCGATGAATCCGCGCTCAGTGGAATTGGCCGTGGATCTGTTGCTCCAAGCCAAGGCTCCAGTAATACTTGCCGGCACCGGCGTGGACTGGGCCGGCGCCCGTGAAGAACTACGCGAGCTTGCCGAACTTCTGTCAATGCCGGTGGCGGCGAGCTATACGGCTAAGGGCGTATTTCCTGAAAACCATCCGCTCGCCCTCGGATGCCTCGGCTTCGGCAGCCGGCCTTACGCGCGAAAATTTTTCCAAGAGTCCGATTTGATTCTCGCTTTGGGGGCGACCTTCAGTGAAGGCACGACCATGCGCTTCGGGCACGAGATTATTCCAGAGCATGCCAAGATTATTCAGATCGACACTGATCCAAAGGAACTTGGCCGCAACTATCCGACGGAGCTATCCATTCAAGCGGACGCCAAGATCGCCTTGCGCGCCATTATAGACGGCGTCAAGGATCGCCAACCAAAGGCTGCAGCGAATGGCTCAAAGGCGCAAGAACTCCAACGCGCCAAGCAAGCGTGGAAAGATGAGCTCGAGCAAAGGACCGCTAAGGGAGGTTTGACCTACGAATCCGTGATGAAAGCTCTGAACGAGCTTCTCAAGGGAAACGAAATCCTGACAACTTCGGGCATGACGGGTGACACCTTACGCGGCATTGACGCCGTAACTCCGATCATTCACGCCGGCGAGTTTCGCGCCATCGGCACAGCGTTGGCCACTGCAATGGGGGTCAAGCTCGGCCGCCCCGACGCCCGTGTGATCTGCGTGACAGGCGATGGTTCTTTCATGATGGAGCAGCAGGAGCTTGCCACCGCAAGCTATCACAAGATTCCAATCTTTGTCTTGATCTTGCGCAACAACGCCTATGGCGGCATGAAGCGCGACCAGATAAAAACCTATGGCGGCCGCGTCATCGGCACCGAGCTTTTTATCCCCGACCTGCCGCGCCTCGCCGAACTTTATGGTGCCAAGGGGATCCGTATCACTCGATCCGAAGAGTTAAAACCGGTTTTTCAGCAAGCCTTGGCGGCGGATGACTTCGTCGTCGTCGATGTGAAGCTGGATTAGTGAACGCGATGCACGGCGTCGTCGCAATCCGATAATTGAGAGGGCTATCTTTCCGCGCGCCATCTGATATATTAACCACAAGTCACCGACGACCCAACGTCCAAATAGAATACACTCGGTCTAATTTTCCCCGAGTATCGTAGAGGCGGTCCCTTAGGGTAACCGCCTTTTTGCGTCTATAGGCCAGGAAATGCGGAAAACGCGTGCAGCGCAGCCACAAGTTGATGCTGGAAGCCCGGCGCGGGGGATGGTGGGATGCAAATAAAATCGGCCTGGCGCCGCCGCCTATTGAAACACCGCACGGTTGGCTGGTGATTTATCACGGCGTGCGGCAGACACCTGCGGGCTCGATTTACCGACTGGGACTTGCTCTGTTTGATTTACAAATGCCTGAAGTCTGCCTCAAACGCAGTAATGAGTGGATCTTTGGCCCCCAGGAACCCTACGAGCAACGCGGGGATGTAGACAACGTCGTCTTTCCTTGCGGCTTTACCATCGCTGCCGATGGCGACACCATCCACCTGTATTATGGCGCGGCGGATTCGAGCATTGCCCTGGCCACCGGCAGTGTTCGCGCCGTTCTCGAGTGGCTTGAACAGAATGGAGATTAACCAGCGGCAACTCTCAACGGATGAAAGGAGCAATCATGGCTAGCGAAACGTTTAAAAAACGGCAAAAAGAAATGGCGCGGAGAGAAAAGCAACAGAAAAAAGCTGCCCGCCGGATGAATCGAAGGAACGAGCGCGCAAAAACTGAAGGTAAGCCTCCAGAGAAAGTTCCAATTGGACCGGGGTCTGTTTCTGGGCACGGGCCAACGATTTTATAAGAGTTGGATTCACGAAAGTTTCCACAATTCAGGCTGGATTGTGATCTGATAACGGCGCAACTCTTCGCAATGTGTCCAATATTAGACAATGGCGGTTTCTGAATCGGCCTAGAATCAGCTACCATGAAATATCGGTACACGTGTCATTCTAGACGGCGTAATCCTGAAAGACACGGGGTTGGTTCAGAAATGCTTCAAGTTTCCGATCGCCCGATGCTTAACCGGGTAAGGAGAATCGAATGACACTAAGCATTGGTAATAAGGTAGTCTATCCATCTCAGGGCCCGTGTCTTATCGGCGCCGTAGTCAAAAAAGTAGTCGGTGGCACGCCAATGAGTTTCTATCAGTTGGCTCTTCTGGACGATAGCGGCGGTGAGCTGTTTATTCCCTTAGACAAAGTCAAAGATCTGGGTATAAGACAGCTGGTCGAAAAATCCGAGATCCCGAAGCTGCTGGCTAACTTAAAAAAAACGAACACAACAGAAACGCACTGGAAGCAGCGTGCCCTAGACAACATGAAATTGTTGGCCTCCGGCTCGGCGTTTGACCTTGCCAAAGTTGTTGAGTCACTCACTGCCTTGAACGCGACGAAGGTGTTATCACCGCGCGACCGGCAGACGCTGGATAGAGCGAGAAGAAGATTGATTTGCGAGATTTCAGAAGTGATGGGAGAGACAAAGACGGCGGCAGAGGAACAGGTAAACAAGGCTCTCGAACTAGGAAAGACGCAGTGAACAAGCCGCAAGGGAGACTACGGCGACCGTAGACGGAGGCCAAACTGCCGGCCGGAAGAGTCGTCGGACAAAAATATCAACCTTGGAGGTGAGCGATGCTTTGGGCCATTTTCGTTCTACTTATTATTCTATGGGCGTTGGGCTGGGTCACGCAGGTCGCGGGTGGAATGATTCACCTGTTGCTTGCTGCTGCCGCTGCCGTAGGGTTGATAAAGATCCTGCTCAGTGACCGGCGGAGTGTGATATAAAAGCAAAGGCCGGTTTATTCACCGGTGCAGCGAATGAGTTTGGTTGTGAATAAGCACCTATTCGATCCTAGGAAAGCGCAAAAGTAATGTTAAGCCAACCTACAAGCTCCTGTGGACCAATTCAGGGGCCAACGATGCACCCACCGTTCAAAAAATTCCGCATCGTGCTTGTCAAACCCTCCAAGTACGACGACGACGGTTATGTGATTCGCTTTTGGAAAGGCGTGCTCCCGAGCAACACGCTCAACGTCCTGCACGGTTTGACCGAAGAGGTGAAAAGCAGCGGCGTATTGGGAAACCTGAGCATAGAGATCGTCACCTTTGACGAGACGGCGGAAAAACTCCCGGTAAGAAAAATTATCCGCTGGGGCCGGCGCCCCTCTACGAAGCTTGTCGTCGGCTTGGTGGGAGTCCAAACCAACCAGTTTCCGCGAGCCTTTGATCTAGCTCGGCAATTCCGCGCTGCCGGGATCGATGTGATCATCGGCGGGTTTCATACCAGCGGCACGATCAACATGTTGGGCGAGCAGGAACCTGATATCCAGGCGCTGGTTAAAGAATCCATCACCGTCGTATCCGGTGAAGTCGAGGAGAACTGGGGCGAGATTCTGGCGGACGCACTCCATGGCCGATTGAAGCCCATTTATTCATTTGCCCAGGATTTGCAAAATCTCATCGATATCGGCAGTGCGCCGCTTCCCCGAATCAGTCCCAAAACCATGCGCCACTTTGCCAAACCTTCATTCGGCACAGCGGATACGTCCCGGGGGTGTCCTTTCGCATGCTCCTTTTGCACCATCATCAACGTACAAGGCCGTAAAATGCGCGAGCGCAGCCCGGAGAGCATCGCTGAAATGCTGCGCCGAAACTATCGCGAACATGGAGTTTCCTTCTACTTTTTTACCGATGATAATTTTGCCCGCAAAAAACTCTGGCGTGAAACTTTCGAAGCAATTATCAAGCTCAGGCAGGACGGCGTCAAAATCTCTTTCATGATGCAGGTGGACCTCGCGCGCAAGCCGAAGGATTTCGTGCGCCTTGCAGCCGAAGCGGGCTGTACCCAGGTCTTTATCGGCATGGAGAGCGTCAACCCCCAGAACCTCACGGCTGAAGGAAAAGGACAAAACAAGGTCGAAGAGTACAAGGAAATTATCAACGAATGGCACGACGCCGGCGTAGTCGTCCACACCGGGTACATCATCGGTCTCCCCTTTGACACCAAGGAGCAGGTGCCGCAGGATATCCGCTACCTTATGGATGCGATCCAGCCGGATCAGGCATCCTTTTTTATGTTGACTCCGTTGCCCGGATCTCATGATCACCGCGAGATGAAAAAACGCAGCGAATGGATGGATCCGGATTTCAACAAGCGCGATTCCTTCCATGCGACCATTAAGCATCCCCATATGACTGCGGAGGAGTGGTTCCGGGCCTACGACGACGCGTGGAAATGTTTCTATAGCAAGGAGAACATGATCAAGATCCTGTTGCGCTGGAATCACAATCCCAAGGTTTACTGGAATCTCATCTCGCTCTTTTTCTGGTATAAAAACGCCGCCGTCATCGAAAGGGAGCACCCGATGATTGCCGGCTTCTTTCGATTAAAGGACCGGCGGCTGCGCAGGAGCGGCTTCTCCGTCGATCCTCTGCATGTTCATCTCTGGAAACGCACGAAAGAAGTTTTCCATCTCTTTATCGCATGGGGCAAATTCTTAAAGGAGATGGAAGAGGTTTGGCTCCAGACTCGCAAGAAGAGCGAAAAGGAAGAGAAATGGCTTGAGGAGGCGCAAAGAATTCAGGGGGAGATCTGGCAGGCTCTCAAGATCGCAGAGTGGCAGAAAGCCTACAGCCACGCTAAAACGACTCTCCCCGCCAGAGCCAAGGCCCTTTTGGAGCCGATCGAAGAGCTGTCCTCAAAGGTACTCTTTACGCGCAAAGATCTGAAGGTCTTCATGCGGCAATGGGAAGGCTTGCAATCGAGGTTGCACGAATTACGCTTTCATCTGAATCGAGAAGGGGAGACTGCCCATAGATGGCTCGATGAGATGGTTCGTATCCGGAGAAGCATTCGGCTCGGGAGCAGAATAGAAGAATGGCAGGAGGCCTACTCGCGCCTGCGACATGGCTTGCCGTCAAGATACCGGCTTGTCCACGCCAAGTTCGACGCCCTGACCAATCGCGCGCTCTATTCGCGTGAGCCCCTCGAGCGGTTTTGGAGCAACACGGTGGAACATTTAACGGCGATGAGGATATGGAAGATCGACCCGGGGAAACTGACCACCAATTTGATCAAGGACGTCTCTCTCACCATGTCTTTTGTCTTTACTTACCGCGCTGGCTCCCGGATAGAATAACTATTCCGATCGTTCTTCCCTAGAGGAAATCTGGCTCGCTGCCCTCGAATGCGCTTAATTTGCTCCCAATTCATCCCGGATTGCGCAGACAACGTTACGACCTATCCTGAGCGAAGCGTGAGTCTGGAGTGCGAAGGCATACAGCCGTAAAGTTTCAAAGCCCTTTTCTGGTACTCGACACTCTGTTCTCGATGATTCAAGACTCGACTCATCGCACCGCTGCTCGCAATTTTCTTAAAGGTAGAGACCCATTGCCTTCGCTGCGCAAGGCTTGCGCCTCGCTCTTTGTTGCAACGTCAACCGCGGAATCCGGCTTCATTAGACAGCTCCCTTTTAAATGCAAATTTGGAATCCGCAGGTTTATTGACGGCGGTGGTCCGGAGCAAATTCCATTTCTTGCGTAGCTCAGTTCCCTTCCAATGACAGCGAAAAATCTGCTGACAGCGAAAAATCTGCTCTGTCATTTCGCTTGCTTAATTTTCTTCTCATTCTGTCCTCCGTGGATCACCCCTTGCTAGGGCGCCTCCGCTCCTATAGAGTCATGTCTAGGTCATGCCTTCGTCTTACCGGCGCGCAAGAGGCAGAAGACCGGGCCACCAACTGACTTACCGGTGGCATGAACTTCGGCTTCGCCTTAGCCGAATGGTTTCCCGGTTCTGACTCCCCTCCCTCTTCCTATATCCAAAGGCTATCAAGAGCCTGAAAAGGAGAGAGTTTATGAATCCTCTATTGATCATCGCCATCCCCCTAGGGTTGGTAATCTTAGGCATGATATTGAACAGCATCGGACTTGCTTATGATCAACCGCCCAGTTCCCCGGAGCAAGATCCGGTTAAACGACTGACGGCCGAAAAGGAAGCGTATCGCAAATTTTTTGATCTGCAGAGGAGCGGGTCCATCAAAAGACAGAAAAGGGTCGGCCAGTATGGTTGGTTGCTGATCGTCGCCTTTACCGGGGCTTTCATCTGGCTGTATATGGACACCGTGAATAAGACCAGCCTTGCGAGTCGCATTGCCTCGCTTCAAACACTGGCGACGGAAGAAGGAAAACAGATGGTTCTCTCGGTGACTCTGAGCGACGGCAACAATGTCAAATACCTCATCAAATTGCCCCAGGCTGATAAACTGGAGACTGCCCCGTCGGCCGCAAAAGACACTCTATCGAAAGAAAAGGTGTCGAATTGGGAGCTGGAAAAATTGGGCACGGCTTTGAGCGTCGGCGATAATCCATTGCCGTATGGCATGGCGCTGAAGATTTCCAACTAGCAATTCAAGTCAGACGGCCGCGAGATTCGAGAAACCCCAGATGAGACTTGAGGTGCCGAGCTGGCACCTCAAGCTCGCGCTTTTCGTCATGTAGACGTCTTGAGAATTCTCAATACATTGAAGTTGGCTGCAATAATTCTTTTTAAAATTGTTCAATATTAGACAGCAAGTCCTGGCGAATCAGCGCAGCCTGAAGAGCAAAAGAATGTGGTGAACAAACACGAGCGTAAGGCTCGCGCGGAGGAACAAAGGCAATATGGCGTTTTATGCGGTTGATATCCGAGAACGAGTGGTCCGACGGGTGACTCAGCCATGCGACGGCGTGGACAACCAGCGCTTTTTTCTGATCGAAGCCGGTTCCGCGAAACAGGCGTGGGCCAAAGCCAGCCGCGCGTCGGGTTCGATTGGCAGCGCCGATTGTGAGTGCTGCCGCCATCGTCATTGTAGTGCTTGTGAAGAATGCTCCGTTACAAAACGATACTCGGACTATTGGATTTGTCACTGTTGCGGGGAACTAAACCCGCGTGCTCTAAACTCGCATTGAAGGGAGGTCTCTAATGGATTGGGAAAAAATTAAGCCAATTTTGTGGGGTGCCGTCGGTGGCGCGATAGCACTAGCGGTTATCGGATTCAACTGGGGTGGCTGGGTAACCAGCGGTACCGCCGAGGCGCGGGCGAAGGAAACCGCTGCAACTGCAGTCGCCGAGCGTTTGGGAGCGATTTGCGTAGCGCAGTTCAACCGGGACACGGCGAAGAGCCAGAAACTCATCGAAATGAAGGACAAAGATACTTGGGAAAAGGGCCGCTATATTGATCAGCAGAGTTGGGCGATCATGCCGGGCGACGAAAAGTCCGAGAGCGGGGTTGCCGATGCCTGTGCCAGGCAGCTGTCGAAGAAGAGCTAAATCGTTCGGCTGTGGGTGAAGTTCTAGTGAGAACACATTACGGTGACCCGACGATAGAGACCCCGGAGGTATGCGATGGGCGACAAAGGGAAGAAGGATAAAGACAAGACTCGGAAGCAGAAGATCATGAAGCAAGAGCAAGCTGCTAAAAAAGCGCAAGAGAAAGTTGCGCTGAAATTTCCGCTACAGAAAGTCTAGCGCCGTAGCGGCTTTGCTCAGAGAATCGTGAGGGTGAGAGGTAATCGTGTCAGGCGGCACGCTCGCCCCAACCTGAACAATCTTTTTCTGATCTTGCTCTTGATTCTAGCAGGTGCTGAAAAACCCTCTCGGACTCCTTCGACGTGGCTCAGGGCGAACGGAGGGGATTTGAATCGTTGATGATTTTCCGTTCATGCTGAGGGTCTCGAAGCATTCCTCACCTTTTTTCAACAACCTGCTAGGCATTACGCGTAAGGTCAAGGCGAATTTCCGAACCGAAAGATTTGTGCGAGTGCTATTGTAATAGGCACTTATTGGTTCCACACTTTGTTTAGATGACGATCACTCCTATGCCGGTACTGCAGTTGTAAGTTTTATAGACCGGCAACCTTTGCTGAAATCGCTCGGCTCGAATCGCACGGATCGCAGAGACTCATAAAGGAGAAAATCGCCCCGGCCATCCTATGCCACCGGCCGCTACTATTTCTCGTCCCAGAGAGTGTCAGTTCGCTTAGGGCGACCCAACGAGAGAACCTTCGCTGGTAACCCGCCCCATCCTTGGACACAACATGCTGTCGTCCAGGCAGTAACGCTGCCCCGCAGCAGTGCCCTCGTGGCGCGCTGCGTCCGTCGTCGATGATTAACCAAAGGAGTCTTTATGCCATTAATGAACCAGCTGCCCGAAACGGTTTTTACCACAAAGGTAGACGAACTTCTTAATTGGGGGCGAGCCTCTTCGCAATGGTACATGCTGTTTGGCTTGGCCTGTTGCGCAATCGAGTTGATGCAAACGGGAGGACCGCGCGCCGATATCGATCGATTTGGCGCTGTCCCGCGCGCCACGCCTCGCCAGTCGGATTTAATGATCGTGGCCGGGACGTTAACTTATAAAATGGCCAAGCGGACCAAGCTCCTCTACGATCAGATGCCTGATCCTAAGTATGTCATCTCGATGGGGAGCTGCGCTAATTGCGGCGGCCTTTTTCAGCTCGCCTACTCGGTTTGTAAAGGGGTAGACAAAATTATTCCTGTAGACGTTTATGTTCCCGGCTGTCCGCCCCGGCCGGAAGCGCTGACCGAGGGGCTTCTGCGGATCCAGGACAAGATCATGCGCGAGAAGTGGCTAGTAAAAAATAACCAGGTCACAAACCAGGAGGCTGCGGGCTAGATAAGGAGCTTATCCGATATGGTTGGAGAAATCACCATCACCGATCGCGCCGCGGAAAAGATCCGGGCGCTTCTCGCAGGGGGAAGAGCGGTTATTTGTCACCTCTCTGCGAGGGCTTATATTTTTCAAAATCGTCCAATATTAGACAGAAACGCCCCCCGCGTCAGCCTAGGTTAAAACCAAAGCGGACGGAGGTAAACCATGGCTGAGAACAACGCCGTGGTGAGGGTCTACGACCCCCACGCCGAGGCAGAAGCGACCATCAAAGAACTTCATCGGTCTGGCTTCGACATGAACAAACTTTCTATCGTGGGCAAGGACTATCACATAGCGGGGCACGTCATCGGCTACTACAATGCCGGCGACCGCATGAAGGTCTGGTGCCAGCTGGGGGACTTTTGGGGCGGCTTATCGGGCTTACTGCTTGGATCGGCCTTCTTTCTTATCCCCGGCATCGGCTCCGTAATAGTTTTTGGCCCGCTAGTCAGTTGGATTGTCAGGGCACTGGAAGGTGCCGTCATGGCCGGCGGGCTGAGTGCGTTGGGTGCCGGGTTGCACAGCATTGGTGTTTCGAAGAACAGTATCATGGAGTACGAGACGGCGCTCGCATGTGACAAGTTTCTCGTCATCGCTCACGGAACGGCCGACGAGATGGCCAACGCCAAGAGCATACTTGAGACGACCCGCGCAGCACAAGTCACCGCACATCGAGGCTGAACGCCGACATCTCGCGCAGGCTGTTGGGCGTTACTAACCAAGACGCTCGCAAGAGGAGGACAACATGTACACCACGGGCATCGCCACTCACCGCAGTAGATCAAAGCAGCCTATGTCCGGGGGCCGGGAGCCACGGTATGATCGACCGTCCGATTTCAGCTTGGTGCCAGAGGAGTTCTTCGATTCTCGGGTCAAACTCGCTACCATATGCCCGGAAACGGCTTTGATGTATGCGGTGCTGGAAGACGTCTTCCTCTGTTTCCAGAAGCGGTTTGAAGGAGAGACACGGCGTATGCAGCAGGCGCGACAGGCTGAGGCGTGGTTTTTCAGCGAAGACTTTCACTGCTTTTTTCCT
>Ga0209684_1000224_pt1 | contig 10632 bp, 13 predicted proteins | sample PanSoiPlot6MoBio_FD_188322 | JGI IMG/M metagenome (GOLD analysis project Ga0209684, IMG submission 188322) | Tropical forest soil microbial communities from Panama analyzed to predict greenhouse gas emissions - Panama Soil Plot 6 MoBio (SPAdes)... | ecosystem: Environmental > Terrestrial > Soil...
ACTGCGCACGTCGATAATCAAGGGTTTCTTCCCTGCTTGGATATCCTTTGCCAGGTCATCGACGGAAACGAGCTGAACGTTTGCGGGGGGCGACTGCTGGGCGAACTGCGGATATTTCGACGGATCGGCGTACGATGATGATCGCGAGAGTACCATCCCAAGCAGCAGCGCAAGAATTCCCGGTAAAGTTTTCCTAGGCCAAAAGAACCTTCTCATCGGGCCGCTCCTTGATCTTTATATTTGCTGAATTGTGCCAGGTTTTCCAGGCTTTGCGTGCCAACATAACGCTGCCCGTTGATTGTCCAGGTGGGATAACTTTCGACGCCGGCTGCTGTGCAGACTGCGGCTTGAGGAGTTCCCGGACCGCCTGGACTGCATTCCACATAAGGCACTCGCTTGACGGAGCTGCCGAACATTTCTTTCTGCTCCTTGCAGTGGGGACACCATCCAGCCCCATAAAATTTCGCATTGGTCTTAGTCAGGTGTTCAGCGAGCCCGCGAATCCAGGGATCCTCCGGGCCGGCGGTCTTACCCCAATAACCGGCATAATGGAGGTGAAGCGCCAGAACGATAACCAGAGCGCCGCCGGCGCTTTTTGCAAGCCAGGGACCCCACGAAAACCCGGAAAGATTCTTCGGGCGCTGCATTGCCACCGTAATGAAAATGGCAGTCATGAGGCCCAACGAGCTGAGGCAATAGGGGCAGGCTGCCCGCACCTCAAACAAAGATACCCACGTTAAATATAGGCTATAGAGCAGTCCGAACAGCGAAATGATCCAGGCGACTCTCCATTGGCTTTCGCTCCGTTTGTTCCAAGCGATGGCTGCCAGCAAAGCGTAAGTGAGAAACCCCCAAAAAGAAGTCGGCATGCCGAACAGAGTAGACCAGCGGCTGCTTAGCACCGCGTCGCATGCGCTGCCCGCAGCACAGAATGCCACAAGCTTTTCCTGCCATGCCATGACGGTGAGGTAGGCGGCCAAGACCATCCCGATCACAGCGAGACCAAGCAGTGGCCAGTTGGGCGCATCCTTGACAACCGTTCGAGAGCTTTTGGGTTTTGCTTTTTTGCTCTTCGCTGCTTGCGCCATGTGGGCTACTCCCTTTTCTCATTCATTAAAGTCGCGACGTCCTTTTTAAGCCGCGCCAAGGCCTCAGCGTCGCGACTGTCGTAGTATCCTCGAATCTCAGTCTTTCCATCGATCAAAACGAATCTTGGACTATGGAGGATCACTTGATCTTGGGAACCGGTCTCGGTCAGCGGAGCGGCGCTCAAGCGAAAACCTCCCTGAACCAGTTGCGAGATCTGCTCTTTTTCCCCGGTGAGAAACAACCAGCGATCCTGATCGGCCTTAAAATTCTCTGCATAGCGCGCCAAGACCTGCGGTGTGTCGTGGTCCGGATCGACCGAAAATGAAACCAGTTTGAGATTCTGCCTGTCATTCCATTGCTTTTGCCATTGCTCTTGCAGCTTGGCCATTTCTGCGGTTTGCAGCGGGCACGTGTCTTTGCAGTTGGTGTAAATAAAGTCGGCGACCCAAATCTTGCCGCGTAGATTTCCCAGGCTCACGCTTTTACCGCTTCGCTCAGTAAGCGAAAATTCGGGTACCGTGCCGTAACGATTCAACCCTTCCAGCGGCTGCACGTGCCGACCCAGCTGCGTTGGCACAGGCGGCAGTTTCAGCCAAAGCAAGGTGCCTAGAATAATTCCTAGACTGATTACCGACGCTCCCAATAACAGGAAGCGCATTTTGGAAATATTCATAACTACGTGGAAGCGGACGGAAGGAATTTTACCGACTAATTTGGCTTTTGTGTAGAGGAGACGCTAACTAAAAGGAAGCCCATTAGGTACTGGGCGCGACCTGCATCGCTTTCCCATCGGCATATTGCCCTGCCGTTTCCCGATCCAAACTGAACTTAGAACGTTTTAGAGTTTTTAACTTAAAATAATCCGCTCTTGACGAGCGGGTCAAGAGTTGGCGTCCGGGTCAAGAAAAGTACCAACTGGTCGACCTGTATAGGTGACACGTTGAAAACGCGAGCCGCCGATGTTCATAAAGGACTTGGTACTGCTGGGGACTTTTTGGTACCTGCTGCAATCTATCGCTGGGTTAGTCCAATCCCTAGCCTACGTCTTTGGCTTTCTACTAGCCTCCTGGACCTTCGACCGATACTTTTCACCCGACAAGCAGAAACAATAATCCAGCAGCTAGATCCAGACGCTGGTATGAATTTTTCTATCCCGGCGGGACCTTGTCCGACAGTCTGCCGTTTATGTAAAGCTCCCAGCCTTTGATTCCGAGTTCGTAGTTCAAGGGGGGATGATCGCTTACATCCAAGATCGCTAGGTCGAGGACGATCACGGTCGCATTTTGAGCCTGGACTGTGAACGATAGTTTAATCGGGCCGATGGTGTTCTTGATTGTCGCGCTGCGCTGAGTTTTTTTGAGAATGCCTTCCAAACCCTTGAGTTTTAGGTCGATGGCGTCAAAAGCACCTGCATTTATCTCGCCCTTGAAAACGGTAACACTCTGGTTGCCGGTATACTTCGTTAGGTCAAGGGATTCCAATGACGGCGATAAATCCTGCCAGCCACTCTTCCAGAACTTGAGTCCTGTTTTCGGACTGATCGCTATCTTGTCGAGTTTTAGCGTCAGCCGCAAAAAATCACCGATCGCCTCGCGATGGTCTTTGATGCGAATTTCGAGCGAGCCCTGTTCCCCGCTGCTTGCGGCAGCCAAATCTCCAGACGCGAACACAGCGCTAACCGCGCACCAGACGAGAAAAACGATTATGTGGATGGCTGGTTTCGGGTTGCCAGCAATGCGATATCTTTCAAAACTTCTTTTTCCTGCCATTTGTCTCCGTAGTAATCGACCCTGCGAACTCCCTGGCGGTCAATGATAGTAGTCAAAGTCGTGTGTTGTACCTCGCCGTCAGGCGCTTTTTGCACGCTTACGCCGAAGTCTTTCCAAACCTTCGCCAATGCTTCTTTAGTACCGGTGAGGAAAAACCAACGACGCTGGTCCGCCTTAAAAAGATCACCGTAGGATTTGAGTGTTTTTGAGTTGTCCCTTGCGGGATCAGTGGTGATACTGACGAGCAAGTAATCGGTTTGTTTCTGCTCCTCGAGTGACCGCTGAAGGGAAGCAAATTTTGCGCTGAGTAGCGGGCAGACATCAGGACACTTGGTGTAGATAAAATTCACTACGACAATTTTTCCCCGAGTATCGGCCCATTGGAACCGATGTCCCAATTGGTCGGTTAAAACGAAGTTGGCCACAGGCTTCTCGACGACCCGGCGGCCGATCTCACTCTTCTTCGGCGGAATGGGAAAATGCGCAAAAGCGGGCGTGCTGGCGAGCACGGCCAAGAGCAAAACGCAAAGAAAAATCTCCCCTTCCCCTCTTTTCATAAGGGAGGTTTGATTCCGAAGGGCGAGATTTCCCCTTTGAAAAAGGGGGATCAAGGTAGATCTGAGTGCGAGTTTAGTCGCCGCCATCTTTCGTTTTTTAAATGATCCTCTCAGATCACACTACGGTTCCAGCTTGAACTCATAGGTGATATTCATTTCGCGGGCGTCCGCCGGAATGTCCGGGCGGACGGCGTAGGTGGTTGAATACTCTGTTTCCTTCCCCGGTGAGAGTTTCACCGGCAAAAGAAGGGCGCATTGGACGATATCCAGATATGGCTGCAACTCACGCGGTTCAACTTTGTGAGTGATGCGCGTAGAGACAGTTTTCGGCGAGCGATTCTTGACGCGATAGGTCACGCTGAATAATTCGCCGGAGCGCACCACCGTTCCGGGAGTCGTTGGCGCGGCCTCCAATTGACCTGTCACGGGAACCGTCGCTCCGAAGGTCACCTGCAACCCCTTGCCCCAATCAAAGAACAATTTCCACGCTTCGCCTTCTTTGACCAAAACAAACTCTTCTTCGCCCTCAATCATTTTCATCTTGCCGCCGCGGTGTAGCTTATCGATACTGGCAAGGAGTTTTTGGCGCTGCGCGGGCGAAAGAGCGTTGAGCCGATCCTCGTCCCATTCCAATAGGAGCTTGGAAAGGCTACTCGCGTCGGGGAGTTTGAGCGCTACTTTGACTTGGGCGCGGTCGTCTTCTAACTGAAGCTGCGTGGGCCGAACGGTTATAAAGTCGGCCAGTTTACGTGCGACTTCGAGCGCAAAGCCCGTGAAAGCGCCCTGTTCGCGTGAATAGATTTTCTCCGGCTTCAATTTCTTGTCTTTCGCGGAAATAAATCGATAGGCTTGTTTAAAGTCGCGCGCGTAGGCGGCTTTGAGATAACGGGATAGGGTTTGCACGGGTTCAGGCGTCGGCCGCCGTGGCTCGCGCTGGAGCCAATAAAGCGGCGCTGCGATGAGCACCAGTCCCGCGACCATGAGCAAAAGCTTTTTCACGCTAAGATCTGCTCACCGGGTCAAACACCACCGGGAGGTGGATAGGCGAAGCTTTGCTATCATGTGAGATGGCAAATAGAATAAATGCGGCTTTGCAGTTGCAGATCTGCGCTTCACCATTTGCCGTTGGTAATCTTGAAAGAGTTAGCGTGCTTTGGCGGGAATAGTCCAAAGATAAATTGTCCTACCGTTGACGCGCTCGGTCTTGTCCGGCTTCCAATCGCCCATGTCGAAGGCATGCGAGACTACACGCGAGCCGGGTTTGAGCTGGCTGAGCAGATTGGGCTTGAGCTTTAAATTCACATCGGGCAGCAGATACATCGTTACCACCGAAGCTGGTGACAGATCGACGGTCAAAATATCTTGATTGCGAATCTCCGCGAGGTCTTCGACTCCGGCTTGGCGGATATTTTCACGGGACTCCTTCACCAGCCGAGGATCAATATCAAAGCCTACCGCTTTGGCTCCCTTTTTGGCGGCAGTGATCACGATGCGGCCATCACCCGAACCCAAATCATAAACCAGATCATCTTTTTGGACGCCGGCGAGCTCGATCATCTTATCAACCACTTCTTGGGGAGAGGGAACAAAAGGAACGATTTTCTTGGATTCCAGATCCTGACTCAGCGCATTACGCGGAGCAAGAAACAGCGGGGAATCAATAGTTGCCAGGCCGGCTCCAGCCACGACTAAAGCTAGCCACAGTAACGGGAAACGACAGAATTTCATTCCATTCCTCCTTGCAGTATTAACGGCAGTCGATCGTCGCACACCGTCAATTAACCATAAAAAAAATGGGCTCGCCAGGCAGTTTCAACTTAGGGTTTCTTTTCTAACAGGGTTGATATGTCGGCCAGCACATCTTTCGTTTGCCATTTCTCGCCGAAGTGATTGAACCGGCGAAGTCCTTGCCGGTCGAGAATCGTCGTCAAGCTCGTGTGCTGCACCAGGCCGCGTCCTTTTCTGATGACGCGAATGTCCAGGCCTTTCCAGACCGCTTTGAGCTGTTCCTCCGTGCCGGTCAAGAAAGCCCAGTTGTTGAAATCTGCACCGTAGCGTTGTGCGTACGCCTTCAGGACTTTCGGCGAATCCACTTCGGGGTCGGTGGTTATGCTAATAAAAAAGACGTCGCCGGCGTGTTCTTTATTCAGCGTGCGCTGAAGTTGTGCGAAATTCGCTGTAAACAGCGGACACACATCCGTACACGTCGTGTAAATAAAGTCGATGGCGACGACTTTGCCGCGCAGTTTTGTCGAATCAAAGCGAGCGCCGTTCTGATCTGTCAAAACAAAATCCGGAGCTTTCACATTTAAAGCCGCCGTATTTGGCGACGCCTTGGCTGCGGTAGGATCATGAGCCGCGATATCTCGCGGCAGCAAAATCACCCCTATCAAACAGAAAATCGCCCAATTTTTACTGAAGCGGCTTGAAATCATAGGTAAGACTCAATTCGCGGACACTTTCCGGAATGCTCCCTCGCACCAAGTACCTGCCGGAATATTCCTGTTCTCCAGGCGGAAGGGTCACAGGCGAGAGAAAGCCACATTCAACGAAATCGAAATAGTCGGCGACCGCCTGCGGCTCAATGAGATGGGCGATTCGGGCCACCAGTGAACGATTCGAGCGGTTCTTGATCCTCAGAAAAACTTCAAACATATCCCCGGGTTGAATGGCAGCCTCGCGGGGTGAGACACTCACGTCCAACTCAGGAACCGCAGAAAGAGCGAGCCGCAACGGTATTTTGATGCCCGCGGCCCAATTCAAAAAAATACGCCATTCGTGATTTTCCCTGATTAGTTCCAGCCGTTCCTCGCCTTCGTTCATATCCAGCGACTTCTCACGACTTTTTTTCTCGATGTTTTCAACGATCTTCTTGCGCTCGGCGATGGGCAGCGCATTCAGCTGGTAGGTATTCCAGTTCAAGACCAACGGAGATATTTTGCCGAGATCGGGAACTTTGAGATGAGCGATCACTTGAACGCGGTTTTGTGACTCGGCCCTTGTGGTCGGTTTGATCTCGATGAACTCAGCCAATTTTTTGGCCGCCTCCAAGGCAAACCCGTAATAGGTTCCCCTTTGTTGAACATAGCGGTTCAAATCCTTGACTCGCTGGTCCTCGGAAGACAGGTAACGATAGGCGTCGATGTAGTCCCGGGCATACGTCGCCCGCAGATATGCCTGGACAACCACGGCCGGGTCTTGCAGATTCGGCGCTGGCTCTGCGCATGGCACATTGCCGGTGACCAACAACCAAATCCCAACGACCGAGGCGCAAAACGCGAGCTCTAAACGCTTTGCTCGTCGCATGGTCTTGTTGGCGCGAGCTGCGCCTATTTTGCAGGGAGACTTTTTTTCCACAACTTTTTCGTGCCGGTCCATGTTAACCGGTTGTCAGACCGCCGACGTGCGCAGCGGCGTGCTGGTCAACGCAATCTCGGCGCCGCCGGCTCTTGTGCAAGTTCGTAGGTAACGGCAAATTTCGCCCCGGGCTGAATGCCATCACGGATCAAATAGGCCATGGAAATCTCTTGCTCGTCGTTTGGCTGTAGCACAAGGGGCAGAAGGGCGCCACAGGCGATCATTTCGATGTTGTTTTCCAGGGAACGAGGCTCAATGTGATGGATGATTCGGGCAGTCACTGCGTGATCGCTCCGGTTCTTAATCTTGAGGGCAATTTCGAACGGTTCCTCCCTTTTGACGAGCAACTCGTCGTTGACCAGTTGGGCATTTATTTTGTCTCCCCGCGGCAAGGCGAGCTTGAAGCTCACTTTGGTCGCCGATGCCCAATCATGGAAAATCTTCCAGTGTCCCCCGTCCGGGATTAAGTCAAAAGTCTCCTTGCCTTTGATGGTAATCATCTTGCCGGTTCTTTTTAGTTTCTCCAAGGCCTTGAGCAATTGTTCCTGCTGCGGTGGTGAGAGTGCATTGAGCTTATCCTGATTCCAATCGGAGAGAAGAGAAGACAGCTCATCCGCGGTGGGAACCTCGTAACCGACTTCATAGTGAATCCGGTTAGAACGTATCCGCCGGTCGATGACGGAAATCTTCATGTCTTCGGCGAGCCGTTGCGCTAACCTCAGAGCGAAACCGGTAAAAGTCCCGTACTGTCTCGCGTAGCTCTTCTCATCCCATACGCGCTGGTCTGCTGAAGAAATAAATCGATACGCAGCCGGATAGTTACGGGCATAACTTGCTTTGAGGTAGGCTTGCACCACAGGAAAAGGATCCTCATTAACACGATTAGACCTGCCTGTCCCCAAAGAGATAGCAGCCACGATTAGCAGAACAACGGACACTAACGCGAAAGGCATATGATTGCGATTAAACATGAGATCGATCCCGTTCATTTAACCATCAAGCTCGCAAAATCACCAGCATTCAGAGAAAGAAAGCGGTGGCGCCAGGGATTGGAACGGGAAGCCATAGGAGATTTTGAAGCACTCGCGAACCAGATCGCCCTAGAGTAACGGTCAAGGCGCTACAGCGAGGATCGAGATAGATGAAGATAAACTTAGGGAAGTGCCCGGACTGCAGTAGAGAAAACAAATAATTGACTTATAAAGAACTACCATACGGTAGCCGCTGATCGCGACTTTGTCTTCACGCTTTTTTCTCGTTTTGGAATCGAACCGAGTGACTTTTTTAGACAACTCCACCGCACAACCAAAAGGCATGGACAGCGATCGTGTGTTTACCACTGCGAGGCCTTCTCACCGTGCCACTCCGGCTTTCTTAAGTCCTTCGCGCCCACGCTCCGGCGTCATCGGGCCGATGACGATGTCCTGAACTATTCCGCGGGAGTCGATGAAAAAAGTCGCCGGCGGGCCGAAGATTCGGTACGCCCGTTTCACCGTGCTGTTCAGATCAAGGGCAATGGGAAAAACCAGTTTCGCTTCCGCGACGTACTGCATCACAGCGGCGCGCGTGTCTTCGACCGCGATGCCCAGGATGGCGTAGCCGTCCTTGTTTGATTTAGAAGCGAGCTGGTTTAGGAGCGGCATTTCCTCCCGGCAAGGATCGCACCAGCTCGCGAAAAAATTCATCACCAGCGGCCTGCCGTGAAAGGTTTCCAGGCCGACTACTTTACCGTCCAGGGTTTTTAGTTCGAAGGGAATGGCTTCGCTACCCACGGCGGGCGCAGGTTTTTGTCCTACCTGAGGACCGTTTTGCGGCCGACCGACCCCTGGGATGGCAGACAATCCCAATACTGAAAGGAGGCATGTCCACAGAATGACGCGTTTGCGACGGTCGATCCGAATGGGCGGCTCGCGCAGGCCCTCACCCTTGCCCTCTCCCGAAACGGGCGAGGGAGAAATTTTAAATTCGCAATTCGAAGCGGTGATTTTCATTTTCCCAAGGTCGCGCTCCTTAAGACCACCCGCGACTGCTCTCCATCGGTCTCCGGCCAGGCAACGTACAAGCGGTTTTTCAGGAGGGCCAACGCGGGCCGGCCGGCGTTGCCCTTGGCGTTGCTCACCTGCTGAATCGGGCTCCACGTCCGTCCGTCGGCGGCGAGGGTTCTTATATAAACCTGCGCGCGGTTGTTGCTGTCGATGTTGCTCCACGCGAAATACACCCTGTCGTCATCGCCGACCACAAGGTTATTATAGAGCGTCTCCGGCGCGGTATTCGCGTGGATCATCGTGCGCGGCGCAAAGGTTTTGCCGCCATCCTTGGAGACGCTGTAATAAATTCCTGCTTCGCTTTCCGAGCGTCCCTGAGTAAACCAGCTGACGTGGAGGTAGCCGCGCTTGTCCCGGCCGATGCTCGGTCCCGAATGCGGGCAGGACGGAACCTGCCACCCGTCGTTGCTGATTTCCACCGGCGCGGCGAAGGTTTTGCCGCCGTCGCCTGATTTCCGCAGCACGTGGTTGCGAACCTTGTTGTCGTCGACTTCGCGATCGACCATGTAAACGGTTTTGCCATTATCAGCGAAAGCGATCCCCAGCTTGCAGCACTCACAGAGACCTTCGCCCACCTGATAGTTTTTTGTCAGCGCATGGCCCTGGGAATCGAGTTTCATCAGATAGAGCTGCCGCGGTTTGGGGTTGTCGATGCGCCGGTCGATCCAGGCGATGAGTAAATTCCCGTCCGGCATCGTCTCGATGATTGGGAACCGGCCTGCGTCTTTAACCTCGTTCAACGTCTGTGCCGGCGTGAAGCCGCCCTTCCCATCTTCCATCGCAAAGCGGATGTTGGCGCGGGTGATGTCGCCTTTCTCTCCCGGTATCGACCAGACCACGAACGCTTTTTTGTCTGCATTGAAAGCAACCTTGGGTCCGTTTTCATCCGCCTGCACCGCCTCGATGCCGGTATTCACTTGCTTCGCCGGCGACCAGCTCTTGCCGCCATCGCTAGACGAAGCCAGCACCGCGATGCGCATGGGGGACGTCATCCGTCTCATGGTCGATTCATGCTGATGCGCCGGGTTGGTCGGCGGAACCGCCCGGTCATCGGCCTCCGTCCAAACGGCAAAGAGGCGGCCGTCGGGAGCAAAGCGTAAAAACGGCGCGGCGGGGTTTTTGTTACCGCGTCCGAGGGACTGTTCAGGCCCGAAGTTCAAGGCCTTGGAAGCGTCAGTACCTGCTGGATCGTTCGCAGCGGCGTGGTATGCGGCAAGCGCTAAACACAACGCCAGCGGAACTAAAACGGATCGTCTGATTTGTGTTTTCACAAAATCCCCCTTTTCGAAGGCGGACAGTTACTCGCCTACCTCTCTGCCGGAACTTCTACTTGGTCGTGAATGACACTTTGTCCGTGGCGTTGAGCTCTGTGTTGTGGTCGGAAGTGGCGACGCGAAGCTCGAGCGTATGCTTGCCCGGCTTCACACCGTTCAAGGTGCCTTTCTCGCCTTCGAACATGCCCATCATTTCCCCGTCGACGTACGCGTGCACATGGGCGCCGCGCTTGCCCCTGGTTAGCTTGAACTCAAGCGGAACCTTGTCCCCCTTCAAGACCGCATCGGGTTTGGGCGAAATGATCTTTACACTGGCGCCTTCCGCTGGTTGCAGCGCCGATTTAGCCGGCGCCTTCTGCGTTTGTTTGGCGGGCATATCCATACCCTTCATATCGCTATGTTGCGCTGACACCGGTAGCGCCCTAGCCAAAATCCACAAGGTCGCCAAAGCGGTTAGTCGTACGATTTTCATCTCGTATCCTCCTGGGTTTTATTTCACTACGAAATCACCGCGATGACTGGCCCGAATCGTAAAAGAACT
>Ga0209684_1000226_pt1 | contig 10624 bp, 8 predicted proteins | sample PanSoiPlot6MoBio_FD_188322 | JGI IMG/M metagenome (GOLD analysis project Ga0209684, IMG submission 188322) | Tropical forest soil microbial communities from Panama analyzed to predict greenhouse gas emissions - Panama Soil Plot 6 MoBio (SPAdes)... | ecosystem: Environmental > Terrestrial > Soil >...
GGCCAGATCAAGCCCGCAGATCTCAAAGGCCGCCGCGTCGGGATTCGCGCCTACTCGGTTACGACAGCGGCCTGGATTCGCGGTGTTTTGGAAAACGATCACGGCGTCGATCTCGACAGCATCCGATGGGTTACCTTCGAAGATGCTCATGTCGCCGAGTATCAAGATCCTCCGACTGCAGAACGGGCGCCCGCCGGCAAACAGCTTGTGAAAATGCTCCTCGACGGCGAGATCGATGCGGGAGTCGTCGGCGGCCCCGATCTCCGGGAGCCGAAGTTTCGCCCGGTGATTCCGAATCCTAACGAGGCAGCACAAGCCTGGTGCCGGCGTCACGGCACGCTGCCGATCAATCACATGGTCGTTGTTAAGGAGTCGCTCGCCAAGTCCAACCCGGAAGCGGTGAAAGAAATCTATCGCGTGCTCCGCGCGAGCAAACAAGCGGCAGCGGCGGGAAGCACTTTCGACCCGCTCCAATTCGGAGTGGAGCATGTCCGCCCGAGCTTGGAGCTGATTGTTAAATACTCAGTGCAGCAGAAATTGATTCCGAGAAGGTTTGAGGTGGATGAGCTGTTTGATGAACTGACGCGCGGGTTGAATTGAGAAGAACCGAGATTCGACCAGTTCGGACATCAAGACACAATCCTGCTGAAGAATTCTATGAATGCTTCGACTCGGCTCGCCATGAACGGAGGTTGTTCAGCAAAACGAAGGTGCAAGACACGGTCTAAAACATATCCGGTTCAATTCATTTCATTGCCAGCTCATCAATGTTGTGGTAAGCGTCCGGCAAATCGGATGAACGGTGCTAATCTCCAAGAAGGGGGCTATTTATGAAGTCGAGCCGCACGGCAATTATCACGCTGGCAATGAGTCTTCTGGCAACATCGTTTTCCACAGCGCAGGTGGCTCTCGATTATGACTTTTACAAGAACCGTGTCGAGCCCATCTTTTTGAAGCAGCGGCCGGGCCATGGCCGATGCTATGTTTGTCATGCGGAGAGCAACAATGCTTTTCGGCTGCAGAAGCTCTCGCCCGGAAGCACCACTTGGTCCGAGGAGCAGTCGCAAAGAAATTTCCAGAGAATTTTCACCTTGGTGGTTGCCGGCGATCCGGATAAGAGCAAGCTGCTACTTCAACCGCTTGCACCCGAAGCGGGCGGCCTCGCGTTTCATTCTGGAGGAAGGCAATTTTCTTCTAAGGACGACCCTGACTGGCAGATCCTCGCCCAATGGGTGCGCGGGCAACATTAAGTTGTCACTTAGCGCATCACCAAAGTATTGATGCGTTTGGGCACCTCTCCGACCGGGATATTCGCCGCCACTTTCATAGCGCTGGTATTGATCGCGGATACTGATTTAATTCCAGAGTTGGAAACATAAATCAGCTTGCTGTCGGGTGTAAATGTGACCCAGTTCGGCAGCGCCCCGAGCGGTCGCGGGAATTCTTTCAGCTTGAGCTCAGGCAGCGCAACATACCCTTGTAGCTTCAAGTCGGGAAGCGCATAGACGAAAACAGCGTTGGCCATGAGGCTGGTGACCCAGAGGGTCTTCCCGTCCGGAGCGACGCCGATGCCGTGGGAGGGAGACCCTAACCGGTTCTCCTGTGCTCCGAACCCGGTGGGCTCGCTCGGAAGCTTGATTTTTTCTACTTCCTTGCGCGCTGCGAAATCCACGACGACGAAACCGTTGAGATCGGAAAGCTGCGCATATACCCGGCGCGTCGAGCCGTCGCGAGCGGCTTCGAACGTCATCGGACGTACCCCCGCATCGAGCTTAAGCTCCCACGCGAGTTGCTCGGTCTGGAGATCGACGACGGATAAGACACCGGTTCTTGTGGAACCGGAGACCGAGTACTTGCCGTCGGGCGTCACATAGACATTATGCTGGCGGCCGTTCACCGGGATAGTTTTCGCGCGGGTCAACGAAGCCGTGTCGATGAAATCGAGCGCGCCTGCCTCCTCAGCGATGGCAACAACTACTCGGCTGCCCTCCTTGGTGACCGCGATATTATTGGGATGGCCGCTGAGGGGCACCTTCTTGATTATCTTGGCGCTCTTTCGATCGATAACGTCCAGAGTGCTGTCGGCTTCATTGCTAATATAAACTCGGGATCCGTCGGGAGCGAAGTTGATCCCATGAGCGGCCTCGATGCCTCTGATTTCTTGGACGACCTTGTTCGTCGCGGGATCAATCACGTGAACGCTGTCCCCGGCGCTGTTCGTAACGTAGACGCGAACCGTGTCCGCAGCCGCAGGCATCGCCGCGATCCCCAACAACGCTGCCAGCGCCGGTATTAACCAAAAATATTTCACTTCCGGGCGACCGGCTTTGATATTTGATAGATTCATCGGGTAGTCCTCCTATCTGCCTCAATGAGTGCGACGCAAGCGGGGCTGAAGCGTCAAAAAACCAGGCGCGAAAATCTTTCCTCAACCCTCCAATCGCTGCCTAACGCTTTGTATCGTTACCAACCTATGCCCTCCATACTCCTACACCGGAAAAATGTCTACCCCCGCTCCAGGTTCTTAAAATGTGCTCCGTTCAGCTCCGGGCAGGAAATTTTTCCCCGGTATCTATAAAAAATTCTGGGAAGGTTAAACGTTTTGGCTATTTTCCTCCTGGCAGCATGGAGAAATCGACCAGCTTCTGTGGGTCGAGGTCCGCGGGCACGGGTCGCTCCTGGCGCAAAAGGTCTAAATATCCTCGAGCAACTTTCATCGGCAATCGGCCGTCTTTGTTGAACATGCTCACCAGGGTCTCGTAGGTTCGATCGGCTTCCGCCGGCGTGATCTTGAACTTGTCCGAGATCATCTTCGCGGATTCCACCCGATTGCTGCGTATCCAGGTCACTGCATCGAGAAGTGCCGCAATCGTTTTCTGAACTCTATCCCGATGATTCGCGACCTCTGTTCTGGAAGCGATCAAACCCGACGTCGGAATGTCCACCAGGTCGCCGATCAACATAAATTTCTTAAAGCCCTTGGAGACCGCTTTGTCGTCGAAGGGCGGGGTCAGCACGGCGCCGGCGACCTGTCCGCTTGCAAGCGATGCGAAGCTCGACGCGGTTCCACCGGTCATAATGAAGCCGACATCTTTCTCGTTGATTTCTACCTTCTTGAACCACGCCATGAGAAAATAATGCGGCGACGTCCGAATACCGGATATAGCGATCTTTTTGCCAATGAGATCCTGCGGCTTGTTTATTTCTTTAATGGTCACGAGCATCCACGGTGTGAGTTCGTAGAGATTGAGGACAACGACGAGCGGGAGACCGGAGATCGCCGCCAGGATCCCGGTGGAAAGCGACGGGAAAAAATTGATATTCCCGCCCATGATTGCTTGCGGCTGGATGCCGGTATTCATCTGAATATATTCTGCCTCGAGACCGCTCTTTTTGAGCAGCCCTTTCTCCTGTGCCACGTAAAAGGGCATGTAGGTTAACGCCAGCGAAGGAAGACCGACTCGGATCTTCTGGACATTTTCCGCGCCGCTGACCATCCCCGCGAATAGGAGATGCGTCAAAATCAGACTAATGGTTAACAACATTCCCGTTTCGTACTTGCGATGATGGTATTCGTTCCGAGCTGCATTTCTGTCATTCCCAACGAACGTAAGGAATCTTTCCGAATTTTATAGGGATTTGCGCGAGCGACGGTCAAGAGATCTTTTCTACGCGGGCCTATCACGCGTTTGGTGCGCTGGATTCCAGAAAAAGATTGGGCATCAAAAAAACGGGAAGCTTCACACGTTAGTCTGGTCGGTCATTGCATTTAACCCGAACCGAGACTAGAAACTCGCCTACTCCGAGATAACGCGGACCGGAGCATCTTCGGGTTTAATCGCTGGCGTGCCGCGAAAACCAACCGGCAACGGCTGTTCCTCCAGCATATGGGCAACCAGTACTTCGCGCACGCTTTCCAAGTCCAGCCCCGCCGCCGTCGCCTGTTTAGCGACTTCTGCCAAAACGCGATCGACGTCCTGCATCATTTTCCACTGCTTGAAGAGATCGGTTTTCTCAATGCCCATAGCTTCGCCGACCAGTTCAAGAAAGTTGATGATCTTAAACGGTGAAGTGGTTTCGTGGGCGCATAGTTCGCGATGGCACGCGTGGTAGATTCCGACTAGATAGTCGACTCCAGCGGCTGCCGCGGCGTCGAGCTCGCGGGCGTGAAGTGCCCGTTTGTACGCGGGCACAGGCGCAAGCGAGTTGCACATGTAGCCGACCCGCGGTTGTTCAAGATCCACCAGTTCCAACCCCGGGATCGCCGTCAGAATCTTGATGGCGCCCTCGGTCACGCCGGCCACGCCCGGATGCTCGTGCAACGCAATTCGCTTGTTGATCGCTTGGATAAAGTGGGGGCGGAGCAGTTCGATGCGCGCGGCGATATAGGAGACGACATGCTCAAGATTAAAAGTTGCGTCGGTGCTCGGCATGACAATCTCGCTCAGTTGGATGTTGCAGGTCGGACACCAGGTGAGCACCCGTGGCGCGCCCGTGCCGGCGAATCCGGCCACGGTATTGCCACCGATTTGCCCGGATGTTTTGGTGTCACCGGCGCGGTACTGAATAACACCGCAACAATAGGCCGGGCCTGCAAAAACTTTGTAGCGCGCGCCGAGACGAGCCAAAACTTCGAGGCACAACAGCGCGATATGAGGGGTCTTGAGAACGTTGCAACCGAGATACATGACGATGTCTGGCGCAGGTTCGGAATCGCTTTCCGCCGGTCGCGTGAAGCCAGCCAGCAGATCGGCGGGGAGCTGAAGACGCGAGAGCACCTTCACCGCATTGGACATTTTCTTAAACCCGGCGCGACCGGTGCTGCGCCGTTCATGTGCTTGCCGCCGCTCATTTAGCCTGAGGCGGGTCGCCGCCAACATGAAACGCGGGTTAATACCATCATCGCAAGCAGAAATACAACGGCCGGAGCCGGTGCATGCGTTTGCCCAACGGGCGCCGCGACTTGCAGGATCACCGCCGCCGCGCAAGATATCCAGGACATCGCCGACGATGGCGGCGGGCTCGCTGGTATCGATCCCTGCCGGCGCCGCTGTCGGGCAAACCTCAACGCATTTGGCGCAGCGCGTGCAGCGGTCAAGAATGTCGCGCACCCGTAAATCGATGGTGGCAATGAATGCATCAGCATGATCGGTCATAGCTTCCCCCTCTGCCAAGCGTGTGAACCAAAGGCCGTCAGCGACAGCCCCGCAACGTAGCGCAGCACTTGATCCTAAGAATCATACCCCATCCCAGGACCTTCTATACTAGGTTCTCTTCACTCCCGCTACCTCGCTTGATTTCGCCCTGCTACTTCCTCGAACTATTGAACCTTGAACCCTTCGAAACACTCAGGGTAGGCTTTTGAACGACCCATTCGCTTGAACCGATTGAGTTGAGCGTAGCGATTGAACGTCTTGAACGATTTGAATGCTCTTCAGTCTTACCTTGAACCCGCCGCTTCCGGCTATTGCCTGACGCCTCATGACGATTTGATATTTACTTGCGCCGCGCACCAGGTAAGCATTTCGATCTGCGGCGTTGTTTCGACGATGGATCCCGCCCGCGAAATAATGTTTTCCGCCTCTTTCATCGGTTCGCCCAGGGCAAGCAGCACAGAGATGGCAAGCATCGCGGTGCGGCCGACACCGCCCGCGCAGTGGATCAGCACCGCCTCTCCGGACTGCAACCGATGCGCGATATCGTTGGCAAGTGACCAGAAGGCATTTCGGTCTTCGGGCACGCCGCCTTCACGAATTTCAAACGGCAGCACGGCACAGGGAACAGTCCCCGTTTCCAGTGCTTGCGCGTATCGGGAGGATTTCTCGCGAATCTCAAAACCTTCCGTTAAACAGACAATCGCGGCGACCGCCTCGTTTTTCACCTGTTGCCAGACCTTCTCCATCGCTTCAAAGCGACCCGGCATACTGTGCAAGAGCAGCTTCCCAGGAACCCGCGCAGGAAGATCGACACGACGAAACATTTCAGTCTTCCTAGTCTAAAACTACTCGTCGCGAAGGGCAAAGCTTTCCAAGAGAAATCAGTATTGTGTCCTTGCAGCGATCCCGCATTGACTGCCAGCAAAAGATCCCTCTAAAACGTGAGTTGTTGAGTCTTGCCGTGTAATAATTCGGCCCCGCCCCATTGACACCTAAGATTTGAATCCGATAGGCTGGCATCTCTACTAAATGAAAACCTTCTTCTGCTTTTCATTCAGCTTGCTCATTGTTCTTCTTGCGGGCAATTCTTACGGACACTTTACCGGAAAAGGGCATGTTCACACGCTCTCAAAGACAATCCAGGTGTTTTGGAATCCGGACTGCCGGTCAACCGACACTTGCGACCTCAAAAGGTTCACGCTTACAACGTCCGTTTACGAATTTTGGTTTAGTGACGATCCGATTCATCCTACGTACGGCAACGGCGCGATCATGGAATACGAGACCGATTCAGTGGATGCCCTCGAGAAATACGCCATCGTTCAATTCGTGAAAGGCTGCGTTTTTGACAGTTCGAGAAACGGCGATGGGGAGATAATTAGGAATGTAAGCTATAGCGTGCCGAGCTTCGGGGAAGAAATTCCGTTTTGCTTTCCGGAGTGGGTGATAGATTCACAGGACACCGATCCCGTATACAATAGCGATCCTGAATACGGCAGGTTTTACTTATTGAGGTGGAATAAGACCCGCTCCTATGAGTATCCGAACCATAAGTACTATGGGGTCGAAAAACCGAAAATTCCCGTCGTTTACATGGCCGATTATCCCACCGGGGCATTCGTGAGAGCAGCCGCCGTAAGAAATGCCGCTCTGGAATTCAAGACCTGTATCTACAGGGCCAGCGACGTTCCTAAGAAAACACGACGAGACGACGTAAACTTTGCAAAACCTCTCACTTGCTTTGAGTGGCAAAACGTTTACGTCTACGATTTTTATAAGGGAAAGTTCGAGGCCAATTGGGCGGATGTGCCGAAGCCAGAAGAGCCATACTTGCGCATGCAGGTGTATGTACTCGCGATTCTCGTCACACTGTTTATTGCACTCGCTCTCGTTACTTTTTCATGCTTACGCAACTTTCTCAGCCAAAAAGAATACCGCTAACAGCTTTGTTCACTAACCCAGTTGGTTATTTGGTCGCAGATAACCCAGGCGATTCCAAGTCGCCCTTAATGGCGCCTCCGGGTTTGAATTTTCTGCGTTTATCTGCGTTTTATTAATGCATGAACGAGATCGTCGTCAACGACCGGCTCGGGGCGTTCTGCCACCATACCCACGTCGAGATGAATGGCGCGTCCCACGGGCCGCTGCTTGGGCTCACGTTCGCGGTCAAGGACATTTACGACATCGCGGGCCATAGGACCGGCTTCGGCAGCCCCGACTGGCTGCGCACTCACGGGCCCGCGGCGCGCACGGCGCCGGTGGTTCAGCGGCTGCTCGACGCGGGCGCGCGTCTCGTCGGCAAGACCCACACCGACGAATTGACCTGGAGTCTCACGGGTGAGAATGCGCACTACGGAGCGCCAGTGAACGTGAACGCGCCGGGGCACATCACCGGCGGCTCGTCCAGCGGGTCGGCCTCTGCCGCCGCCGCCGGCGTGGTGGATTTTGCCATCGGCAGCGACACCGGCGGCTCGGTGCGCGTGCCGGCAAGCTTCTGTGGGATCCTCGGCATGCGACCCACGCACGGGCGCATCCCCCTCGATGGTGTGTGCCCCCTTGCGCCGAGCCTCGATACCTGCGGTTGGTTTGCACGCGACGCCGGGATCTTCGAACGCGTGGGGCGCGCTCTGCTCTGGGACGATGCGCCCGCGCCGCGTCCTGAGCGATTGCTCATCGCGCAGGACGCGTTGGAAGTCGCGGGAGAAACGATTGCCCAACAGCTCCGGCCCGCGCTCGACAAGGTCGCAGCATTGGTCGGCATACCCGAGCCTGTGACGGTTGGTGACGGGCCGCTCATCCGATGGGTGGATTATTTCCGCTTCCTGCAGGGCGCGGAAGCGTGGGCTTGCCACGGCGAGTGGATTATGCGGGAAAAGCCGGCGCTCGGCCCGGGAGTTAAGGAACGTTTTGCCTGGGCGCCGACGGTGGGTGCCGAGGATATCACACGCGCCAGGACGCGGCGCGAGGAGATCGCGCGCCGCATGGCACAAATGCTTGGGGGAAGAACTGTGCTTGCACTGCCGTCCGCGCCTGGCATCGCGCCGCTTAGGAACTCACCGCCAAAGGTGCTCGACAACTTCCGCGCCCGGGCGCTGCCTCTCCTGTGCATTGCGGGCTTGGCACGGCTGCCGCAAGTGTCACTGCCGTCGGCGCAGCTCGACGGTTGCCCGCTCGGGTTGTCGCTCATCGCCGCACGCGGTAACGATACGCTCCTCCTCGAACTGGCCGGCAAGCTGATCGGCTAATCACGCGTAAGTACCTGGATGCACGCCTTAACAGCTCGCCTGCTTCTTCAAAGGCCAATCCCCTGAGATCCGGGATGGTAATTGCGAAAACGTGAAAGCAGGTCATTTCGACATTTCGAGAAATTTTCGAAACGCGGAAGTCCACGCACTTGTACTGTTCGCTTGACACACTACGTGGATTCGATATAGGCGGAGGCTATTCCAATCTTGGACCGAGCTTTTTCGGATATTTCGTTTTGTTGATTCCTTTGTTGTGGTGTTGGTTAATGGCGTGCGATACAGGAGGACCTAAATGAGACCCCCGGTAATAAAGATCCGCGTGCCACAGAATGCCAAGCATGAACAGATAACCAAGGCCGTCAACGCCAAACTCACGCGCAAAGCCACCGACCTCTTGCGCAAGAATCGAGAAGTCATTCTATCCATCTTCGCCTTCGAACGAACACGGGCAGCGGGCGCGAAAAAGGCCGGCAAATCCTGAGGGCTGACACCGCAGTAAGCGCGGCGGCGGCAAACAAGTCGCCCTGGCCGACGAGTGACGCCTAATGAACGTGTGTCTGGTTAACGCGCCGACAGCCGCCGAATTTGGCGGCAGCATCGAGATCGAGAGTGATGAGGTTCGCCAAATCACCCTGGAACCTCAGCTCGGTATTCTAAGCCTTGCGGCCGTGCTAGAGGCCTGCGGCGACAGCCCACAAATAGTCGACCTCAACCGGACATACTTCCAGCTTGCGGATTCTGCAGATTTATTGAGACTCGATGACTTCGCAGAGATCGCAGCCTCCGTCATTGCTGCGAAGGATGCTGAAGTGTGCGGATTTACCTCCATCTGCAGCAGCTATCCGCTGACCATAAGAATCGCAAAAGCTCTCAAAGCCATTCGTCCGCAGTGCACCATCCTGTTCGGCGGGCCACAAGCGTCTGTGGTTGACGTGCAAACCCTAACAGCTTTCCCATTCGTCGATTTCATTTTGCGCGGCGAGGCGGAAGAAAGTTTGCCATCGCTGCTCCAGGAGTTGGTTGGCGGATGGCGCATGGATCGGGTGCCCGGACTGACTTATCGCGCCGAAGGCCAACCTCGGCGCAACCCCAATGCGCCGGTGATTAAGGATCTGGACGCGCTGCCCTCGGTGGCATATCACCTGACCGGTGAATTAAGGAGCGCCTACAGAGCTGCCCTGGAAATGGGGCGCGGCTGTCCCTTCGCGTGCACCTTCTGTTCCACCAATGATTTCTTCCGGCGCAATTTCCGGCTGCGTTCGCCGGAACGAATTCTGCGTGACATGCGAGCTATCGCCGCGACTTATGGGTTGAGCGACTTCGACCTCATCCATGACATGTTTACGGTGGACCGGCGGCGAGTGGTGGCTTTTTGCGAGGCGATGATCGCCGCGGGTGAAAAGTTCACCTGGTCATGCAGCGCGCGCACCGATTGCGTTGACGAGCCGTTGCTCGAATTGATGGCTCGGGCCGGTTGCCATGGTCTGTTCTTCGGCATCGAAACTGGCTCCACCAGGATGCAAACCATCATCGACAAGCACCTTGATCCAAGGCGGGCGGTTGAAATCATCGACGCGGCTGAGAAGTTGGGGATCGGCACCACGGTCTCTCTGATCACTGGCTTCCCGGAAGAAACTGCGGAGGACTTGCGGCAGACAGTCTGCATACTTATGCATGCAGCGCGCTGCCCGCACTCCGACCCGCAACTCAATCTGCTGGCGCCGCTGGCCGAGACACCGCTTCACTCGAAATACAAGGACCAATTGACTCTCGAAACCCTATGCTCGGACGTGTCGCATCAGGGCGAGCAGCAGAACGAACGGGATGTTGCTCTGATCCGGCAGTATTCCGAAATCTTCTCTAATTTTTATCTTCTGCCGACGCCAAATCTCGACCGTAGCTTGCTACTGGAGTTGCGGGAGTTCACGCTTATGGGGGTGGAGTTCTTTCGCTGGCTGCTCGTAGCTCTTGAACAGGTCACCACCGGTATCCTCGATCTTTTTTCCGAGTGGCGCCAGCGGCGACTTTTATTATGGCCGGGTCTCGATGGATTCGAGATTCGCCGTTACTACCGGAGTAAGACATTCAGAACGGACTTTCTGCATTTCGCACGCGCGCATCGAGCCAGCAAGGACCCCGTAGTTCAGACATTCCTGGAGTATGAAGACGCGATGCGACTGGGAGCGTCCTCGGATGGCGCGGTACAACCCATGGGAGTCCCGC
>Ga0209684_1000227_pt1 | contig 10581 bp, 9 predicted proteins | sample PanSoiPlot6MoBio_FD_188322 | JGI IMG/M metagenome (GOLD analysis project Ga0209684, IMG submission 188322) | Tropical forest soil microbial communities from Panama analyzed to predict greenhouse gas emissions - Panama Soil Plot 6 MoBio (SPAdes)... | ecosystem: Environmental > Terrestrial > Soil >...
TCGGAAATTTCCGAAAAGTCGGCAGCTGTTCGCGCCACTGATTCTAATTTTTTCAATCGCTTACGATTGGTCTGTGTCTTGCAGTACTCCAGCATGCACTCAACGCCCCAATTCGATGTTTAAGATTCAAAGATCGGCGAATGGAAAGGTTATTGTGTTTACTTTGAGCGGTCGAATTAAAGCCGCACGCATAGACGAGTTGCAAAAACTGCTGGAGTCCGAAGCACATGATCGTGGCCTGGTTCTGGATCTGAGAGAAGTGAAACTCGTGGATCGTGAGGCAGTTGTTTTTCTGGCGAGTTGCGAAGCGAAAGGCATCAAGATCGCGAATTGCCCGGCATATATCCGGGAATGGATTGAGCAAGAAGCAGCACAAAAAACAGTCCTTAAGGCGAGTAAAGGCCTCTGACCCGGTCATTATCGATTGCTTCCGGACGCGCTTTGGCCCGATCGCTTTCAGGTCCACACGGTCATTATTCTTTCAATACAGAGAGGAGGACAAATCATGAGCGCTTCAGGAACATTTGTTAACGATATTAAGGAAATTCGTCGCCGGGCTCGGCAACATTTAAGCGCAGGCGCAGTCACGCAGAACTATGAGGGAAAGGTGGGGGATACTATTGCTTTACTGAATCACGCAGTGGCCACCGAAATCGTCTGCATCCTACGCTACAAATTCCACGCGATTTGCGCCACGGGGCTGGCCAGTGAGGCGGTCAAGGCGGAGTTTGCGCAGCATGCCAAGGAAGAAGAGCAGCATCTGGATCTGCTGGCCGAACGGATCAATCAACTCGGAGGTAAGCCAAACCTCAACCCTGAGGGTGTCAGCTCCCGCGCGGCCTCGGAATATGTCGAGGGGGAGAACCTGGTCGACATGATCAAAGAAAATCTGGTTGCCGAACGCATTGCGATCGAGACGTATCGGGATATGGTGCGCCATTTCAGTAATAAGGATGTTACCACGCGCGTCCTACTCGAACGGATTCTGGCGCAGGAGGAAGAGCACGCGAACGACATGCACGACCTGCTCGTCACTCATGAGGGCCGGCCGATGCTCGAAAAGTAGAGGTGCCGCCAGAAAGGCATTCCGGAACAGTCAGAGTTCCAACGAGACTTATCTCAAACGATAAGGCGCAAGAGGACTAAAAATAGACGGAGAAAGACAAGTGGTCAAGCAACACAAGCCGTTGCCTCCGCCGAACAGCGATTTCTATCAACTAAGGATGTCTTGAGCACCGACGAGCCTGCGCAAATGCCGGTAAATCCGAGGACGGTCCTCAACGACGACATTGCCTTCAAGAGAGCGAAGTGAGGGCCACCATGGCAAGGAATTTTAGGAAAATACAAAATACTAGGAGATGATTATGCAGCGATACGTTTTGCCGGAGCTGCCGTACGACTATGCGGCTCTCGAGCCTCACTATTCGGCGCGACTGCTCGAGCTACATCATGACAAGCATCACGCCGCCTACGTTGCCGGCGCCAATACGACGGTGGAGAAGTTGGCGGAGGCGAGAGAGAAGAACGACTATGCGGCCATCAACCAGTTGGAGAAGAACCTCGCCTTCCATGTGTCGGGGCACGTGCTGCATTCAGTGTTCTGGCGCAATCTCAGTCCGCGAGGGGGCGGCGAGCCGGAGGGCGCCCTCGCGGACGCCGTGCTCGAGTCGTTCGGCTCATTCAGCGGCTTGAAGTCACAGCTCGAGCAAGCGGCGCTCAACATTCAGGGCTCGGGATGGGGAACTATGTCGTGGGAGCCGGTAGGCAGGCGTCTCGTTGTGGAGCAGGTCTACGATCACCAAGGCAACATAGGGAACGGCACTGTTCCGCTGCTCGTGCTCGACATGTGGGAGCACGCTTACTACCTCCAGTACCTGACCGAGAAGAAGGACTGGGTGGCGGCCTTCTGGAAGATGGTCAACTGGAACGATGTCGCGGAGCGCTACAAAAGCGTGCGCTCCCTCGATCTCGTGCTCTAGCGCCGCCCGATCGGCCAATGAAAGGAGAAAATGTCTACAACACGATGTCCAAATCAAGTCATGCATCCGGCGGCAAAGCCACGGTTGGTCGATTATTTTTTCTGAAGTAAGCGGCGGCCGCAGCCTCTCAGTAAATCCCGATGGATCGGAGTGGACGACTTGGCTCAGGTTTCCGCCCTCGTTTCCTACCTACACTGGGATCTTAGCTAACGTGGCTGCCGGCGCGGGCACGCCAACTCAACCTCAGTGTGAGTTGGCAAGCACACCAGGTGGAAAGCGCGTGGCTCAAATTTCTAAGGGAACAACAAATTGGCGATGGGTGTGGCTGCGGAGCAAGGCACATTATTCAGGAAAAGATGAATTATCTATCAGGCAAAAAAGGACGGCTCTATGGCCAAGAAAAACGTAGCGGAATTGTTGGTCGATGTTCTCGCTGAATCAGGGGTTCGACAAATTTACGGTGTCTCCGGAGACTCGCTCAACGGCATCACGGATGCCATGCGCAGACGAGAGCAACCTCGCTGGATTCACGTGCGGCATGAGGAGACTGCGGCATTCGCCGCCGGCGCGGAGGCGCATCTCACCGGACAATTGGCGGTCTGCGCCGGCAGTTGCGGTCCCGGCAATCTCCATTTGATCAATGGCCTCTACGATTGTCACCGCAGCCGTGTACCCGTCCTCGCCATCGCGGCGCAGATCCCAAGCCCCGAGATCGGTAGCGGCTATTTTCAGGAGACCCACCCGGAACATCTCTTCGCGCAGTGCAGCCACTACTGTGAATTGGTTTCCCAGCCCGAGCAGATGCCACGAGTTTTGGAGATTGCTATGCAGACCGCGCTCTCACGGCGTGGCGTGTCGGTCATCGCCCTGCCTGGAGATGTCGCGTTGCGCGATGCTGTCGAACAACAACCGCGTCTCCGTTTTTCAGAGCCGAAACCAAAGGTGTGTCCTTCCGATGACGAAATCACCATGTTGGCGCAGGTGCTCAATCAGTCAAAAAAGATCACGATTTTTGGCGGAGCGGGCTGTGCCGGAGCGCATGCGGAGTTGATCGAAGTGGCGCGCAAGCTCAACGCCCCGATCGTCCATGCGATGCGCGGCAAAGAGTTCATCGAGTACGACAATCCATTCGACGTGGGCATGACCGGTCTCCTCGGCTTTTCCTCCGGCTATCACGCGATGATGAACTGCGAGGTTTTGTTGATGATTGGAACGGATTTTCCTTATCAGCAATTCTTTCCCAAGGATGCAACGATAATCCAGATTGATCTCCGCGGAGAGCAGCTCGGCCGGCGCACAAAGCTCGACTACGGCTTTATAGGAGATACCAAGACAACGCTCCAGGAGCTCCTGCCAAAGCTCGAACAAAACAAGAACGACGAACATTTGAAAGCCTCCCTCGAACATTATCAGAAGGCGCGCAAGGGTTTGGATGAGCTGGCGAGCGGCGACGGAAACAGAAAACCGATTCACCCTCAATACGTTGTCCGAGTGCTCGACGAGCTTGCCGCCAAAGACGCGATCTTCTCCTGCGACGTGGGCACCCCGACGATCTGGGCGGCGCGGTACCTGACGATGAACGGCCAACGCCGGCTTATGGGCTCCTTCAACCATGGGTCCATGGCGAATGCCCTGCCGCAAGCCATGGGCGCGCAGGTCAGTTATCCCGGACGGCAAGTGGTCTCGTTGTCCGGAGATGGCGGTCTCGCCATGCTCATGGGCGATCTGCTTTCGCTTCGGCAGTTGGGGTTGCCAGTCAAGATCATTGTCTTTAAGAACGACTCGCTGGCTTTCGTGGAACTGGAAATGAAGGCTGCCGGCATCCTCGATTTTGGCACCGACCTGCACAACCCGGACTTCGCCAAGATGGCCGAGGCAGCGGGGCTCATGGGATTGACGGCCGATACGCCGGATCAGGTGCGTCCGATGCTGACGCAAGCGCTCCAGCACGATGGACCCGCGCTCGTCGAAGTCCCCGTCTCCCGGCAAGAACTTTCGATGCCGCCGACGATCACGCTCGAGCAGATGAAGGGCTTCAGTCTCTTCATGCTGAAAGTGGTGCTCAGCGGGTGCGGTGACGAGATCATTTGGCAAGAACCAATCCGATAACTCGCCGCAAACTCATATTCCTTTGCGACATAAAAGGCCATGCACAATGATCGAAACGCCTGGAGGACACCCCCCGGCAAATGAAGAGGTGGATCGTGGAAAAGCAAAAACTCCTCGTAGCCCTGGATGAACATTCGATCTCAACTGAACTCGTCAAATACCTCGGAAAAATCATTTCCGGGAAACAAGATCTGGAGGTTTGCCTGCTTCATATGCTTCCTCCGCCACCGCCCCAACTGCGGGAGTTCCGGGGTTCGGAGGACCCCGGAGTGGAGGAACAGCTCAACCGGGAGATGGATGTCGCCTACCAACGTTGGACCCGGGAGGCTGAGAATGCGGCGCGGCCGATGTTTGAGAACGCAACCTCTATTCTCACGCGCGCAGGAGTCCCGCCGAACTCGATCCGACGCGTTACTGGCCAATTGGTGAATCACGAAGACCTCACCGACGATATCCTCAAAGTCGCCGAAGAAAACGCCTGCCAAACGATCGTCGTGGGCAGGTCGTCGTTCCCATGGTTCAAAGAAATGTTTCATCGTCATCTAGCCGACAACCTCGTGACAAAAGCCATCGGAGTCACGATTTGGGTGGTAGAACAACCTTCCGTTCGATGATGAGCAACACGACCGGCAAAGCCTCCACATAGCAGTCCGTCGAAGGAGTAGCGACGGATTTCGACTTCAATAAAGAGATGGCGCGCGAAGAGAGCGAAGACATTGCGAAAGCCGCCGGATCTCATGTAGAACAATCTTTGAAACGCCAGAGTGTGTGAAGATTTCGTCATGCTTTCCTTCGCCGAAGCTCAGGACAGGCTACCTCAGCATGAACCGTTTGTGCAGTCAGCAATCAACTCTTTTAACCGTTCGCCCTGAGCTTAGCCTGTCCTAGCAAAGTAGAAAGGTCGAAGGGCTCCGAACGAGTTTTCACAAACTCTGAACAAAGCCTTGGTCATGACATACATCATCGCTGTTCTCGGTTTCGTGCTGTTGTCAGTGGCGCTGTGGGACGCATTCGAGACAATCATCTCGCCTCGGCGCGTCACGCGTCCCTTTCGCCTCGCACGGGGCTTCTATCGATCCAGCTGGTGGCTGTGGTCCGCAGTTGCCCGATCGATCGCTGACAAGAACCAGCGTGAGACTTATCTGGCAGCCTTTGGCCCGCTCTCTTTGGTCATGCTGCTGGGGGTGTGGGCAACGGCGATCGTCGCTGGTTTCGCCATGATGCACTGGGGCCTCGAAACCCAGCTCAACGTCGCGCCGGGTATCGCGCCGTTCAGCACCTACGTCTACATGAGCGGCACAACATTTTTCACCCTCGGACTGGGCGACGTCACGCCGCTGGGAGCGCCGGGACGGGCGCTGGTCGTGGTCGAAGCTGGGATGGGTTTTGGCTTCCTTGCGGCCGTCATCTCGTACCTGCCGGCAATCCTATACCAGGCCTTTTCACGCCGCGAGGTGAGCATTTCACTCCTCGATGCGCGTGCCGGGTCACCTCCGACTGCCGGGGAGCTATTGCGGCGGCACGGGAGCGACATGCGGGAACTCGGGCAGTTGCTCTATGATTGGGAACGCTGGTCAGCAGAACTGCTCGAAAGCCATCTCTCCTACCCGGTTCTGGCCTACTTCCGCTCGCAGCACACGAACCAGTCGTGGTTGGCGGCGCTGACCGCGATCCTGGATACGTGTGCCCTGATCATGGCTGGCATCAACGACGGCCCCACACGTCAGGCGCAGCTGACGTTTGCGATGGCTCGTCATGCCGTCGGCGACCTGGCGCAAATTTTTGCAAGATCGCGGCAGCCGGTGGCGCCTGATCGCCTGCCGCCGTCCAGTTTAAGTGCTTTGCGGGATATGTTGGCGAAAGCCGGTATCATAGTGCAGGATGGTACGGCTGACCAGAAGCTACAGGAGTTGCGTAAGATGTATGAACCGCACGTCCAGCGCTTGAGCGAATATTTATTGATGAGTCTGCCACCATGGTTCCCTCTAACCGGCACACCGGACACCTGGCAGATCACGGCTTGGGAAAGGTCATTACAGCAACCCCGATCCACTCGATGGAAGAGACTAATGGATACTTTTAGTTGGGCAGTTCGCCGGCGCCCATCGGCGTGAACGCCTCATGTTCCGAGTTACGGGTTCCGAGTTCAAGGTTTAAGATGGAGAGTGGGGACAGTTTCGCCCTGTAAGGTTCACCGGGATCACACCGCTGAAAGCGACTCGTGGCAGCCGTGAAGCCCTAAAAGAGGCAATATGAATCCATGGCATGATGTGGATTTGGGCAATGGCGTGCCGGAGATTTTCCCAGTCATTGTCGAAGTGCCCATGGGCTCAAAGAATAAGTATGAACTCGATAAGGCTACCGGCCTTATTCGCGTTGATCGTGTGCTCTTCAGCGCAGTACATTATCCGGCGAACTACGGTTTCATCCCGCAGACCTACGCCGAAGATCACGACCCTCTAGATGTGCTGGTGCTTGGTCAGCAGCCCGTCGTGCCGCTGGCGATCCTGACGGCCAGGGCAATAGGGCTGATGAAGATGCGGGACCAGGGTGAGATTGATGACAAGATCATTGCCGTGCACTTGCACGATCCCGATTATGCGCACTACAGTTCGGTTTTTGAATTGCCCGCCCATCGCATGCGCGAAGTCAAACGCTTCTTCGAGGATTACAAAGCTTTGGAAAACAAAGCCGTCGTCGTGGAAGATTTCCTTGATAGCACAAAGGCACTGGAAAGCATTACTCAAGCCATCGAACGCTACCGGCAGCATCGACATTCCCTTCTAGTCTGAACGATGCGGGCTAGAGTCGGTCGGCCGAAAGAGCCACGTGTGAGCGTAATTGCCATGACGACAAGTCGGCGATGCCGTGGAACAGACAATAACCAATAGTAGGCTCATCTCGGCTCTTCGCTCTGGATGGCGCGTCCCAGCGGCCTTGCAGCAGCTGCACGCGACTGCGGCGTTGTTGCAGCAATTGATTACTGAGGAGCTGAGGCCAAGGCCCGGCCGGATCCGTACCGCTGTGCGCATGGCATTCATTGCGGCTGTCGGAGCCGCGTTGATGACGGCAGTACACGTTGGTCCTGGGCTTGGTCCCGTGCTGCTTTGGGTCGCCCTTTATGGATCCAGTTCGGCGTTTACCGTTTCCGGAGGTCTGATGTTGATCGCGGCGTATGCTGTTATATTGATCGCTTCGGTCTTCCTTGCGGGCCTTCTGGTCGATTTTCCGTGGTTGCTGCTGCCATTCTTCACGGCGGCTGCGGCGTCGATATCTTACGCTTTCAAAAAACAAGGATTCGTTGGCGCATGGTCCTATATCGTGGTCGCATTTTTGGACACGTTTTACCTCTGTGTCTTCGACCCGCAGAACTTTGGTTGGTCCGTCGCCTATACGTTCTCCGGTGTCGCGGTAGGGATCGGAGTGCTCGTGGCTTTCGATACGGTGCTGTGGCCCGATCCGGCGGAGCCCAAGCTGCTGCATTCACTGGCGGACACCCTCGATCGCCAGTGCGAACGGCTGGCTGCAATCGGCCGTGCTTATTTTTATTCCGGCGCCGCAACTGAATGGCCTCAGCCCGCCGTTGTTTCGATACTGCCTGTGCATCTCCCTCTACTTGAACGCGCCCAACGCGAGCTCAAAAATCCACAGCGCGAAGCTATCCTGCTGGCCGCAGTCGCAATTACCGAGCGCCTTCACATCGAGATTGAACGGTTACTTGCGATCGCGCGCGATAACGTCTCACGAGACATCCGCGCGCGTCTGCGGCCGGAGATCGAAGCAGTGCTTCAAGCGATTGCCGCAGCGCTTCAGCAGTATGCCCACCAGGCGGCCACCGGCTTAAAGGCCGCTGATGATCCCGCGTATGAAGTCCGGTTCAAAGAGATACGCGCGAGTCTCGACGCGCTGCAGACGCGGGAAGATCTGATCTTGAATCAGCTGCGGTCCGCAGACGCAGCCGCAGTGGCTAATGTTGGCGCCTTCACTCAAAGCCTGCGCAGGATCGGAGAGCGGCTCCTCAACCATCCGATCGGCTACGTGTACGGGCTCGCGTTTTCCAAGGAGAGGAAGTCGGACGCAACCGGATCCGGCGCCGTTGACCGCCCGCTGATGCGTTACTCCGCCAAGGTGGGACTCGCGGCGACATTGGCGTATGTCGTCGGCGTGGCGTCGCACCGCAGCGAGCTTGGCGTCACCGTGTGGACAGCGGTCATGGCAGGGCTGCCAACGTATGGGGGCACCTTGCGCAGGATGATACTGCGCATCGCTGGGGGAGTTATCGGCGGCTTGCTGGCGCTGGCGATCATCATCGTGGTCTCGCCCAACTTCCAGTCGGTGGGGGCGTACCTGCTCGCGTTCTTCACCGTTTTGTTCATTTGTGCCTACGTGAGCCTGAGCAGCGGCCGCCTGGCGTACGCCGGCCAGCAAGGCGGCATATCTTTCGTCGTGGCGTATGCCGCTTTGAGCCCAAGCGCCAACTTTTATGAGCCGTTGTGGCGAGTGTGGGGCATTTTCCTCGGGCTCGTCATCTTGACTTTAGTATTCTTGCTCATCGCGCCTGAGTACGCTGCCAAGGCAATTGCGCCGCGGCTCGCAGGTCTTCTTCGCAGCGCGCTTGAGTTGGTCCGCCCGGCGGCGGCAGTGAGCGAGGAGCGCGTGCAGGAGATCGGCATGCAGGCGACGCTGCATGTGAGGGAGCTGCTTGGGGTTGCCGAGGATGCACGAATGGAAGGACGACATAGCCGCGTCAATCCCGACCGGGTGATTGACGCCGCCGGAACGCTCCGGCGCATCGTGCATCGTTTGAGTTGGATCGTTACCGCGCGTCTGCTACATCCCCAGCCTGCGCTTCCGGCGGACTTTCAAGCGGCGCGCGACACGTGCGAGACGGCGCTGCGCCAGTATCTCCAATCGTGGCTCGAGGTTTTGGAAGATGAGCATGGTCCGGACCGCCGCCGCATCGCCGAGGTAGCAGCGCGTTTCACGCCCGATCATCTGGGAGTGCCGCTGGAAAAACTGTACGAGCATCTCTCCACGACGGGCTTACGAGAACTCGCTTCCTGGCCGGCGGCAGCACGAACCACCCTTCTGGCGGAAATTGAGTCCTATCACCGGCTCGTGGTACTGATCACCGAGTTGAATCAACAATTCGCGGAGATTCCCGCGGCAATACGCTGAAGCATTGTATTGTTATGGTAAGCCTATCATCGCGTAGCGGTCGGGCTGAAAAGCGGACAGCTACACTCTTGTCCAAAATCCCTTGTGAAGTTCAGAGGAGGATAGTTGTAGAGCGGTTCTATCCATTCGAAGGTGAATTCTGCCTTCTCCCCTGGCAGGAGAAGGCAAGGATGAGGGGGCATAGTAGGCACCCTCACCTTGATCCTCACGTCGAGACTGTGTCGTAATTCCGTTCATGGTTCGAGAGCCTCACCACGAACGGAATTGCTTTTATGAAAATTGAAGTACTTACCCGTTTGTCCTGCGGTTCTCGAAGGGCGAACGTCCGATTGCGACACAGTCTCTCGAGGGAGATGAAGGGAATCGGTCTCGGGATCTACTAAATCATTACCTCCTAACCCAGATTAAAATTTATTTTGGACAGCTATGGGCCGGGTACGTTTTGCTGGACCATCTTGCGGGGAGCGAAGGTATGATATGAGTAACTCAGCGAAGGAGGCATGAAATGGTGACAAAAACCGAGGCGATACACCGGTTTTCCAAACTCCTTCTCGCGATTCTCATGCTCGCGGGATGCGTCGAGCTGCCGGTGCCGATACGGGCGCCGTATAGCGCAGCGCCACCTTCGTACTTCGCTCCTTGGCGGCCGCCGGCCGCACTCGCAGCGAACCCTGGGCAAATCGTGGCCGGACCCGCGTTAGCCGTCCCGGTCGATCCCTCGGCCGTCTACGGGCTCGCCGATCTCATCGATTTCGCTCATCGTTCGAACCCGGAGACCCGGAGGGTGTGGGAAGAAGCGCGAGCCGCCGCCGCGCAGGTCGGGCGTACCGAGGCGGCGTACTACCCGACGCTGTTCTTAATAGCCGCCGGCGGCACCTCGCGTGTCGTCGACCATGGTCCGCCTCCCATCGGCACATTCACGGTCGAGGGGCCAGGCGTCACACCGAGGCTGCAGCTAAATTGGATCCTGCTCGATTTCGGCCGTCGTAGCTCTAATGTTGAACGCAGCGGCCAGGATCTTTTCAGTGCTAACTTCGCATTCAACCGCAAGCTTCAGGAAGTTGCCTTCGCCGTGTCGCGGAACTACTTCAACCTCGAGGCGAGCCGGGCACGGGTAACAGCGGCGCGCGCAACGCTGGAATCAGCGGTTGTGGTGGAGGAGGCGGTGGGGGCCCGTCTGGAAGACGGATTGGCGACCCGCCCCGAGTTCCTGCTCTCCCGACAGGAGCGGGCGCGCGCAGCATTCGAGTTGGAAGACGCGCGGGGTGCCGTAGACGATGCGCAAGCCGCCCTCGCCGACAGCCTCGGCATCTCG
>Ga0209684_1000229_pt1 | contig 10568 bp, 9 predicted proteins | sample PanSoiPlot6MoBio_FD_188322 | JGI IMG/M metagenome (GOLD analysis project Ga0209684, IMG submission 188322) | Tropical forest soil microbial communities from Panama analyzed to predict greenhouse gas emissions - Panama Soil Plot 6 MoBio (SPAdes)... | ecosystem: Environmental > Terrestrial > Soil >...
AAAGCACTGGCTCTGGCTTTCCTTACAATGAATTCACCCTCCTTGGGTTTGATCATGTCGGGGAATTCCGTAGCGAGTTTTTCAAAGTCGGTGGCGTCAACCCCGCGTTTGGTGGCATTGCCGAAGGCGGCTTTAAAATCCGGGTCGCTGGTGGAATAGATCACCGGAATTTCGGCATCCCGGCACGCATGCAACAGTTTCTGAATCTTCGGGAGCGCATCCCATGCGACCTTTCCGCAGCTGGTGGGAAATTCGTCGATGGCATCCATCACGTCCATCGGCTTCGTGCCGGTAAAGCCGGTGATCACATCGATGATCAGAAGCGCCGGGTTGCGGCCGAACTCCTGTTTGCCTTTGTAGCCGGCCTTTTCGTACATTTTCCGTTCGTGTTCAGGAATAAACTGTTCCCATTCTCTCATGACTCAATCTCCATAGTTTTAATCTAGCGAATGCCCAAGGCATCGTTATGTAGTTTTGTTATCTCACGCAAATTCTTGTAGGCGTCCGGAACAACGATGCGGCGGCGAAAGCCTTCGAAAAGTTTCGGCGGATCGGGCTTCACATCTTTGCGCGGACCGATTCGGCGAAACGTCTTTAAAAATTCCTGGCCGTCCTTGGAAATCAGATAGTCGATAAAAAGCTTGCCCGCATTGGGATGCGTCGCCTTGGCCGCCAGCATGGCGACGTTCACCTCGACATTTACCGGCTCCAACGGAATCCAATCCACAGGCGCGCCGGTCTGCTTCATCCGTTCGATGACTTGCGCGTAGACAAAAGTCATCGAGCGTTCACCGACGCTCACCATGTTGGCCCGATTAGTGTTGCCGCGCAAGAAGACCGGTTCCTGTTTCGCCAGCCCTTTGAAGTAAGCGACCGCCCTTTCTTGACCCCATTCCTGGCTCAGGCCAACGAAGACGTCGTAATTTTCTATGTCGATGATAAATTTTTGTTTGTATTGCGGTTTGAGCAGATCCTCATACGTCTTAGGCAGGTCGTTACGAGGAATAACTTTCGTATTGTAACCAAGAACCAGCGTGTTGAGATAGACCGTCGCCCAATATCCTTTAGGTTCGTAGGTGTCGTCGTAGAGGTTGGGAAATTCCGGAGATATATAAGGCCCGATCAGATTCCTTTCTCTCATTGGCACATAGGAAGGAGATATGCCGACGGCGACATCGAATTTGTTCGCGCCTGCCTGCGCTTCGGTCATGATCCGGCTTACCATCGCGGTTCCGCCGAGACGCACGAGATCGCCTTTGACAAACGGGTACTTCTTTGTGAACGCATCCAACAGCGGTTTGCTGTTCTGAATGTCCATAGTGGTGTAAAAAACCAGTGCGCCATCCTTTTTAGCGCCCTCGATGATGGCAGGGTCCGCCAACACTCCGGTCGCGAGCAACCCATTCAGAACAATTGCCAGGAATAAACGCTTCATCAGTCCACCTGTCGTAATCAACTCAAATTCGAAGCACGAAATCCGAAATTCGAAACAAACTCGAATGATCAAAAGGAAAGAAATTCGAAACGGCAGTTATGTCCAAGTTTTGGATCATTTGATATTTTGGGTTTGTTTGCCTGATAGTTTGTTTCGAATTTCGATATTCGGATTTCGGATTTTGTTAATGCTGCACGTCCTTTCGTCGGTCGTGAGTTACGGGGAATATGCTTTGTCGCCCCGCCGCGTCATGAACAGATCCAATGGCAGTTCAGTGCCGAGCCCTTTCTCTCTCGCCTTTTCATACATCTTTCGCGCTGTGGCCGCGAACTGAATTCCCATACCGGTGTTGTTTTTAAAGAGAGTGATTTCCTCGTCGTCCTTGCGGCCGCGGCATTTGCCGTTCAATAGCTCGCCGAGCTCATGCAAATCTTCCGCTTTGATCATGCCGCGAGCAAGCCGGTCGTGGAATTCCGCTTGCTTGTCGATGAAGATTTGCGGCTTGTAACCGACAACGATAAGAGAAGCCCGCGTCACCGCTTCGTCATCGAGTTCTTTACGTGGCAGAAAGCCGTCTCCGCCAACGAGACTCGTCACATGCATTCCTTCTTCGAGCCATTGGCCCTGGACCACAGGATCGACAGTATTCGTCGCGGCGCTGACGATATCACTGCCGCGCACGGCTTCTTCGGCGGAAGCCATGGGTATGACCTCGACGCCGGTTTCGCCGCTCATTTCACGCGCGAATTTCTCCCGATTCTCTTTCGTGGGACTGTACACTTTGATCTTTGTCAGTGGCCGCACCGCCAGGTGCGCTGTTACTTGGGTCTTGGCCTGCTCGCCGGAGCCTAGCAACCCCATGACTTTGGCATTTTTGCGCGCGAGATATTTGCTGGCGACTGCGCTGGTGGCGCCTACCCGCATGGTGGAAATGTGATGATCGTCCATGAGCGCCAAAATCTCGCAGGTGTCCATATCAAACAGCATGACCAGGCCGATAAAATCGCCTGGATAGACTCGTCGTTTGGAACCGGCGACCTCTACCTCCCGAGAAAAGCTTGAGTCGATCCGCAGCGCCATCGACTTGACGCCCGGAACCAGTCCCATGATGTTATTGAAATAGTATTGCCCCCCTTCCTCCTTCCAAGGAGTGCGCAACCTCGCGCGAGGCGCATTCATTGCTTTACCTTCGCCCAACTCGCGAAACGCTTGCTCAATGGCCTCGATTTCTTCCGCCATCGGCAGCAAATTCTCCATTTGTTCGTTCTTGAGAACCAAAACCATGAAGATGTCTCCCTTCAGAGTTTTGCTACAACAGGGGCGAGCGATGAGTCAAGTCGAGATAGAGCATCAGTGTTCCATGGACGAGTGAAACGTATCGCCGCGCTGCCCATGTTACCCGATAAATTTGCCTGCACCGTTAACGGCGGAGAGGGGAGCCGCAAAGATAAACTAGAGAACTGATGGCGGCGCGCGGTCGGTTGCACCAAAAAATGTGAAGGGCTGGGACAGTTCCCAGCCCTTCACTGAAAGTCAGAGAGTTGGAGAAGCAACTAAGGGACTTAACCCTTCTTTTTTTTGAACCAGTCAGCGTCAACCTGAATGAAGTTTTTCCACTTCTCCGGCACCGCGGCCTCCTCGAATATTGCTTCAACGGGACAAACCGGCTCGCAGGCCCCGCAGTCGATGCACTCCTCGGGATCGATGTAGAGTTTGTTTTCTTTCTCGAATTCTTCGGTCTCGTTCTTGGTCGGATGGATACAATCAACCGGACAGACATCGACGCAGGCGGTATCCTTCACGTTAATGCACGGCTCGGCAATGATATAGGTCATCTCATTCCTCCTCGGAAGTCGAACTTTTTAGTTTAACTAGCAAATCAAATAAACCAAGTCAATTAAAGCGGTTAGCTCTCTATTCCATATGTCTTCCACCAGCAGCTCTAGAGGAAGGATTTCGTGTTTGTGAATCCGGTATCCATCGCACCCGCCTTGAACGAACTGATCGCTTCCTACCAGCAGATTTTAGTGTGCCTCAGGAATTGTAGCGGGTCAACGCCTTCCGTGCCTCGCAAGTTCGCCCAGAAAAAGCTACCATCTCGCAATGCCTGTAGAAATCGTTCGTAGGGATGGCGGAAAACAATTTCCGATCCGTAGATTAAAAAAGATCGCAACCAGTGTCCTGGAGCTACTCAAACAACATGACGCCGAACTAAGCATCGCCTTGGTGGGAAACACCGAGATCCGCAAACTCAACGCTCAGTTTCGCAAGCAAGATTATTCGACGGACGTACTCTCGTTCCCGGCGGAGGATGGGATACTCAGCGAGGTTCGTCTATTGGGAGATGTCGTAATCTCGGTCGACCAGGCCAAGCAGCAAGCGCGAGAACGGAGCAGGACTTTGGATGAAGAGATGATTACCCTACTGATCCACGGTGTGTTGCATCTCTTGGGCTACGATCACGAGCGCTCCGCAAAGGACGCCAGAACCATGACACGGCTGGAGAAAAGAATCTATCGGGGACTTTGTGAGCAAGGAATATTACAGGTATAATTAATGCTAAGATTTCAGCACGAGGTTTAAGCCGACTGATGTTTGGTGGTCTTCGCTGCGTATGTTCACTTTGCTTCAGCGGCTTAACCTCGCCGCGACAAAGGTTTTGCAGTAACGGGGCCTAGGAAACCAAAAATAAAAGAGCGTAAGCAATGTTGGAAGAAACCAAAGAACAACTTACCCACCTGGAAGAGCGGCTTGGGCTGCTGCGGAGGCGTCTTTGACGTCGACGGCAAACAGAAGCGCTTCGAGGAACTCAACAAAGTTACATCGCAACCTGAATTTTGGAACGACGCGGAAAAGGCGCAAGGAATTCTCAAAGAACAAGCCGCGCTAAAAGGCGTTATCGATTCCTGGGAAAAACATAGGTCCGATCTCGAAGAGGCGCGCTTTTTTCTCGACATTGCCAGAGACGAAAAGAGCGAAGAAGCGCTCAACGAGGCCGCGACGAAAGTCACAGAAGTCGCCAAGGGAATGGCTCAGACCGAGCTCACCCAATTGTTGGGCGGGCCCGATGACCGGCGCAATGCCATCGTCAGTCTCCACCCCGGCGCCGGCGGTACTGAGGCGCAGGATTGGGCCGAGATCTTACTTCGGATGTACCTGCGCTGGGCCGATCGCCGCGGTTACCGAAAGGAAATTCTTGAATATCAGCCAGGGGAAGAAGCCGGGGTAAAAAGTGTCACTTTTACTGTGGAAGGCGACTACGCCTACGGCTACCTCAAAGCGGAAGCGGGTATTCACCGTCTCGTGCGGATATCTCCTTTCGATGCCAACTCCCGCCGCCACACGTCCTTCGCTTCAGTGTTCGTTTATCCTGAGGTGGATGACACAATCAAAGTCGAGATCAACGAAGCCGACTTACGCGTCGATACCTATCGCTCCAGCGGCGCCGGCGGACAGCACGTGAACAAGACCGATTCGGCGGTGCGTATCACTCATATTCCAACCGGCATCGTCGTTGCCTGCCAGAACGAACGCTCGCAGCACAAAAATCGCGCCATGGCGATGAAGATCCTGCGTTCCCGTCTTTATGAATTGGAACTCGAAAAACAAAAAGAGAAGATGGATGTTTTTCACAAAACCAAGAAGGACATCGCCTGGGGCAGCCAGATTCGCTCCTATGTGCTCCACCCCTACCGCATGGTCAAGGACCACCGCACCAGCCTCGAGGTTGGCAATGCGGACGCCGTTCTCGACGGTGATATCGATCAGTTTATCCAGGCCTATTTGCTTCAGGCCAGCGAAACACCGAACGTGCAATAGAATTCTAACTCAGCTTGGTTTGGCTTTGGCCTCAGCCAACGCCAACAGTTCTCCCATTGGCATCGCGGAAACCAGGATACAAATTACTTCGCCTTCGCGGTGAAAAACTGCATTCACTGTGCCACGGGAGAAGGCATAAAAGTTCATTTTCTTTTCGGCGTCAAAGAATCTGGCGGCATTGGGCGGGATATCTTTTTCGGAGCCAAGAAACGTATAACAGAAAAGTGAGCCGCCCTGGCCCTGATAAATGGCCACAAGGATCTTTCTGCCCTGGATCTCCCGGACTAAACCCGCCACAGGCTGTAGGTTCATCGCCGTGAGATCGTATCCCATAGGATGGAAGCGCCCGCCGACTGCGCTGGTCAGCTGCGCTTCGATTTCTTTGGGGTTTTCTACTCTGTGTACTGGAAGTTCGCCCCTGAGAAAGAGATCGTAGGTGTGTAGGGCGGCGAAAGCGATGGGCTCGCCGGTTTGCTTAAACAAATAAAACGTCGGGAGAGCGAGGACCAAAAGAAGCACAATAGCCAGTGCGGGCCGAAGCATAGGCGTCGTCGGCCAAACGTAATCCCGCCAGCTTCTCGCGGATCGCCGTTTCTCAGGAAAGATGTTCGGGTTGGAAAGGATTCTATCCCTTAGTCCATCGGGCGCGAGTATGCTTTGGCCAGCCCTTTGAATCGCTTGCTTGAGCGCCTGCTCCTCCTCCCGGGCTAAACGGCAGCGGGCACACTCCGCAAGATGCACTTCGAGGGAGCTTCGCTCCGGACCCCGCAGTTCGCGATCCACCAGAGCGGTGATCAGTTCTTGGGCCTCGTCACAGTTCACCTTAGTCTCGATCCTTCTTGACGCCTATGTAATCCTTGAGATGCTTATGTAAGAGCCTCCTGCCGCGGGAAAGCCTGGAGCGAATTGTCCCTATGGGACAAGCAAGTATTTCGGCCGCTTCCTCGTAGGAGAAATCAGCCATATCGACCAAAACAATCGAAGTGCGAAACTCCTCGGGAATTTTTCTTAGGGCATCAGTGATTTGAGAGTTGAGTTCCCGGAACAAGACATGGCTTTCCGGTCCGGGGTTCTCCGCCGCCAAGCGCCCCCACTGATCAGACTCCTGATTCGTCGAATCATCCACTGAAATCCATCGCTTGCTCGTGTGAAAGCGATCCAAGAAAAAGTTATGCAAAATCTTGGTCAGCCACGCCTTCATATTGGTCCCCAGCTTGAACTGGTCATAGGCGGCAAGAGCGCGGGCAAAAGTCTCTTGCACCAGGTCCTGGGCTTCATTTTGATCCTTTGCCAGGTGGAATGCGACGCGATAGAGATGATCAAGGTGGAGCATAGCCTCCTTGCTAAACTGTCCCCTTGCCGTCAGATCTTCTTTTCCCGCCGCAGCCACGGTGTGATTCTAACGAAGAGAGGAAGTTCTTCAAGCGATATAACGTTTTAAACACCTGAACAGTTCCCGACGTCGGCCGGAACTTTTTTGCCTCCCTTTGAGTTTCGGATCATATAACGTATGGGCAGCGCGGGGGCCATTTTTCAATTTGATTTGCGATGACAAAGATATACCTTTTGGAGAGGTACTAGCCGAAAACTGATTTAACGGAGGCTATTTAACGGAGGTTATACGGAGGTTATATGGATCAGGAGCCTATGATCGGAGCCGCGGTAGCTGACGCGCATGGAACCAACTGCGAGGCGGCCGTGTTAGAGCGTTATGGCAAAGCCGCTCAGGAGGTCGAAGCCTGTTTGTGTTTACCCGTGAGTTATGACCGGGAGCTTTTAAAGGTCATTCCCGCTGAAATCCGCGAGAAGGACTATGGTTGTGGCGACCCTTCTCGATATATACGCGCAGGTGAGACCGTCCTCGACCTCGGTTCCGGCAGCGGCAAGGCGTGCTACATCATGTCCCAGATTGTAGGCGCCGGCGGTAAAGTCATCGGCGTGGACTTCAATCCGCCTATGCTGGCGCTCGCGCGCAAGTATCAAACCTCCATCGGTAACCAATTAGGCTATCATAACGTGGAGTTTCGCCGCGGCAGGATTCAGGATCTCAAAACCAACCTGGAATTGGTCGATCACTACCTGAAGGACAATCCCGTCCGCTCCGTGGCGGACCTAGCCAAGCTGGAAGAATATGAAAACAAGATCCAGCGCCAGCAGCCGTTGATCGCCGATGAGTCTATCGACGTGATCGTCTCCAATTGCGTTCTTAACCTGGTGCAGCCGGAAGACAAAAAAGTTTTGTTCGCCGAGATGTACCGCGTGCTCAAACGAGGAGGCAGAATTGCGATTTCCGACATCGTCAGCGACGAATCCGTGCCGGAGCATTTAGCCAAAGACCAGGAGCTTTGGACTGGCTGCGTTTCCGGTGCCTTTTTCGAAGAAGATTTTCTAAAAGCGTTCGAAGATGCAAAATTCTACGGCATTCATATCGAAGATTTTCAATCGGGACCCTATCGGGTTGTTGAAGGAATTGAATTCCGCTCCGTCACCTTGACCGCGTACAAGGGAAAGGAAGGTCCTTGCATCGAGCGCAATCAGGCGGTCATTTATCGCGGGCCGTGGAAGCAGGTCGTTGACGACGATAATCATGTCCTGCCTCGCGGGGCGCGTATTGCCGTCTGCGAAAAGACCTTTGAGATTTATTCCAAGCCGCCCTATCAGGGCCAGTTTCTTCTCATCCCGCCTCGAGAAGAGGTGCCAAAAAAAACCGCCCGTGTGTTTGACTGTTCACGCGATCACAAACGCCATCCGCGGGAAACGAAGGGGCTCGCATACAAGGTCACCACTGTCTCTGGAAGCGTTTGCGTCCCGGGGTCGGCCTGCTGTCCTTAGAGAATTAAAAATTCAAAAGTAAAAATTAAAAAACAACTGACGGTTAGCAAAAAGACCAGCCAATGCAAGCTTTCGCTCAAAGGCTAAGCGGCAACCCGTTAAGGAGACGAGCCATCGATGTCCTGCAGGTGAATATGGGCAAGTACTGCAACCTGGCCTGTATTCATTGTCACGTGGAATCCGGGCCGACACGCCAAGAGATGATGAATCGCGAGACCGTGGATGCGGTACTCCGGTTTCTCACGGCCACGACTATTCCAACACTGGACCTCACCGGCGGCGCCCCCGAGCTGAACCCGCATTTCGACTACCTCGTCGAATCGGCGCGCGGCCTGAAGCGGCATGTCATGGATAGGTGCAATTTGACCGTGATCTTCGAGCCGGGCAAAGCCTATCTGCCGCAATTTTTCCAACGCCACGGCGTCGAACTTGTTTGCTCGCTGCCTTGCTACACCGAGGAAAATGTCGATCGCCAGCGTGGCAAAGGGACTTTTGACTTGAGCATTCGTGCGCTAAAGATTTTCAACGAGCTTGGCTATGGGCAGGCGGGAAGCGGTTTGACTTTGAACCTTGTCTACAATCCCGTGGGCCCGCATTTGCCGCCGCCCCAACATAAACTCGAACAGGACTACAAAAGGGAGTTAAGGGAAAAATTTGGTATTGAGTTCAATCATCTCTATTGCCTTACCAACACACCCATTACCCGCTACCAAACGCATCTCAAGCTGCGCGGCGAGTACGAAGAATACATGCAGCTTCTGGAAAGCAGTTTCAATGCTTCGACCCTCGACCAGGTGATGTGCCGCAACCTCATAAGCGTCGGTTGGGACGGAATGATTTATGACTGCGACTTCAATCAGATGCTCGACTCGCCGGTTCGGGACGCCGACGGCACGGCGCTAAATATCGCCACTTTGTCTTCCACCCAGTTGATGAACCGGGGGATTACCGTCGGCAATCATTGCTATGCTTGTACTGCGGGCTCGGGCAGCAGTTGCGGCGGGGCGCTGGTCACATAGTTATTTCACAAGCACGGCTCATCATGTTTGAGTGGCGGAAACTCCGTGAGATCGTTCCCTCACATGACGCGTTGCTGAATTAAATTGAACCACTACTTGGGTGGGGATAATGTGAACGCACGCGACGAGAAATCAAGAAATACGCCATGAGAGCCGGCAAGATTGCGTTGATCATTTTTATAGCCGCCGATATCGTAGCGGCGCTTTTGTTACTACCGTTTCGCGATTGGTTCAATCAATTCGAACGCTACGTACAAGGACTCGGCGCTCTTGCGCCCGTCGTCGTCGCATTTACCTATGTCGTAACGACGGTGCTTTTCATTCCCGGTAGTGCCCTGACCATCGGCTCCGGCACCTTGTTCGGGTTACGGACAGGTCTCTTGGTGGTGTTCGTGGGGGCCAATTTGGGAGCACTCTGCGCTTTCTTGCTGGCGCGGACGTTGCTCCGAGAAAAAGTAGCGCGCTGGGCAGAGGGAAATCCGAAATTTCACGCTCTGGATCTCGCCATTGGCCGTCAGGGATTCAAGATGGTCTTTCTTACCCGCTTGAGTCCCGCGTTTCCTTTTAATTTGCTCAACTATCTGCTCGGCGTCACTGCAGTCAAAACTGGAGCCTATGTACTGGCGAATCTGCTTGGCATGTTGCCCGGCATGTTCCTCTATGTGTACATCGGCGCCGCGGCCCGCGATGCTCTGGTGGGACAAGCAAACACGTCGGTGGGCTTCTACCAGCAAGTCCTTGAGTACGTTGGCCTGCTAGCCACCGTGGCGGTAGTGGTGGTCGTGACGCGCATAGCCCGCCGAACTTTGCGCGAGACGGAACAACAGCAAAAGGCCAGCATGACGGCGCGCTCGCCTCGGCCTGATAACGAACACAAACCGCCGGCCATCGATAAAATGATGCTCGTCGACGACGCTTACGATAAGCAGTTGATCGCACACTGCCGTCCGCCGCGATGGGTCAATCCCACGCCTTCCGGCAAATACAACTTAGTAGTGGTCGGTGCAGGAACCGCGGGCCTGGTAAGCGCCGCGGGAGCGGCGGGGCTCGGCGCGAAGGTTGCTTTGATAGAGCGCAGTCTGCTCGGCGGCGATTGTTTGAACGTCGGCTGCGTGCCATCTAAGGGCATGATTCGGGCGGCGCGGGCAGCCTTCGATATCCGCGACGGAACCGAGTTTGGCGTCCAGAGCGCCTCAGCTTCCGAGGTTAGTTTTTCTTCGGCCATGGAGCGGATGCGGCGGCTGCGCGCCAACATCAGCGTGCACGATTCCGCTGACAGGTTCCGTGAACTCGGTGTGGATGTGTACCTCGGTCACGGCCGCTTTGAAGGACCATCGACGGTCGAGATCGAAGGCAACCGGCTGGAATTCCATCGCGCGATCATCGCCACCGGTGCGCGCCCGGCGGAACCGCCAATTTCGGGATTAGCTCAGTCCGGTTTTTTCACCAACGAAACGATCTTC
>Ga0209684_1000234_pt1 | contig 10465 bp, 6 predicted proteins | sample PanSoiPlot6MoBio_FD_188322 | JGI IMG/M metagenome (GOLD analysis project Ga0209684, IMG submission 188322) | Tropical forest soil microbial communities from Panama analyzed to predict greenhouse gas emissions - Panama Soil Plot 6 MoBio (SPAdes)... | ecosystem: Environmental > Terrestrial > Soil >...
GCCGGGGATCTTGATCGAAGCCTTCTCCACCCACTGGGCGAGGAGGAACTCCTCCATCTCGCGCTCGCTCATGAGATACCGCTCGGCTTTGCCCTTCTTCACCTTGAAGAGCGGAGGCTGGGCGATGAAGAGCCGACCCGCCTCGATGATGGGCACCATGTGACGGAAGAAGAACGTGAGGAGAAGGGTGCGGATGTGGGCGCCGTCCACGTCGGCGTCCGTCATCAGGATCACCTTGTGGTAGCGCAGCTTGGAGACGTCGAACTCCTCGGGCCCGATCCCCGTGCCGAGGGCGGAGATGAGCAGCCGGATCTCCTGATGCGAGAGGACCTTGTCGTAGCGCGCCTTCTCCGCATTGATGATCTTGCCCCGGAGCGGGAGCACGGCCTGCGTCTTGCGATCTCGCCCCTGCTTGGCCGAGCCGCCAGCTGAATCACCCTCCACGAGGAAGATCTCGCGGAACTGGGGATCGCGCTCCGAGCAATCGGCGAGCTTGGCGGAGAGCCCCTCGTCGTCACGGCCGCCCTTGCGCGTGAGCTCGCGGGCCTTTCGCGCGGCCTCCCGCGCCTGCGCCGCGCGCACGCATTTGTCGGCGATCTTCCGCGCGGTGGTAGGGTCCTCCTCGAAGGTCTCGGTCAGGCGATCGTTGACGATCTGCTGGACCAGCCCCTTCACCTCGGAATTGCCGAGCTTGGCCTTGGTCTGGCCCTCGAACTGCGGATCCGGAATGCGCACCGAGACGACCGCGGTCAGCCCCTCGCGAACGTCGTCACCCGTGACGCCGCCCTTGAACGTCTTGAGAAAGCCCTGGGCCTGCGCGTAGGCCGAGATCTGGCCGGTGAGGGCAGCGCGGAATCCCGTCAGATGCGTGCCACCCTCGCGCGTGTTGATGTTGTTCGCAAACGAGAACACGTTTTCCTGGTAGCCGTCGTTGTACTGCAGGGCGACCTCGACCTCGATGTTGTCCTTCTTGCCCTCGAAGAAAAGCACCTTGGGATGCACGGTCGTCTTGTTCTGGTTCAGGTGCTTGATGAACTCGATGATGCCGCCCTTGTAGAGGAAGGTGTGCGACCGCTCGTCGCGCTCGTCCTCGATGACGATCTTGAGGCCCTTGTTGAGGAAGGCCAGCTCGCGGAGCCGGTTCGAGAGCGTGTCGAAGGAGAACGTCGTCTCCTCGAAGATCTTCGCGTCCGGCTTGAAGCGGATGATGGTGCCATGCTTCGAGCTTTTTTCACCTGCGGTGAGCGGGCCGGTGGGCACGCCGTACTCGTAGCGCTGCGTCCACACGTGACCGCCGCGGCGGATCTCCAGCTCCAGCCACTCGCTGAGCGCGTTCACCACCGAGACGCCGACACCGTGGAGCCCACCCGAGACCTTGTAGGCCGAGTGCTCGAACTTGCCGCCGGCGTGCAGCACGGTGAGGACGACCTCCGCGGCCGACTTCCCCGTCTCCTTGTGGGTATCGACGGGGATGCCCCGCCCGTTGTCCCCGACCGAGCAGGAACCATCCGAATGCAGGATGATCTTGATGTTGTCGCAGAACCCGCCCATGGCCTCGTCCACGGAGTTGTCCACAACCTCGTAGACGAGGTGATGGAGACCGTAGGTCCCCGTGTCACCGATGTACATGGCCGGCCGCTTGCGCACGGCCTCGAGACCTTCGAGGACCTTGATGTCACTCGCGGTGTAGGTCTCTGCGCTCACGCCATGACCCCGAGGCACCCGCCGGCCACCATGCCGCCCTTAACCTCCCAGCAGGTGCCGCCGCTGCTCTCGGCCACTCCGGGCTCCGCCGTGGTCAGGAAGACCTGCCCCTGCTTGTGGATGTGCCGCAGCACGAGCTGCTGCACGTCGGGATCCAGCTCGGACAGCGCATCATCGAGCAGCAGAACCGGTGAGCTTCCCACCGCGCTTTCCACGGGCCCGGCCTCGGCCAGTCGGAGAGCCAGGACGAGGAGCCGTTGCTGGCCGCGCGAACCGAAGCTCCGCATGTCACGGCCATCGAGCTCGACCACAAGATCGTCCCGATGGGGACCTACGAGGGTGATCTTTCGGCGACGCTCGTCAGAGCGCCGGCTCTCGAGGGCTCCGAGAAAGGTAGCCTCGCTCACGTCGCTGGGAAGAGCGGAGCGATACTCCAGGCGTACCCGGTGGTCCGCGCCGGCCATCTCCGGGTAGAGGCGCGCCACCTCGGATTCCAGAGAGGCCACGGCCTGGCGTCGACGCGTGAGGATCTCCACGCCGATCTTTGCGAGCTGCTCGTCCCACGGCGATAGATGTTCCAGCTGACCGATCTGGAGGAGATGATTCCGCCTCCCCAACACTTGGCGATAGCGGCTGTGCGCAGCCAGGTGAGCCGGCTGGATCTTCGCAGCGAAGCCATCGATGAAGTTCCGTCGAGCCTGAGGTCCGCCGCTGAGGATAGCCAGATCTTGCCAGCCAAATGGAATGGCGCGGGCCCAGGAGCAGGCCTCTCCCGTCACGACCCATCGCCCGTCTTCGGACAGGGTGATGCCTCGACGGAGCTCTCGCACAGCGTCCCCACGCACCACGGCACCACTGAGCACGGCTGCTCCAGAGCCCCACGAAGGCAGGTCTACCGCCTTGGCTCCTCGAAACGAACGACCAACCAGGAGCAGCCCCAGCGCCTCCAGGAGGTTGGTTTTCCCCTGGGCATTGGGGCCGCTTAGGACGTTGAGACCGCGATCAGGCTGGAAGGAAAGGGAACGATAATTACGAAAATCAGCGACAGTCATCCATTGGATGAGCACCCGATGTTCGCCCCCATGAGAACCTCAAATCCTCATAGGCATGATAACACACAGCGAACCTTCCTCCTCGAAGCTTTTGACGATTCCGGGGCTTAATCCGTCCTTCAATTCGATCACAACTTGCTCGCTGTCCTGTGCACCGAGCGCATCCAACACGTATCTCGAATTGAAGCCGATCGTGAGCTCCTCGCCGGCGTACTGCACCTCGATCTGTTCTTCCGCTTCACCGAAGTCCGGGCTGTATGCAGTGAGTTTCAGGAGGCCAGGAGAGAGCGTGAACTTCACCGGCTTGGTCCGTTCCTCCGAAAGCACCGAGACGCGCCGCAAAGCCGCGGTGAGCGCGGCCCGTGAGACGACGATCTTGTGCGGATGCGCCTTGGGCACGACCTGCTCGTAGTTCGGGAACGTCCCCTCGATGAGGCGCGCCATGAGGAGCACGTTGGGCATCTGGAGAATGAACTGGTTGTCGCTGATGGCGACCTGCACGTCCTCGCCCGAACCCACGATGCGAGCGATCTCCTGGACCGCCTTGCGCGGGACGATTCCCGACACCGCGGCCGTGTCACCCGCCAGAGGCCGACTCACCAGAGCGAGGCGATGGCCATCCGTGGCCACCAGCCTCATCTCCCGATCGTGCACCACGAACAGGATGCCGTTGAGGGCATAGCGGCTCTCGTCGTGGGAGACGGCGAAGATCGTCTGCGTCAGCATGTCCCGGAGGACCTTCCCGTCCAGGGTGATCCATGCCGAGGCGGCTCCCGTGGCGACGGCGGGAAAGTCCGAGGCGCTCAATCCCACGAGCTTGTAGGAGGCACCCCCGCAACGCATGGCGACCCACGAGTTCTCCTGCACCTTGAGGGACAGTCCCGCCGCCGGGAGCTCTTTGACGATCTCGAGGAGCTTGCGGGCGGACAGGGTGACGGAGCCGCCCGTGGCAACCTTGGCGGGGACGGACACGCGCGCGCCCACCTCCAGGTCCGTGGCGGTCAGGCGTAGCGTGTCCTTGTCGGTCTCCAGCAACACGTTGGCCAGGATGGGAAGCGTCTGCCGAGGCTCGACGACGTTGTGAACCATCTGGAGACCCTTGAGGAAGGCATCCCGGTCCACATGGACTTCCATATCACTCTCCGTTGTTTGAAAAAGAAGAGGAGAGAAGCGTCGTCGTAGTGTACGTCGGAGCGGTGGACGATGTGGACGATACGCAAGCAATCGGGAAGACGAGCGTGGAGAGTCTCCGGTGCTCGTGGACAAGCTGCGGGAATGCCTGGGGACGGCGGTGGATCACAGCGTTATCCCCTGGGTCAGCGTGTCGATAGTCTGCTTGAGCTTCGTGTCCTCCTGGATCATCGACTGAAGCTTGGTGACTGCGTGGAGCACGGTGGTGTGGTCCTTGCCGCCGAAGGAGCGGCCGATATCGCTCAGGGAAGCGTGGGTGAGCTGACGTGAGAGGTACATGGCGACCTGGCGGGGGAAGGCCACTGACTTGGTCCGATTCTTGGCGCGCATGTCGGAGAGCTTGATGCCGAAGAACTCTGCCGCTTTCCGCTGGATGTGCTCGATGGTGATGATCCGCTCTTCCTCGCCCCATAGATCGGCGAGCACGTCCTGGGCGAGCTCGATACTCATCTCGCGTCCGGACAGGGAGCAGTAGGCGATCATGCGGGTGAGGGAGCCCTCGATCTCACGGATGTTGGCCTTGATCCGGCTGGCGATGAGATAGGCCACGTCGTCGGGAAGGAGGACGCGTTCGATCTCCGCCTTCTTCTTGAGGATGGCCACGCGGGTCTCGAAGTCCGGGGGCTGGATGTCGGCGATGAGGCCCCACTCGAAACGGGAGCGCAGTCGTTCCTCGAGATCGGGGATCTCCTTGGGAGCGGCGTCGGACGAGACCACGATCTGCTTTCGCGCGTCGTAGAGATCGTTGAAGGTGTGGAAAAACTCCTCCTGGGTCCGCTCCTTCCCCGAGATGAACTGGATGTCGTCGATGAGGAGGAGGTCGATCGTCCGGTACTTGGCGCGGAATTCCGACGTGCGGTCGTAGCGGATGGCGTTGATCAGATCGTTGGTGAATCGCTCCGACGAGAGATAGAGCAGGCGGAGCTGCGGATAGAGACGGCCGATCTGATGTCCCACTGCGTGCAGCAGGTGAGTCTTCCCGAGGCCGACTCCGCCGTAGATGAAGAGCGGATTGTAGGCGCGTGATGGCAGCTCGGCCACGGCCTGGCAGGCGGCCTGGGCGAACTGATTCGAGTTGCCGACGACGAAGGACTCGAAGGTATAGCGGACGGAGAGCCCCGAGGCGGTGACAGGCGGCTCCGCTTCGGGAGTGGTCGGGATGGGCATCCCGGCTTCGCGGTCTACGTCGAGCGAGATGCGTGGGTTGCCCCCGAGCACATCGCGCGCCGCCGCCTGAAGGGACTCGGTGTGGTGTTGATGGAGCCAGTCCCTCGTGTACGGATTCGGGGCGGTGATCTTGATGTGATCACCTTCGACGGCGGTAAGGCGACAGGGACGAAGCCAGGAGTCGAGCGCGGCGGGCGGAACCCGGGTACCCAGGGCGACCAACATACGACTCCACAGAGAATCAAGCATTGCTAAGGTCGCTCCATTGCAGGGGTGAGACTAGTTACACACAGAGTTATCCACACGTGTGGATAACCTTTAGGGCTCTTTTGGGCGGGTTGTGTGGCGAGCGAAGCGAGCGGTGCCGACAGCCGGTGTTCCATCAAGCTCCGACGATTCGCAGCGGCGATCTCGTCTATTGCCAGCGCATCCACGGCGACTCTTCGGCCAGTTCCGAAGACCGCACGGGAAGCGTGAGGACGGCACCGTACCACAACGTGAAACGCGCTCGCAAGAGGGTTGTGCGTCTTGACTTGAGAAAATGCGGTCAGTACACTACGCAGGTTGGACGATCGACGGAAGGAGTTTCCTGATGAGGCGGACGTACCAGCCAAACACACGCCGACGGAAGAAGACACACGGCTTCCGGGAGCGGATGAAGACCCAAGGTGGACGGAAGGTCCTCAAGCGGCGCCGCGCGAAGGGACGCAAGCGGCTCACCGTCTAAGCTCGCAGAGGTGAGCCGGGCGGTCGCAGCATTCAGTTTCCCCCGCACCGACCGCCTCAGGCAGGCCAACGACATCCAGGTGGTATTCCAGGCAGGGCGACGAGAGGAGCGGCGCGCCTTCGTTCTTCTCTGGGTGCCTCGTCCAGGCTCCGGGCGCGCGGGGTTCGCCGTGAGCCGACAGATCCGAGGTGCCGTGCGACGTAATCGAGCGCGTCGGCGGCTGCGTGAAGCCTATCGAACGCTGGGGTCGGCGCGGGCGAGCAGGGTCGATGCGGTCTTCGTGGCCCGCGCGTGGGCGCTACAGGTGCCGATTGCGGACTTGCAGTCGGACATGCGCCAAGCGCTCGAGCGAGCGCACCGGAGTTCGGGCGCGTGAGTATGGGTGCTCGACTCGCGAGCAGGCTGATTCGCGGCTACCAGATCCTGCTTCGGCCGGTGCTACCCGCGGCCTGTCGATTCGAGCCGAGTTGCTCCGAGTATGCTCGGGAAGCGCTGGTCCGCCATGGCTTGCTCCGCGGCGGCTGGCTCACGTTACGCCGGATAGGGCGCTGCCACCCATTCAGCCCGGGCGGGTACGATCCGCCGCCCGCATCGTCACGTGGGAGCGAGGGGCGTCAACCTTGATCGAGCTGCGGCTCTGATGGAAAAGCGAGCGATTATCGCGGCCCTCCTGATGGCGGGCCTGCTCATCCTGTATCAGACGCTCTTTATTCACCAGCCGGAAGCTCCTTCCGCCCCCCCTAAGGCCGAGGTGCCCGGCATGGGGAAAGGCGCGGCACCGTCGCTGCCGGCTCCTCCTGCGCCCTCGACTGCAGCCGCTGCACCGGTACCGGTTTCTCCTCCCACGGTGCCACTCAAGACGGCGCCCATCGTTGGGCCGTTGTTCAAGGCTCAGGTGACGAGCCGCGGTGGCGACTTGGCGGCGTGGGAGCTGGAGTTTCGGGGCGCCAAGCCGATGATCGTCCCGGAGTTGCTCGGGCCACTTGGAGTCACCGTGGAGCGGGCAGGACAGCCTCCGCGTGTCGTGGATTTCATGATTACGCCGGAGTCGCTCGACCTCATGGGAGGACCGGGCCGCGGCGAGATGACGTTGGTCGGGGAGGACGGGTTCGGCCTTCGGATCACGCAAATTCTGAGTTTCCGTGCCGATGACTACAGTCTGGACCGCCGGATCCGCGTGGAGAACCGGGGGCGCACCGCGCAGGAAGCCACGATCGTGATCTTGTGGACCGCGCCTGTCACTTGGCCCAAGGACGTTCACGAGCGGTTCCAGGGCCAGCATCCGACACGGGTCGTGCGGTTGGTCAATGGCAGCGTGCGGCATGAGGAGCTCGGTAAGATTACCGATTTCGTCGGCGACGGAAAGTGGATCGGTTTCGAGAGCGAGTGGTATTTGAGTGCCCTTGTCGCGCAATCACCCGGCTTCCGCTTGTCGGAGGGCAAGACCGACGCCGCCGCGCATGCTGGTCTGCGCGCTACCTTGCCCGTGCTTGAGCCTGGGCAAATCTGGGACGGACGCGTTCTCGGATACGTCGGTCCCAAGGAGTACGATCGGCTCAAGGCGTACGGGGTCGGGTTAGAAAAGTCTATATATTTCGGTGGGTTCCCAATACCTCAGACCTACGGCGGCCTTCCTATGGAGTGGATCGCCGTTCCAATTCTGTGGGTGCTGGGGTGGTTCCATCGCTACACGCACAACTACGGCGTTGCGATCATCCTACTTACGGTGCTGACCAAGGTGCTGTTCTTCCCGCTCACCCTGAAGAGCATGCGCTCAATGAAGGCGATGCAGGCCCTTCAGCCACAGATCAACGCGCTTCGCTCCAAGTACAAGAGTGATCCGCAGCGCGTCCAGCGAGAGACTATGGAGTTATACCGGGAGCACCGAGTCAATCCGCTCGGAGGATGTCTCCCGATGATCGTGCAGATCCCGGTGTTCTACGCGCTGTACGTAGCCCTCTCCGTGTCGGTGGAGATGCAGAACGCACCATTCATCTGCTTTGGTCAGCTCTTCGGCATGCACCTCTGGATTTGTGACCTCGCCGCTGCAGATCCGACGTACATCTTGCCGATTCTCATGGGCGTCTCCATGTTCGTCCAGCAGAAGATGACGCCGACGATGGGCGACCCGCGCCAGGCGAAGATGATGCTATTGATGCCCGTGGTCTTCACGTTCATGTTCTTGAACCTGCCGTCCGGGCTTGTCCTTTACTGGACCGTGTCGAACGTCCTCCAGATCGCCCAGCAGATGTATATGGAGCGCAGCGCCGCGCCCGCAAAGCCGCTGGCTCGGGCGGCCAAGAAGACGTGAGGCGGCTTGTTGGCGCGGCAGCGCCCGCGTAACGCAGCACGCACTCCGGACGACTCGCTCGAAGACTTCTTCGCGCGCCTCCCTGCCCTTCTCGGCCGGATAGCATCGCCCTCTGAACGAGCGGCCTTCGAGCGCTACGCGGATCTGCTCCTCATCTGGAACCGGACGCATCGCCTCACCGCAGCCAAGACTCGTGCCGCGGTTGGGCAGGGCCTATTCCTCGATTCGCTCCTGTTCAGGTCGCTCTTGCCGCCGAGTCCGGCTCGCATTGCCGACGTCGGCGCTGGCGCCGGCATTCCAGGCATACCTCTCCGGATCGTCGATCCGGGAGTCAGGCTCACGATGATCGACTCTCGACGAAAGCCAGTTTCCTTCCTTCGTACGCTGACGCGAGAACTCAGCCTGTCTGATGTTGATGTCGAGCACGGTCGCGTCGAAGAGGTCGCCGAGGATGCAGCAAGGATGTGTGGGGTATTCGATGTGGTCCTGACCCGATCGGTTCGTCTTGAGGATGAACTGCTTGAGGCGTCGATGCGACTGCTGAAACCTCGTGGAATGTTCGTGGCTTCGGGACCACCTCCGAGCCAGCCGGCTCCAGAAATTGGATGGTCTGGTGTGGCAAGCTGGAAAACCATTTCGTTCGATAGTTTAGGGATAGAGCGCAGATTCTTCATTGCTAGCGCGGGGGCTTGATCAAGGGCTCGCCGTCGGGTATTGTTCCACGTGAAACGCCGTCGCTGTGTTCCACGTGGAACAATTCAACGGTTGAGGTGCAATTGGCGAAGGTCCTGGCCGTCGCTAACCAAAAGGGCGGAGTAGGTAAGACCACTACTGCCATAAATCTCGCTGCTGGCCTCGCCCTTGCTGAGCGGAACGCTCTCTTGATCGATCTAGATCCCCAAGGAAATGCGACGACCGGACTCGGCGTCGAGAAGACTAGCCTTCAGCGAACCATCTACCACGTCCTCCTCGAAGACCTTTCAATTCAGGAGGCCGTGGTCAAAACAGAGCTGTCTTGCCTTGATCTTGTTCCCGCCGACATTGATCTGGTTGGTGCCGAGATTGAACTCGTCACGACCTCTGAACGTGAGAACCGACTCAAGAGCGGGCTGGAGGCAGTTGCCTCAAAGTACGACTTCATTGTCATCGACTGCCCCCCTTCCCTTGGTCTCTTGACGCTCAACGCTCTTACCGCAGCCAGAGCAGCCCTCGTACCCCTTCAGTGCGAGTACTACTCGATGGAGGGCCTGGCTCACATCCTGAGGACGGTCAACCTCGTCAAGGAGAAACTCAACCCTGCTCTCGCCGTCGAGGGTGTGGTTCTCACAATGTTCGATGGGCGGACCAGCCTGGCCGCTCAGGTCAAGAGCGAGGTCCAAGGTCATCTGGGCAGCCAAGTACTCCAGACAATCATTCCGAGAAACGTGAGAATCACCGAGGCGCCAAGCCATGGAAAGCCGATCATGCTCTACGATCTCAAGTCGCCCGGATCCGTCGCCTATCTCGAGTTGACCAAGGAGGTGCTCGGACATGAATCCTAAGCATGGGCTTGGTCGGGGCCTCGGAGCTTTGCTCGGCTCAAACGCCGCGACAACATCGATAGAGGCCACGTCGTCTCTAGCTCAGGAACTCCCGATCGCAAGTATCGTCGCCAATCCCCAGCAACCAAGAAAATCCTTTGATTCTAATAGTTTACGTGATCTCTCAGATTCCCTGAAGCGAACGGGCGTGCTACAGCCCGTCGTCGTCAGGCGTTACGGTCAGCAGTACCAGATCGTGGTCGGCGAGCGACGCTGGCGCGCTGCTCAAATGGCTGGGCTAACCCACATCCCGGCGATTGTGCGCGAGGCGACGGAGGCGCAGAGCCTCGAGCTCGCTCTTGTCGAGAACCTCCTGCGCGAGGATCTGAACCCGATGGAAGAGGCGGAGGCTTTTCAGCGCCTTCTTACCGACTTCGCGTGGACGCAGGAGGAGCTAGGCGAGCGCGTAGGTAAAGATCGAAGCAGCATCGCCAATTTCCTGCGGCTGTTGAAGCTACCCGAGCTGATCCAGGCCGATCTCCGGACAGGACGCCTGACCATGGGCCACGCCCGTGCCCTCCTCTCGCTCACCTCCCCCGATGACCAGCTCAAGCTCCGCGAGCAAATCCTCGCGCATTCCTGGTCCGTGCGAACCACGGAGGAAAGCGTGCAGACAAAGCGGCGCCCCCTGCCCCGCCGTCTTGGTCGGCGCTCCGCGGACCTCACGGCTCTCGAGGACTCGCTTCGCCAGACCCTGGCCACACGAGTCCGCGTGATCGGCAACGAGCGCGCG
>Ga0209684_1000238_pt1 | contig 10262 bp, 7 predicted proteins | sample PanSoiPlot6MoBio_FD_188322 | JGI IMG/M metagenome (GOLD analysis project Ga0209684, IMG submission 188322) | Tropical forest soil microbial communities from Panama analyzed to predict greenhouse gas emissions - Panama Soil Plot 6 MoBio (SPAdes)... | ecosystem: Environmental > Terrestrial > Soil >...
ACGATGGCGTGGGACTTTCGCCCCTTCATGTCGACGACGAACCCGACGCCGCACGCGTCGTGCTCGTGAGCGGGATCGTAGAGGCCCTCGGGCCTTGGCACCCCGGCCGGTGTCGCCACCGACTTCACCTGCTCCATCGCCATGCTCGGCTCCCCCCGCGCAACATGTCCTTGTGAACCGGTAGAACAATCCCGAATTTGAGGAGTGAGCCTACACCAGCGATAAGCATTAGCCAAGCACAAAATAGCAAAAACATAGAATTAGACATGCTAATGGGCTAGGCTTGGGCCATGAACCTCGACACGCTCAAGCTCTTTTGCGACGTAGTGCGACTCCGGAGTTTCTCGCGGGCCGCCTCCGGCAACGGCGTCACCCAGTCCGCCGCGAGCCAGGCCATCCAGCAGCTCGAGGCCGAGCTCGACGTGCCGCTCCTGGACCGCTCGCGACGGCCCCTGGTCGCCACGGAGGCGGGGCGAGTCTTCTTCGAGGCCTGCCGTGATCTCCTTCAGGGATTCGAGAACGCTCGGACGAGCCTTCTCGCCTCCAAGGAGCGGGTGGAAGGGACGGTGCGCGTCGCCGCCATCTATTCCGTCGGGCTCCACGACATGAGCAGGCACATGCAGCCTTTCATGGCGAAGTACCCGCAAGCGCGCGTGCTCCTGGAGTGCCTCCATCCGCACAAGGTTGTGGAGGCCGTGCTCAACGACGAAGCGGACGTGGGCGTCCTTTCCTATCCCACGCCGACGCGCACGCTCGACGTGCTTCCGCTGCGCTCCGAGCCGATGGTGCTGGTCGCCCATCCCAGCCATCGCCTAGCCCGGCGCAAGCACGTGGATCCGGCTGATCTCGCGGGAGAGAAGTTCGTGGCCTTCGATCGCGACCTCGCTGTGCGCAAGGCCATCGACCGCGCGTTGAAGCAGCACGGGGTGAAAGTCGACGTCGTGATGGAGTTCGACAACGTGGAGACCATCAAGCAGGCCATCGGCATCGCGGCGGGAGTGAGCATCCTGCCGCGTCCCACCGTCGTGATGGAATCGGGAATGCGCACCTTGGCCACCGTGCCCCTGACCCTTTCCGGGCTCGTGCGTCCGATCGGCCTCATCTATCGTCGAGGCAAGCGGCTCACCCCCGCCGTTCTGCGCTTCATCGAGACGCTCCGCGCGGACGACGCCGTCCCCGAGCGCGCCACCGTGGTACCGTAAGGGGCATGTCCGACCCTGCCCACGCCGTGCAGAAGTTCGTCAGCCGCGGCGGAATTCGCGTGTACGGCATGCCCGTAGAGACCTTCCCGGGCCACGTCAACAACATCTACCTCATCGTGGATGGAGACACGCTTACTCTCGTGGACGTGGGCTCGGGCACTGACGAGTCGATCGCCGGGCTGCGAGCGCGAGTGGAGGAGGTGCGGCAGCGCTTCGGGGAGCGCGTCTCCCTGGACGACGTGCGCCACGTCGTGATCACCCACGCCCACATCGATCACTTCGGCTGGGTCGGCCACTTCACGCGCGAGACGGGGGCGCGGGTGTGGGTGCACGAGCTGGACGCGCGCGTGCTGAGCCGCTTCGAGGAGCGCATGGTCCTGGCCTCCAAGGACATGGGCGTCTTCCTGGAGCGCGCCGGTCTCACCGGTGAGCTCCGGAGCGAGCTCGAGGCGATGTATCGTCTCTCCAAGGCCACCTTCAAGTCGGTCACCATCGACGGCGTGGTGAAGGACGGCCAGCAGATCGTCAACGGCTACCGCGTGCACCATACGCCTGGGCACTGCCCTGGCCAGATCTGCCTCGAGGTGGACGATCTGCTCTTCACCGCCGATCACGTGCTCTCGCGCATCACGCCGCATCAGTCGCCCGCCTCCATCACGCCCTTCTGCGGGCTCGAGCTCTACCTGCAGTCGCTGGACAAGGTCCGGCGACTCGGCGGCGTGCGCCTCGCCCTCCCCGGCCACGAAGCGCCGATCCCGGAGTTGGACGGCCGCATCGGGGCCATCGCCGCCCACCACGACCGTCGCCTGGGCCAGGTCCTCGATCTGTGCCGTGAGCCCATGACCCTCCTCGGTGTGACGCTCGGACTGTTCGGTCCGCGCGAGGGCTACACGCGCCTCCTCGCCCTCGAGGAGGCGGGGGCGCACGTCGAGTATCTGTTCCAGCGAGGAGAGCTGGGCATCGCCAACCTCGACGAGGTGAGCCAGCAGGCCAACCCCGTGATCCGCTACGAGACCCGACGAGGAGCCGCCGCATGACCCCCTCGCTGATCATCGCCGCCAGTGAGCTCGACTCGAACCTCTACTACGCCTGTCGCTTCATGGCCCCTGATCCCTTCGTGTTCGTGGAGATCGATGGGAAGAAAATTCTCCTCATGTCGGACCTGGAGGTCGATCGCGCCCGCCAGCAGGCGAGAGTGGACGAGGTCCTGTCGCTCTCGGAGTGGGAGGCGAAGGCGAAGCAGCGCTGGCCCCAGCCCCGGCTCACCGACACCGTCACCCTGCTCCTCGAGGACTACGGGACGCGGGAGGTCGATGTCCCGGCGGACTTCCCTCTGGAGGCGGCAGACCGACTCCGCGAGCGGGGCATCCGAGTGCAGGCGAGACCGCACCCTTTCTTTCCTCAGCGGGTGATCAAGACCGCCGAGGAGATAGCCGCCATCGAGGAAGCCCAACGCCACACCGAGACCGCGCTCGCCGCCGCCCTCGACGTGCTCCGGGAGAGCGTGATCCGGGGTGACGAGGTGATCTGGAAGGGCCGCCCGCTCACGTCGGAGGACCTCAAGAAGGTGGTCAACGTCTCCCTGATGGAGAACGACTGCATCGCCCAGCACACCATCATCGCTTGCGGCGACCAGGGGGTCGATCCCCACAACCAGGGCTCCGGACCCATCCGCCCCAACCAGGGGATCATCTTCGACATCTTCCCGCGCTCCTCGACCAGCCACTATTTCGCGGACATGTCCCGCACGGTGGTCAAGGGCAAGGCCCCCGACGAGCTCCGGCGGATCTACGACGCCGTGCTGGCCGCGCAGCTTCGAGGCATCGAACTGATCCGGGACGGCGCCTCGGGCGGGGCCATCCATGCAGAGGTTGCGCGGACGATGGAGGCGCGCGGCTACGCGACCGGGGTCGTGGGCGGACGCAACCAGGGCTTCTTCCACGGCACCGGTCACGGCGTCGGCCTGGACATCCACGAGCTGCCGCGCATCAGTCGCCTCGACTACGAGCTCAAGAGCGACCACGTGGTGACAGTCGAACCGGGACTCTACTACTCCGGACGCGGGGCCGTCCGCATCGAGGACATGGTGCTCGTAGAGCCCAGCGGGTGCCGCAACCTCACGCGTTCGCCGAAGATGGAGCTCCTCGAGCTCTAAGGAGCTGGCGCGGCGCGCTTCGGAAGGGTCTCCGAAGGGAGATAACCTTGCTTATCAGCAGGGCTTTGGGTAGCATGAAGCCGTAGCGGCTCCTGCCAGGGCTGGCGTTTCCAAAAAACGACGAGTCCGGGGCCGCTCTGCGCCGTGGACGGTGGTCACGGAAAGGACGATGGAGATCATGAGCGACACGGTAACGCCCGCGGCCCTGATCGCGAAGCCTCGCCGCACGCTGAATCGGGCGGTCATCCGCTTCGCCGGCGACTCCGGTGACGGCATGCAGGTGACCGGGGAACAGTTCACGACGGAAGCCGCGTGGGCGGGCAACGATATCTCGACGCTGCCGAACTTCCCCGCAGAGATCCGCGCGCCCGCCGGCACGCTCTTCGGCGTGTCGAGCTTCCAGCTCCAGTTCGGGAGCCAGCGCGTATACACCCCGGGCGATCAGCTCGACGCGCTGGTGGCCATGAATCCCGCGGCCCTCAAGGTGCATCTGAGCGATCTCAAGAAGGGCGGCATCCTCATCGTCAACACCGCCGCGTTCGACCAACGGAACCTCGAGAAGGCCGGCTATCCTCGCGACGACAAGGGCGAGCCCAAGAGCCCGCTCAACGACCCGGGGCTCGCCGAGAAGTACCGCCTCTACCAGGTCGACATCAGCGGGATGACCAAGAAGTCGCTGGAGGATCTGCCGCTCAACGCCAAGGAGAAGGAGCGCTGCAAGAACTTCTTCGCCCTCGGCCTCGTCTCCTGGATCTACACGCGGCCGCTCGATCCCACGCTGGATGCCATCAAGAAGCGGTTCGCCAAGAACCCCACGTTCGTCGAGGCGAACATCCGCGTGCTCAAGGCGGGCCATGCCTTCGGCGAGACGGCGGAGATGTTCTCCGAGCACTACGGTATCGAAGCGGCGGAGATGCCCGCGGGTGTCTACCGGAGCATGACGGGCAACCGCGCTCTCGCGTGGGGTCTCCTCGCTGCCGCGGAGCGCACGAAGATCCCCATCGTGTTCGGGGCGTACCCGATCACGCCCGCCTCGAGCATTCTCGAGGAGCTGGCCCTCCACAAGCGCTGGCGAGTGCGAACCTTCCAGGCCGAGGACGAGATCGCAGCGGTGACCGCGGCCATCGGCGCCTCCTTCGGCGGGGCCATCGGCGTCACCGCCTCCAGCGGGCCCGGCATCGCCCTCAAGGGCGAGGGCATCGGCCTCGCCGTCACGGCGGAGCTGCCGCTGGTGATCTTCGACATCCAGCGCGGCGGCCCGAGCACGGGGCTGCCCACCAAGACCGAGCAGGCGGACCTGATGCAGGCGCTCTACGGCCGCAACAGCGAGTCGCCGATTGTGGTCATCGCGCCCGCCACCCCCGGCGACTGCTTCTACATCGCCTACGAGGCCGTCCGCATCGCCATCAAGTACATGGTGCCGGTGATGGTCCTCTCCGACGGTTACCTCGCCAACGGCTCCGAGCCGTGGCTCATTCCCGATGCCAAGACGCTGCCCGACATCCCCGTGGCCTTCCGCACGGAGACGCAGGGCTTCGCCCCGTACCTGCGCGACCCCGCCACGCTCGCGCGGCCGTGGGTGCGCCCGGGAACGCCGGGGCTCGAGCACCGGATCGGCGGCATCGAGAAGCAGGACGTCACCGGCAACATCTCGTACGATCCGGAGAACCACGACCACATGGTGCGCACGCGCGCGGAGAAGGTTCGGCGCGTCGCTCAGGAAATTCCGCCCACGATGATCAACGGGCCCGAGTCGGGCGACGTGCTCGTGGTCGGCTGGGGCGGCACGTACGGCGCCATCACGGCCGCGGTGGAAGAGGCGCAGATCGAGGGCAAGGCAGTCGCCTCCATTCACCTCCGCCACCTGAATCCGCTGCCTCCCGACCTGGGGCAGATCCTCCGGCAGTACCGCCGGGTGCTCGTTCCCGAGATCAACAGCGGACAGCTCGTGCGCGTGCTGCGCGCCGAATACCTGGTCGACGCTGTCGGATTCAACCGCGTGCGCGGCATGCCCCTGGCCAGCCAGGAGATCCTCGAGGCCATCAATCAACTTCTGGAGGCGAAGCGGTGAGTACGATCACGGGAACTCCGGGAGCGACGCCGAAGTACACGAAGAAGGACTTCGAGTCCGACCAGGACGTGCGGTGGTGCCCGGGTTGCGGGGACTACGCCATCCTGAGTGCGGTGCAGAAGACGATGCCCGAGCTCGGCATCCCGCGCGAGGACATCGTGTTCATCTCCGGGATCGGCTGCTCGAGCCGCTTCCCGTACTACATGAACACCTACGGCTTCCATACCATCCACGGCCGCGCCCCCGCCATCGCCACCGGCCTCAAGCTGGCGCGCCCCGAGCTGAAGGTGTTCGTCGTCACGGGCGACGGTGACGGCCTGTCCATCGGCGGCAACCATCTCCTGCACGTGCTCCGCCGCAACGTGGACGTGACCATCCTGCTCTTCAACAACCGGATCTATGGCCTGACCAAGGGCCAGTATTCGCCCACCAGCGAGCTCGGCAAGGTGACCAAGTCCACTCCGATGGGCTCGGCCGATCGGCCCGTGAGCCCGTGCGCCTTCGCTCTCGCCGCGGGCGCCACCTTCGTGGCCCGCACGGTGGACCGCAACATCGCCCACATGGAGGAGACGCTGAAGCGGGCGGCCCATCACAAGGGCGCCGCGTTCGTGGAGATTCTCCAGAACTGCAACGTGTACAACGACCTCGCCTGGAACGTCCTCTACGACAAAGAATCGAAGATCCTCCACGAGTGCCGGCTCGAGCACGGCAAGCCCATTACCTTCGGCCCGGCCGACGATCGTCGCGGCCTCGTGCTGGAAGGCCTCAAGCCCAAGGTGGTGAAGGTGGCCGAAGTTGCGGAGAGCGCGCTCTGGAAGCACGACGCCTCCGATCGCGCCACTGCCATGGTGCTGGGGCAGTTGTGGGCGCCCGAGTATCCGATCCCGCTCGGGATCCTCCTCAATCAGGAAGGCGAGACCACCTACGAGGATCTCGTCGTCCAGCAGGAGCAGAAGGCGATCTCCGATCGCGGGCAGGGAGACATCGCGAAGCTCCTGATGGCCGGCGAAACCTGGAAGATCGGCTAGGGCTGGCGGCCGATAAGGGGTCAGCTGCTTCGTTGGCGCCCGCGGCCGCACGCTCAACGTACAGAGAGTACGCCTCGCGTGCGGATTTACTCGGGACTCGTCTCGCGACGGCCCGAGGCCGCCGCTCATCTCGAAGAGCGGGGCGCCGCCTCGCATCTGACCCCTTCTCGCCCGCCAGCCGGCAGTTGTGGAATACGGCTTTCCTGTTGAATCCCTCGCTATTTCGCATCTGGAAGCTTCCTGCGCCGTCGCCACCATGGGATTGGAGCGGGTGAGAATGTCATGGCGCTGAGTCCGGCTTTTCTGAATGAGCTGGAGCGGATCCTGGGGACTTCGGGCGTCGTGTCGACCCCGGAGGGGCGGCTCGCCTACGAGTGCGACATGCACACGTACTACAAGGGCGCGCCGGACTTCGTGGTGCTGCCCGAAACCACTGCACAGGTCGCCGAGGTCGTGCAGCTCTGCCGTCGCGAGCGCGTGGCCATCGTGCCGCGCGGCTCGGGGACAGGCCTTATTGGGGGCGCCATGGCTCCCGTGGGCGGCGTCATGGTCTCCATGACGCGGATGAACCGCATCCTCGACCTCGACTTCCCCAACCGCTGCGCCACCGTCCAGCCCGGGCTCATCAACCTCTGGCTCTCTCAAGCTACGCGCGAGCACGGCTACTACTTCGCGCCCGACCCCTCGAGCCAGATGGTCTCCTCGATCGGCGGCAATGCTTCGACCAACGCGGGCGGGCCGCATTGCCTCAAGTACGGCATCACCGTCAACCACGTTCTCGGTCTCGAGCTCGTCACGGGAGCGGGTGAGATCCTTCGGGTAGGGGGCAAGGCGGTGGACGCGCCCGGCTACGATCTCACGGGGGCCCTCGTGGGCGGGGAGGGGACGCTCGGTCTCCTCACCGCCATCACCGTGCGCCTCCTCCACGTGCCCGCCGGAGTGAAGACGCTCCTCGCTTCCTTCTCAGCCATCGAGGACGCCTCCGAGGCGGTGTCGGCCATCGTAGGGGCGGGGATCGTCCCGGCTGCCCTCGAGATGATCGACGAGGTGTTCGTGCGCGCCATCAACGAGGGCGTGGGCGCCGGCTATCCCAAGGGCGCGGGCGCCGTGCTCCTCATCGAGCTCGACGGACCCGCCGCGGAGATCGAGGCGCAGGCGGCGCGCATCGTGCAGATCTGCCGGGATCATGCCGCGCTCGAGATCCGCGTCGCCCGTGATGAGGCGGAGCGAGCCCTCCTCTGGAAGGGGCGCAAAGAGGCCGCGGGAGCGGTAGGGCGCGTGTCGTCCACGTGGATCCTGCAGGACGCCGTGGTGCCGCGCTCGCGTCTGCCCGAGATCATGCGCGAAGTGGTGGCCATCGGCGCTCGCCACCGTCTCGTCATCGCCAACGTCTTCCACGCGGGCGACGGCAACCTGCATCCCATGATCCTCTACGACGACCGCGTCGCCGGCGAGCTCGAGCGCGCACATCAGGCCAACGACGAGCTCCTGCGCGCCTGCCTCGCCATGGGAGGTAGCGTCACCGGCGAGCACGGCGTCGGCCTCGACAAAGCGTGGAGCATGCCGCTCCAGTTCGGCGATGCCGACCTCGCCTTCATGGCCCGCTTCCGTCGCGCCCTCGATCCCGACGGCATCATGAATCCCGGCAAGCTCCTGCCCTCGCATCCCGCCTGCGGCGAGAGCTTCCGTCCCGCTGCCCCGCGACTGCCCACCGGCACCTGGGTCTGAGGGCGCTGCGTGTCCGCTCCTGACCTCGCGGAGACCCTCGCCGCCATCGTCGGTCACGAGCACGTGGTGAGAGAGGGAGCCGAGCTCTCCGCGACGGCCATCGACGGCATCCTGCCGCGCTGGCGGGTCCGCCCCGGTTCGGTGGATGAGGTGAGCCGCGTCATGGCTCTTGCGGGAAGCGAAGGGCTCGCGGTGGCGCCGCGCGGAAGCGGCTCCGCTCGCGATCTCGGTATGCCGCCCGCCCGCATCGACGTCGCCCTCGACCTCACCCGCCTCACCGGCATCATGGAATACGTGCCCGCCGACATGGTGGCGACGGTGCAGGCCGGCGTGCGGCTCGACGTGCTCGCTCGAGAGCTCGGAAAGCACGGGCAGATGCTGCCCCTCGATCCCTATGGCGGCGCCTCGCGCACCGTGGGCGGCGTCCTCGCCTCGGGGGCGAGCGGGCCGCGGCGTTTCCGTTACGGCACAGGCCGCGATCTTCTCCTGGGCGCGCGCTTCGTGCAGGCCGACGGTACCGTGACGTGGGCTGGCGCCAAGGTGGTGAAGTCCGTGACGGGTTACGAGATTCCCAAGCTCCTCGTGGGCTCGCTGGGAACGCTCGGCGTCATCGTCGAGGCGACGCTCAGGCTCCATCCCGCTCAGCCGGCCACCGGCTCGTGGCTCTTCTCGTTTCCCTCGCGCGACCACGGTGCCGTCTTCGTGGCCGCGGTGCTCGCCTCCGACCTGGAGCCCGAGCGCGTGGCGTGGCTCAATGGCGTTGCTCTCGTCCGGACGGGACGCGAGAGCTCGGAGGCGGCGGTGGCCGTATCGGTGGCGAGCGTGCCGGAAGCCGTCGCCTCGCAGGGCGCGGCCCTCGAGACGCTCGCGGGGTCGGCCGGCGGCCGCGCATCGACTCTCGACGACGAGTTCTGGCCCGGGCTGACCGCAGCGCTCGACGCGCCCATCGTGGTCAAGCTGGCAGGCGAGATCCGCCGCGTGTCCCACTGGGCGGGCGAGCTCCAGAAGCTCTGCGCCCACCACGGCCTCACGGCGGCGGTCGTCGGTGAGGCGGGCAACGGCGTGCTCCGCGCCGGCGTCGAAGGCCGCGTCCTCTCGCAGGACTGGGCGAGAGAGGTCGTGTCGCCACTTCGCGACGGCCTGTCCTCGGAAGGCGGCAGCCTCGTCGTGGAACGGGCTCCCGTGGAGCTGAAGCACGCGGCCGACGTCTGGGGGCCCGTGCCAGAGCCGGCGCTCACGGTGATGAAGCGGCTCAAGGCGGAATTCGACCCGCGGGGGATCCTCAACCGCGGACGCTTCGCCGGCGGACTGTGAACATGGCTGCCCCCAGCGCCTTCGATGCCGTCGACGCTCCGTCCACGGAAGGCTTGCGCGCCTGCGTCCACTGCGGCATCTGCCTGCCTCAGTGCCCGACCTATCGCGTGCTGGGCGAGGAGATGGACTCGCCGCGCGGCCGCATCTACCTCATGCGCGCGGCCGCCGAGGGACGGGTTGGGCTCACCCCAACGCTCGCGCGTCACCTCGATCTCTGTCTCGGGTGCCGCGGCTGCGAGACGGCGTGCCCCTCCGGCGTGCCCTTCGGCCAGCTCCTGGAGGCGACGCGGGCCCAGCTCACGCGCAAGAACGTCCGCGCTCCGGGGACCGATCATGCGACGGCGCGCTGGGCGCTCGAGACCTTCCCGCATCCCGCTCGCCTCGCCCCTCTCCTCTGGGGACTCAAGCTCTACCAGGCCTCGGGAGCGCAGGCGCTGGTGCGTGGCTTCGGCCTGCTCGCGCCCTTCCGCAAGCTCAAGGCCATGGAGTCGCTGCTCCCCGCCGTGCCCACCTCGGAGCCGCTGCCCGACTTCCTGCCTGCGCGCGGCAAGCCGCGGGGCCGGGCGGGACTCCTCACCGGCTGTGTGCAGCGCCTCTTCTTCGCCGACGTGAACGCCCGGACGGCTCGGCTCCTCTCCGCCGCGGGGTGGGACGTGGTGATGCCGCGTAGTCAGGGGTGCTGCGGAGCGCTGCACCTGCATGCGGGCCGGCTCGACGAGTTCCGCCGTCTCGCGGCCGAGCTGGTGGGGAGCTTTCCGGCCGAT
>Ga0209684_1000240_pt1 | contig 10236 bp, 9 predicted proteins | sample PanSoiPlot6MoBio_FD_188322 | JGI IMG/M metagenome (GOLD analysis project Ga0209684, IMG submission 188322) | Tropical forest soil microbial communities from Panama analyzed to predict greenhouse gas emissions - Panama Soil Plot 6 MoBio (SPAdes)... | ecosystem: Environmental > Terrestrial > Soil >...
GGTAAGAGGCGAATATCGGGGCAAGGCAGAAAAGACTCTCATCGAACCGGGTGAAGACCCGTGGAGCCGCGTCATAAACGGTCGATCAACTCTCGGCAAATGCAAATATCACATCAACGTCTTGTAAGCCTGGGAGTCAAAATAAAGCTCGATCCGATTTTAAGGACGGATTTCTTCTTCGAAGAAGTTCGTGTTCTCCGACGCGCGATTTTTTAGTAGCCAGGTTAAACGGTGTTGAGCACAATCGTAAGAAGCTACGGACGATCACAGGAGCAAGCATGCTGGACCATGTCTCACTGGGTGTGACTGATTTGCAACGCAGCCGCCAGCAGTTTGTCGACGTGAACGTCAGAAAACGACCGTCCAACGAGCAGATACTGGCTGAGCTTAAAAAGATTCGCTAGCAATATTATGATGGCATGATTATTCAGCCGCTAGAAAGGCCGCGTAATACGCAGCGCCGCGCAGCGCCGCCTGATCGTTCAAGACCACCTGCACCGGGATAGCGGCGAGCAAATCGGCGTAACGACCCTTGTCAACGAAGGAGCGCATGAAAGTTCCATCTTTGAGCTTATCGAGTATCTTGGGAGCAATACCGCCGCCGACATAGAGTCCACGCACAGATTTTGCCCGCAGCGCCAGGTTGCCCGCTTCGGCTCCGTAAAGCGACACGAAAAGCTCCAGTGTCTTGACGCAAATTTCCGCTTCGTTGGCCAATGCAGCCTTTGTAACCACGGGGCTGGGATCATCACCGGTTGAAAGGCGGTCCGCCAGCCACTTGGGTTCTTCTAATCCGCGGTTCTCCTTGAAAAAACGGTAGATGTTGAAGAGCCCTGGACCGGATAAAACTCGCTCATAGCTGACGTGTCTAAATCGGCCGATCAGGTAACGCAAAAGTTCGATTTCTAGATCGTTGCGCGGCGCGAAGTCGCCATGGCCGCCCTCTGAAGCCAAGGGACAAAAGTGGCGGCCATCGTCGTAGAGAATCGCCTGCCCTAGGCCTGTTCCTGCTGCGATCAGTGCTTTGTTGCCGGAGCGGTGCATGGTTCCTTCGTTGAGGGTGTGGAATTCTTCATTTTCCAGCGTGAAAATACCATAGGCGGTCGCTTCGAGATCATTGAGCAAACCCACCGAATCGAGTTTCAGCGAATGGCTCAGGCCGCTGCTGTCCACCATCCAGGGAAGGTTAGGAGTCTTAACCTTGCCGTCGACCACGGGGCCGGCGATACCGAAGCAGGCGGCATCGATCGCGTGCTTGTCGCCGCTGAGGAATTCTTGGACGACAGGTTCCAAACCGGAGTAGCGCTTGCTTGGAAAGCTGCGGAAGTTTTCCGAGCGAAGCTTTTCTCCATGCACGGAAAAAAGCGCCAGATTGGTTTTGGTTCCGCCGATGTCGCCGGCCAGAACGAGATTCCTAGCGGCCATCAGTTAAATTCATCCGTTCATGTAATGGAGATTTCAACCGCAGCTTTTCGGATTCACGGCCGGCGCCAACGACGGCCGTCGCGCTGCATGAAGTCATCCGCTTTTTTAGGTCCCCAACCTCCTGCTTCATAGTTGGGAAAATCGCTCGACTTGATGCTACCCCATGTTTGAATGATCGGATCCACAAGCGACCACGCGAGTTCCACTTCGTCATGCCTGGTAAAGAGCGTCGAATTTCCCTCGATGCAGTCCTCCAGCAGGGTCTCGTAGGCTTCCGGCGGGCTGCTGCCGAATGCTTCTTCGTACTTGAAATCCAAGCTCAGAGGACTGACACACAATTCCGGTCCCGGGGGTTTGACTTCGAACCGCAAAGACACACCTTCGTCGGGTTGAATCCGGATGACGAGTACATTGGGATTCAAGTCCTCGACCGCGCAAGCTTTAAACAAGAGCAAGGGAGGACGTTTGAACTGAATGGCGATTTCGGTGACCCGCTTGGCCAGTCGTTTGCCTGAACGCAAATAAAACGGCACGCTCTCCCAGCGCCAGTTATCGATGGAAAATTTAATTGCCGCATAAGTCGCCGTGGAAGAATCTTTAGCGACGCCCGGCTCCTGCCGATAGCCGGGAACTTCCTTGCCGCCCATTTTTCCCGGACCGTACTGGCCGCGAACGGCCACTTCAAAAACTTCTTCGGAAGCAATGGGCCGGACCGCGCGCAGCAGTTTAACTTTTTCATCGCGCACCGCGGAGGCAGAGAAACCGATCGGCGGTTCCATCGCCGTGAGGCTAAGCAACTGGAGCAGGTGGTTTTGAAACATATCGCGCACGACGCCGGCTTTTTCGTAATAGCCGCCGCGATTCTCCACGCCGACAGTTTCAGCAGCGGTAATTTGCACATGATCTACATAGCGTCGGTTCCAGATCGGCTCGAAAACCGCATTGGCAAAGCGGAAGACCATGATATTTTGCACCGTCTCTTTGCCGAGGTAATGGTCGATACGGTACACCTGTCTTTCATCGAGCGCTTCGTGGACGCGGCGATTTAGCTCGCGCGCCGTGTGCAGGTCCGTGCCGAAGGGTTTTTCGATGATGACCCGCGTGCGCGACTCTGGATCGGACTCCTTCGGCACCAGGTTCACAGCCGAGATACGCTCGATCACGGTGCTGTAGAGTTCCGGCGGAGTGGCGAGATAAAAAACTCTTACCGGGAGGACGCGGTTACCGCGATCGAATCCGTCGATAAAGTCCTTTAAACTCTGGTAGCCCTCGGGTTCTTGATAGTCACCGCTGATGTAGTAAAGCGTCGATGCGAATTGCTGCCAGACCGATTCGTCCAGCCCGGTACGAGAAAACTCTCCTATCCCCTCGCGCATTTTTTCCCTGAAGGCGTCATGGCTCATCTCGCTGCGCGCATAGCCAACCACGGCGAAGCGTTCCGGCAGCCGCTTTTCCAACGCTAGGTTGTAAAGCGCAGGAATGAGCTTTCGTTTGGTGAGATCGCCGGATGCGCCGAAGATCGTGAGCACGCAAGAGTGAGGTTTTTTCGTCTGGCTAAGATCCGTGGTCACGTAGCTATGGGGATCGCTGGACATGACGGCTTCCTCCTATCGGCTCGCCGGTTGCTGTTGTTGACCGCGAGCTCCAGTGGGGACCATAGACTGGCGCTTTTTTTCCAGGGCCGCCATCAGTTGATCGAAGGAAGCGGCGAACGAAGCGACGCCGTCGGCCTGGAGTTTCTCGGCAATGGTGTTAAGGTCGATGCCTAACGCCTTCAGCCGGCCCAACGATGCCGCTGCATCATCGAGATTTTCGCGCACGGCATCGTCGATGATCCGGCCGTGATCTTCAAATGCTTTCAGAGTATCGGGAGGAAGGGTATTCACCGTCTCAGGACCGATCAGATTTTCCACATACAAAACGTCCGAGTATTTCGGATTCTTCGTGCCGGTGCTGGCCCAGAGCGGCCGCTGTACGCGGGCGCCGCGCTGGCGCAGCGCCGCAAAGCCTTCGCCGTGAAAGATTTGAAGGAAACGGTTGTAAACCATTTTCGAATTGGCAATGGCGATTTTGCCCAGGAGGGCAAGGGCCTGCGCCGTGCCCAAACTCTCCAACGCGCGATCGACCATGGTGTCGACGCGGCTAACAAAGAACGACGCGACGGAAGCGATTTTCGCAGGATTCGCACTGCGAGCCAGGCCGTTGATATAGGCTCGCGCCACCGCCTCATAGTGGGCCATCGAGAACATCAAAGTGATGTTAACGTTGACACCCTCGGCGATCAGTGTCTCAACGGCAGGTATGCCTTCGGGAGTTGCGGGAACCTTGATCATCACGTTGGGCCGATCTACTTCGGCGCGTAAACGTTTGGCCTCGCTGATGGTTGCCTGGGTGTCGTGGGCCAGGTGCGGGGACACCTCGAGGCTGACATAGCCGTCAGCCGCATCGGTCTCGTCATAGACCGGTCGGAGCACGTCCGCCGCCATCCGAATGTCTTCAATGGCGAGGGGTTCGTAGAGTTTTTCCACGTCGGCATTGGCGTCCTTCGAGAGCACCCCGCGCAGCGCCTGGTCGTAGTCAGCGCTGCCTGCGATGGCCTTCTCAAAAATCGTCGGATTGCTGGTGACCCCTCGAACACCATCGTTCTCTACCAACCGCTTGAGCTCACCGTTGCAGATTAACTTGCGACTGATAAAGTCGAGCCAAACGGACTGTCCCTGTTTCGTAAGCTCTTTTAGATTCATCGCGTAACTCCCTTACGTCGATTTCCCGTAGCGTTTTTCCAATGCCTTGATCTTTCCTACCCGGCGAACGTGACGCTCTTCACGGGTAAACTTCGCAGCTAAAAAGGTACGGACCAATTCGCGCGCTAGCTCTACTCCAATGATCCGCGCGCCGAGCACGAGTACGTTCATGTCGTCGTGTTCCACGCCCTGGTGCGCCGAGTAAGTGTCATGACACATCGCCCCGCGAATGCCGGGCAATTTGTTTGCCGATACCGATGCGCCGACGCCGCTGCCGCAGATCAGCACGGCTCGTTCGGCATGTCCTTCGAGCATAGTTTTGCCCACTGCCTCGGCGTAGTCGGGATAATCTACCGGCTCGGTACTGGTGGTTCCCAGGTCGATGACTTCATGCCCGAGTTCCCGCAAATATGCAGCAACGTTCTGCTTAAGTTGAAATCCCGCGTGATCCGCTCCTACGGCAATGCGCATTGACTACCTCCGCAGCGCCAGAGCCCGCTCAACGACGTGCGTCACAGTAAAGCCTAACTTTTCCATCACCACGTTGCCCGGCGCCGAGGCGCCGAATCGCTCGATTCCAATGATGTCGCCATCGTCACCGACATAGCGATGCCACCCCTGTGGCAACGCTGCTTCCACGGCAAGCCGAGATCGGATTGATGGCGGTAAGACCGACTCGCGATATTCTCGAGATTGTGCACCAAACAACTCCCAGCTCGGCATGGAAACAACACGCGCTTGAATTTTTTGCTCCGCCAGTTTTTCCTTTGCCGCAAGAATCAAAGACACTTCCGACCCGCTGGCGATCAAAACCATATCCGGCTTGCCGTTGGGCGCATCGGCCAGAACGTAGGCGCCTCGTCGCAACCCCTCGGCGGCAGCGAGCTTGGCCCGGTCCAGGGTAGGCACGTTTTGCCGGGTCAGTGCCAGAATTACGGGCCGTTTGCGGCTCTCGATAGCGACGCGCCATGCTTCGGCGGTTTCATTAGCATCGCAGGGGCGAAGCACTATTAGTTTGGGTATGGCGCGGAGCGCAGCCAATTGTTCGATGGGTTGGTGCGTTGGACCGTCCTCCCCCAGTCCTACGCTATCGTGCGTCAATACGTAGATCACTCCCAACTCCATCAGCGCTGCGAGGCGTATCGATGGTCTGAAGTAATCCGAGAAAATCAGAAATGTCGAACCAAAGGGAATGATCCCGCCGTGGGCCGCCATGCCGTTTACAGCCGCTCCCATCCCATGTTCGCGCACGCCAAAGTGCAAGTTACGACCGGCGTAGTCCCAGTTTTCGCCTACCGAGCCCTGGTGATCGGCAACTTTCCTTTGCGGGCTTTCAAAGTCGCCTAATTTCGGGAGCACCGTGAATGTCGACGGATTTAGATCCGCCGAGCCACCGATCAACGATGGCAGCTTGGTCCCCAAAGCGGCGAGGATTTTTCCCGATGCAACGCGTGTGGCTACTCCTTTTGCGTCCGCAGGAAAAGTGGGAATCGTGGCGTCCCAGCCGGCCGGCAAATCTCCGCGCATCGCCGATTCCAATTCCTTCGCCAAGTCGGGAAATTTCTGCGCATAGGCGGAGAATCGCTGCTTCCATTCGGCCTCCGCCTGTTCGCCTTTGCTTATCGCTTCGTTAAAATGGGCCCGCGCTCGGTCCGGAATAAGAAATGTCGGCTCCACGGGCCAGCCGAGATTTTCTTTCGTCAGCTTTACTTCTTCTACACCCAGAGGCGATCCGTGGGCTTCGAAGGTGTCTTGTTTCTCCGGCGAGCCGTATCCAATATGCGTGCGTACTAGAATGAGCGATGGCCGTGTCGTCTCGTCGCGCGCGGCCCGTACGGCTTGTTCGATAGCGTTAAGGTCGTTGCCGTCTTCTATCGTTTGCGTGTGCCAACCGTAGGCGTCGAAGCGCTTCGCGCGATCTTCCGTGAAAGTCACATCCGTTCCGCCGGCTAGCGTAACGCGATTGTTGTCGTAGATATAAATCAGTTTCCCTAATTTGAGATGACCGGCGAGGCTGGCGGCTTCCGAGGCGACGCCTTCCATTAAATCGCCATCGCTAATGATACAGTAAGTAAAGTGATTAACGACTTCGAAGCCAGGCCGATTGTAGCGTGCGGCCAAGTAAGCCTCCGCAATGGCCATCCCTACGCCGTTGCCGAAACCTTGGCCGAGCGGTCCCGTGGTGGTTTCGACACCCGGCGTGTCTGTACGCTCGGGATGGCCGGGGGTGCGGCTGCCCCACTGGCGGAACTGTTTAATATCGTCAAGGGTTAGATCGTAGCCGGTAAGATGAAGCATGCTGTAAAGCAGCATCGAAGCGTGGCCGGCGGAAAGCACGAAGCGATCGCGATCGAGCCATGAAGGATTGCGCGGGTTGTAGCGCATGCAACGTGTCCACAAAACATACGCGCAAGGAGCTAATCCCATGGGCGCTCCGGGATGACCGGAATTGGCCTTTTGAACGGCGTCCATGGATAACGTCCGTATTGTGTTCACACACAATTGATCAATGCTCTGGTCCATATGTGCCAGCTCCAATCCGGAGGCGCAGTTTAAAGCTCCAGCGGCTAGGCTCCATTCTCTGAATAATCGGCAACCAGGCGGAGCAGTAAAAGCGCTGTCTAGATTAGTTTTCCTCTCTGCTTGAATTTCTGCAAGAGGGCTAGGGTGTTTTTCATGAAACCGGCCGGCGCAGCAGCGAAATCGGATTCCAAATGCTGGAGGTCATCGATGGTATCGATATCATACCACGGGAAAATTAGCTTGTATTTTTTCTTGAGTGAGACCAGCTTTGCGGTCGTTAGCGTCAGGACATCGGGTTGACTCCAGAGAATTCCCTCAAAGATCTCTGAAACCAGCCGGCTCATGCCCACGAGGTAGTAGCCCCCATCCAGGCTCGGTCCCAAAACGACTTCACTACTCTTGTTTTCGAGGGCGGCAACGGCGTCAGCCAGGGCCTCCAAAGGAATAGCCGGCAAGTCGCCTCCGATCAAGACGACTCGGCTGAAACCCCTGGAAAAAAGAACGCCGAAGGCATGTCGCATGCGGTCGCCTAGCGAGTCACCTTGCTGGCAGAAGCAGGAAGCTTCACGCGGCAAGAGAGCTTCAAAGAAGCTTGCCGCGCTCGGAGGCGTGAAGGCGATGAATAATTGAGCGGCGGTGAAACGGGCTAGGTTTTTTAGTTGGTCGAGCAATAAAGCGCGAGCCAGTTCCGCCGCGTCGTCAAACGAGAGCGGCGGCACGAGCCTGGTCTTGGTTTGACCGGATTCCGGAAGCTTGGTCAAAATGACCAGAGCGTTATCGGCCGTCGGCATAATATCGCTTGAGCCGGAAGGGCGAGACCCCCAAGAGGTAGAGCGACTTGAGCGTCCACATCTTCAAAATCGTCCTCCATACCCCTTCCGTTTCCCAACGCCGCGCAGAGGCGATGACGCGGCTGTGAAGACAAGCGACATTGCCCATCCGCCGCAGCGCCCGCGAGAACGCGATATCTTCCATCAGAGGAATATCCGGATAACCGCCGATGGTATCGAAAACGTCGCGCCGGACAAAGATAGCCTGGTCTCCGGTGGAGATCTTCGTAAAACGCGAGCGCAGGCTAATCATCGCGCCAATTACTTGCAACATCCAATGATCGCCATCCAGCTTAACATCGAAGCGGCCGCCTGGGCACCGGCTGTCATCCATCGCTGCACGAATGTCGTTCAGCGCGGATGACGGCAAACGGGTATCTGCATGAAGAAAGAGTAGCACGTCGCCGGTGGCGTGCCGCGCGCCGAGATTCATCTGCGCGCTGCGCCGTGGGGTCGATGAAAGCACGTTGACCCCAAGCCGGTTGCAGGTTTCTATTGTGCGGTCGGTGCTGCTGCCGTCGACGATTAACAGCTCATCGATTTTCAAAGGCCGGAGCGCCGCCAGGGTTGCCGCAATGGTCTTTTCTTCATTGAGCGTGGGAATGATGACGCTGACGCGCATGCCGGGAGGCTCCTTTATTAACGAGTTCATTGGTATATGGACACCTGATGTTCACTTCGACTGAGGCCAGAGCCCTTCCGAGGGCAGTCAATGGGTCTGTGTCTCATAGGCCACCACCCCGTCCTCCTCATGGGTGGCGATTTCCAACGGCTTGGGCCTGAAAGAGATTTTCACACTCGTGTGCCCGCGCCCTCCATGGCGGTCGTTTATGATTACTTACTTATAAACTCCTCAACGAGTCCCTCTAGGGTTGCGGTTTCAACTCCACCCCATTGAGATGCCAGTCGTAGTCGTGTTCCAGACCACCGCTATAGTTTTTCAAGGCGTCGCCCAGAGTGGGGCTGGCGTACTTCGTCCAGTGATCCATCAGGCCCTCCGTGCTGCCCCCGAAGTCTTCTTGAAACCAGACATAAATGCTCGATACGTGGAGGGTTCCATTCCTAATGGCAACACCGCGCGGATGATTGACGTACTCGCGGGCGCCCTTCTCAAGCAGCGTTTCCATATTTGCACTAGTGTACGCAACGGGTTGCAGATTGGGGCAACCAAGGCTGGCCCAGTTGATGGCGTAGTGAATCCGCTCGTCTTTCCAGCCCGGTCGCAGGATGCGGTGCTCGATGTCGTCGAGAGAAAGCTTTTCGCCTTCGATGCTCAGCAGCTTTGCGCCCCAAGGTCCGCGGCTTAGGAGCCCCGGAGAGATGTTGATATCTCTAATCGATGCTACCGGATAACGGGACAGAATCAGGTCCACCGTGAGCCCATTGTAAAGGTTAATCCAGTAAGCCCTCTGCTCGGCGCGGTTGTAACTGGAAATCGCCAATCCCTGTAATGACTGGAGATAGTTTTTCAGCAGCTTGCGGTCGTCGTCGCCCACCAACTGATAGCGAACACGATTGATGCCCGAAGGATGCGGGGAGACCACATATTGTTTCAGGAAAATGTCCCACGGGCCGTGGTCGATTTTTTGTTTGCTCGCCGGGTCATGCTTCTGCCACCTGGGCCAGAGTTCCGCATTGGTCGCGGCTTTCAGATCGCGAGCCGGAAGGAACGACAGCCCAAGCGCCATGATCGCCCATAAAGATACTTGTCGAAAAAAAATTGTAGCCGCTTTCATCCGGTTCCTTCCTGCGAATTCGCCATACCATTAACGTTGCCAGGCGAGCCATTTCTCAAAGAGCTTTTTCACCGTGGGGGTAAGTTTCGCTCGCATGTAGGTGTCGCCGATCTTGCGCAGTACTTCCGCCTGAGTCGGATAGGAGTGAATCGTCGAGGACAGAACGGCCACGCTCTGTTTAGCGACCATCGCCAACGTAACCTCACCGATGGTTTCTCCGGCATGACGCGCCACGATGGTGCCGCCCAGGATTCTACCAGTTTTCTTATCATAGTGAATTCGCGCGAAGCCTCGATCTTCGCCATCGAGAATAGCCCGGTCGACGTGATTTAGCGACTCCGTGAGCGTCGCGACATCATAGCCCGCCGCGCGGGCGTTCTTTTCATAGTAACCGACGTGGGCGATTTCGGGATCGGTATAGGTGCACCACGGGATCACGAGATCGGTGACTTTGCGCCGCGCAAAAAACAAGGCATTGGCGATAACCAGCCGCGCCATGGCGTCCGCCGCGTGGGTAAACTTGTATTGGGAACAGACATCGCCGGCGGCAAAGATCCTCGGATTCGACGTGCGCAGGCGTTCATCCACCACAACGCCGTTGGGCGTAAACTTGACCCCGGCCTCTTCCAATCCCAAACCTTCCAGATTCGGCTGCCGACCAACCGAAACGAGAATGGCGTCGCAGTTGATCTCTTCGATGCGACCATCAACAGCCAGTGCCACGCGCTTAGCGGTTCCGTTAGCGCCCACCCGTTGGATTAAACCTCGCGTGATCACTCGGATACCTTCCCGATGCATCTGCTTGCGAACCACAGCGGCAGCATCCTGGTCCTCTTTCGGAAGAACTTCGGCCCCATCCGTAATGATGGTTACCCGGCTGCCAAAGCGCTGAAACGCTTGAGCCAGTTCGCAACCGATGGGCCCCGCGCCTATGACCGCCAACCGACGGGGTAGTTCGGTGAGAGTGAAGATCGTTTC
>Ga0209684_1000242_pt1 | contig 10214 bp, 10 predicted proteins | sample PanSoiPlot6MoBio_FD_188322 | JGI IMG/M metagenome (GOLD analysis project Ga0209684, IMG submission 188322) | Tropical forest soil microbial communities from Panama analyzed to predict greenhouse gas emissions - Panama Soil Plot 6 MoBio (SPAdes)... | ecosystem: Environmental > Terrestrial > Soil...
ACGCCGGTCTCAGTCCGCCCAAAAAATCTCCCCTTCCCTCTTTTCCAAAGAGGGGTAAGTCTGGGGAAAAAATCCCCCCTTTGAGAAAGGGGGGATTGAGGGGGATTTCTTTAAGGAGAAGAGAATAATCCATGATTGCTTGCCAGGCGAGGAAGGCCATGAACGGTTCAGGTTATTGTGATCGCATTTTCTACAGCGCGTTAAGCGGCGTGACTGCCTTTCTACTGATGGCGCATTACACACCGCTAACGGCGGCCACTCCGGCTCCAGCAACACCCAAAGCAACAGCTCACCGGAAGCCGGCTGCGACGGCTTCCGGTGAGCTGAACCTTTACACTGCGTGGGATGAAGGGGACATCAACGCTGTCATAGCTGGGTTCAACAAGGTTTATCCTAGTGTGAAGGTCAGCGCCATTCGAAGCGAGGGCGGCCGCGGCGCGATGTTGGAGCGGATGTTGACCGAGATCGATTCCGGAAAGCCGATGGCCGACGTGTACAACACCGGGATTCCGGACATGACAGCGATGCTTCAGCGCAAAGAGATTTTATCGTATCGCTCGCCGAGCGAATCCAATGTGGAACGACGCTTTGTCTTCGAGGATGGGCTGCTGCACACAACAACTCACTCTGTTTTCATTACCGCGTACAACAAGAACCTTCTCCCGGAGAAAGAAGTACCGAGGACATGGGAGGAGCTTCTGAATCCCAAGTGGAAGGGCAAGATCGCCATCGATCAGGAACCCAATGACATCGTGGCAGGATTTCTCATCCTCATGGGCAGGGATAAAGGCGAGAAGTACCTGCGCCAGCTTTCGAAGAACGTCATCATGCGGCGCGGCCGGTCACTGCTCGTGGAGCTTCTAACGGCCGGCGAATTTCCCATTTCCATCGATGTCTATGCTCATCGTGTGTCAAAAGCCATCAAAGATGGCGCGCCCCTGGCAGCGGCGCCGGTGCCGGCCTATTTTTCATTTCCGAGCGTTTCCGCGATTTTGAAAAGAGCGCCACATCCGGAAAACGCCAAACTGTGGATTGATTGGCTTCAGTCGCCGGCTGGGCAAGAAGTTATTGCGCAAAGAAGTCGTAGCCCGGTTGGCAAGACCGAACGCACATCTGATCCGACTGCCTCGCTCTTTAAGGGAAGAGAACTCGTCTTATTGATTCCGGCCAAGCTCCCAATGAGCTATGAAGATGTTGCCAGGCTGGCTAGAGACATTTTTTTAGGCACTAAGTAGACAGGCAAGATTCAATTTAAATGGAAAAGTCGGTGACGTCTGGCACTTTGCGGTCTTGGTACGGTCGAGTGTAGGCGCGAACGGCCCTTTGGCTTTGTTCAGGACAGGCCGGCCGCCCCGGGGCAAGCCAGATAAAGCGATGAGTAATTCTTGCTGGCTTAACAGTTATTTGGCATGAGAGTAGCCACCATGCAGGAAAAGGTTAATGAGCTTTCCCATCCCTCAGCGGTTGCAGTGCCGCAGCGACTCGCTTTCTTTCGTGCCCGCGATCTCGTGCAGCTTTCGATTGCCGCGCTCGTGGTATTATTTCTTATCTACCAGGTGATTACTCCATTGGTCTTTCTCGTCTGGGGAAGCCTCAAAACCGTTCGCCCAGGAGCCGCAGGTTTTTTCAGTCTCGATTTCACTTCGTCAAACTATGTGCGCGCATTCTCGCAAGGTCAATTCATCTCCGCAGTTCTAAATTCCGTTCTCTACAGTACGGGAGCCGCATCGGGTGCGCTGTTCCTGGCAACGTTTCTCGCGTGGATCACGGAGCGCACAGACACCCCGGCGCGAAGCGTGATCTACGGCCTTTCCATCGTTGGACTCGTCATCCCGGGAATCTTGACGGTGGTATCCTGGATTTTTCTCGCCAGCCCCAATATCGGGCTCGTCAATGTGGCCGCGCGCGCCGTCGGTTTCACCGAGCCGCCGTTCGATATCTTTACGCTCGGCGGCATGATTTGGGTCTCGATGTGGCAGTACTTACCGCTGGCGTTTCTTTTGATGTCCGCGGCCTTTCAGTCAATGGATCCCGCTTTGGAAGAAGCTTCGGCCACTTCCGGCCACGGCGTGATCCGCACGACCTTACGCATCACCCTGCCGCTGGCTCTTCCATCGATTCTGGCCGTGTTGGTCTTGTTGCTGATCACCGGTCTTGAAGCTTTTGAAACCCCGGCGTTGCTCGGGCTTTCAGGTAAAGTGCTCGTCTTCAGCACCTTGGTCTACTTGAATACGAGCTTTGCGCCTAGCGACATTGGACTCGCTTCGGCTTACGCCGTCTTTATGCTGATCATCTCCATCGCTTGTCTCTACTGGTACATGCGCATGACGCGCCGCGAGCGCGCGTTTGCGACTATTACCGGAAAGGGTTTTCGTCCGCGCCGCATAGGGCTGGGGCGCTGGCGTTTGCCGATGGCGGCCGTGGCTTTGCTCATCCTTGGCCTCGGCGTGATCGTGCCGCTGCTCGTGCTTCTGTGGGCGTCATTTTTGCGATTTTTCCAACCGCCGTCGCTGGCCGCGATTCAGTCGTTGAAGCTCGTCAATTATGAGAGGCTTTTGGCGAGCGACACCGCCCGTTGGGCATTGCGCAATAGTTTGATCCTCGGCGTCGCCAGTGCAACGTCCACGGTCTTTTTTGTAAGCCTCATTGCGTGGATCGTGGCGCGCACGAAGCTTTCCGCGCGCAAGCTGCTTGACTTTCTCGCCTTCGTGCCGATCGCCATACCGGGAATCGTTTTAGGCATCAGCATGATCTGGTTGTATCTTAGCTTCCCACTGCCGATTTATGGCACGCTCTGGATCATCTGGCTGGCGTATATGATCAAGTACATGCCGGTTGTGATGCGTATCATGTCAGCGGCCATTGTGCAGATCCACCCTGAAATGGAGGAGGCCTCCGCACTCTGCGCGCCGTGGCTCATGACTTTGCGGCGAGTGCTCTTTCCGTTGCTTCGTCCCGGACTTGTTGCCGGCTGGATTTGGGTTATGTCACACGCCTTTCGCGAATTGAACACCGCGATCCTATTGGCAAATCAGGAGACACGTCCCGTGGGCGTGGCGATGTACGCTCTGTGGAACGATGGAGCGTTCGGGGCACTCGCGGCGTTTGGCGTCATCGTTTCGCTCGTGGTTTTTCTATTTGCGGTGGTGGCGAACATCGCAGGGCAACGTTATGGGCTGAAAGTCCGTTAAGCGGAAAACCCAACAAGAAAAACTCGAAATCCGAAACTCGAAACAAATCCAAATGATCAAAACCCAAAATTCCAAACAAGGTCATTCCGGGTTTAAGTTTTGGACTTCGGATTTGCGTGCTTTAGTTTGTTTCGGATTTCGAGCTTCGGATTTCGGATTTTGCTTCGACCGACGATGTAATGATAGCAAAAAATTTGCGTGCGCTAAGAAAAGCTTCAAGAACGAGAGTTGAAAGTGTTGCGCGTTACCGGACTCAAGAAACAATTCCAGACCGAGCAAGGCGCGCCAGTGAGAGCAGTCGATGACGTCTCTTTCGAAGTCGAAACCGGCAAGCTGCTCACGTTGCTGGGGCCCAGCGGTTGCGGCAAGACGACGACTCTCCGCTCGCTTGCCGGTCTCGAAGAGCCGGATGGCGGCGAGATTCAGATCGGATCGAATATTGTCTACTGTGGAAGACGCGGCTTTTCTCTTCCACCCAATCGCCGGCGCGTGGGGATGGTGTTTCAAAGTTACGCGATCTGGCCGCACATGACGGTTTTCCAAAACGTCGCCTATCCCCTTGAAGGTAGCGGCGTATCAAAGAACGAGGTGCGCAAGCGCGTCGAACACGTTTTGGCCCTGGTCGGATTGGACGCGCTCATTGAGCGGCCGGCTCCCTTTCTGTCCGGTGGCCAACAGCAGCGAGTCGCGCTTGCACGGGCTCTGGTCGCGGAGCCGGAAGTTTTGCTTCTCGATGAGCCGCTCTCGAACCTGGACGCCAAGCTGCGCGAGCAGATGCGCGTCGAGTTGCGCGCGGTTCAGCAACGGGTCGGACTCACGGCGGTCTATGTGACGCATGATCAGACCGAGGCCCTGGCGATATCGGACTTTATCGGCGTGATGAATGGAGGACGTTTGGCGGAATACGGCACGCCGAGCGAGATCTATGATCGCCCAAAGAGCCGGTTCGCTGCGGAATTCATCGGTGCGGCTAACGTTATCCCAGTGTCGGATCTACGCTCCGAAGGCGGCAAAACCCGTGCCCGGGCGCCCTGGGGCGAAATTTATTTCACCTTCGATGGACGAAAAACACCGCGGTCGATTGTGATTCGGCCCGAAGATTTTCAAATTACTTCAGGTGGCGAAGGAGAAAACGTTTGGCAGGGGCAATTGGAGCAGGTGATTTTCCTCGGTGCCGCGCTTGAATGCCGACTCGCACTGGCTGGTGTGACTCTTCGCGCTCAATTTCCACGCAGCGCGGCGCTCAGTGCCGGGCAGCGTGTTTGCGTCCGTGTTGACGTCAGTCGCTGCATCCCGTTAGAGGAATAAATCGTCCTGGGAGATTGGCGACGAATCCCACGCCAATTGCCTGATATCAGAACCTGGCGATGAAACTCGTTTTCAAGGCGTCACCCGGAATGTTTTTATCGGGGGTCCCGTCCGGTCTCGCCTGGATGCTCGCTAAAAACATGCCGGAATGACGGAACTAGAATGCACAATTAACTCAATGTACGAACAATCGATCCACAACGATTGACGCGTAAAGGAGGATTCACTTATGAGCGAGGTCTATGATTTGTTACTCAGCGGCGGCACGGTGCTCAATCCGGCGACCGGCTTGTGCCAACAATTGGACGTCGGCATTAAGGATCGCCGTATCGCAGCGCTTCAAGCGCAACTGCCCCGCGTGCAGGCGAAAAGAGTCATTGAAGTGCCGGGTTGTTACGTGACGCCCGGTCTGATCGATTTTCATGTTCACAGTTTTGCCGGAGTAAATCCATACGGTTGCGAGTTAGACGCGCTCTGCATGAATACGGGCGTGACAACGGCGGTCGATGCGGGCTCGTCGGGACCAATCAATTTTAAAGGCTTCCAAAAAATCGTTTACGAGCCGTCGAAAACACGCATGATCGCCTTTGTCGCACTCGCACAGCACGGCGTCTTAAATGATCCCGGAGAATTGGAAGACTTGCGGTTTGCCGATCCGAACGGGGCCGCGGCCACTGTCGGCGAGTCGCCCAACGTTGGCGTTGGCATCAAGGTCCGGCTGCATAAAAAGGGCGTCGGGCAAAACGGACGCGAGGCTTTGCGACTGGCGATTCGCGCTGGCGAGGCTTCGAAATCGCCGGTGATGGTTCATGTGGGCAATACCGCCATTTCGATGAACGAGATCGCGGATACGCTTCGTCCAGGCGATGTGATTACCCATTGCTACACGCCGCAGAAGCCGTCGATTATCGATGAGCAAGGCAAATTACTCCCCGAGGTGCGCAAAGCCAAAGAGCGCGGCGTGATTTTCGACGTCGGTCATGCCGGCGGCCATTTCGATTTTAATCTCGTGCGCCGCGCCATGGGCGAAGGGATCGTGCCGGACGTCATCAGCTCGGATCTGCACGGCCGCTTGAGCCAGCCGGGCTTTGGCGTAGTTGGCGATCTGTTGACGACGCTGACTAAGTTCTTGCCGCTCGGGCTGAGCTTTGATGAGATTATCGCGAAATGTACGTTCAACCCCGCCCGCGTCATTGGCTGGCAAGATCGGATCGGCAGCCTCGAAGTCGGGCGGGAAGCTGATATTGCTGTCTTGCAATTAGTGAGCGAGCCAACCAAACTGCGCGATTCCGTCGGCGGCGAAATGACCCACAATCAGCGCATCGCCGCGCGCTGGACAATTCGAAGCGGTGAGGTGTTTGAAGCCAAGGCTTAACGCTGATTTTGTCGTTTGTTAAGCCGGCACCAATTCCGGATCGAGGTGATACGTAGACAAGATCTCGACTCCACTGTCTGTGACGCGCAGGAGGTGCTCGAGCTTTACCGGAAGGTGATTGACCTCCAGGGCAATGATCATGTTTTCCTCCAGAGTCACCGCGTATTCGTCGGGGTCGCCGCCGCGGAGCCATGGAGCTTCGTAGATGCAAAGACCGACACCGTGAAAGCCATCAAGTCCCGGAAGTCGCGATGAAGAGCTTTTGCCGAAGCGAGCGAAAAATTCCGTGCACCGACCAGGTTTAATAAGGGTTAAAGCTTCCTGCAGAGTATCGTAGGCTTCTCGATAGCGCGCGCGGCTTTGCTGCGTCGGATTCCCGCGGCTGAAGGTGCGCGCAAAATCACTGTAGTAACCTCCGGGGCCCGCGACCGTTGCATCGCAGATCACCAGGTCTCCCTCGACGACGACCAAATCTGTTCCCATTGCTTCGGTATGTGGACGCACGTCCTGTGATGAATCATAAATTGAAATAAATTCGCTGCCAGCCTCGAAGCCTTGGTCCAACAGATAGTCGAGCATAATGCGGCTCAGGCCATCTTCCGGAACGTTAGAGTCATGCAACGCGGCGCGCACCAGATCATAACCTCGCTCTTTCGCGCGCGTCGTCCAACGAATGAGTTGCAGTTCGTCGACCGTCTTGACTGCCCGCGCTCGATTAAGAACACGCCAGCCATCGACGAGACGGACGCCGTCGGTTCTCAATAAGTCCGCCGCTTCCAAATTCAAGCTATCCACGCCGACCTGCTCGTCTGCGACTCCGAGCTCTCGCAGGCTAGCGATTACTTCAGTGACAAAGTCTTTCGTTGCGACTGGAGGTCGCATTCCGAACATATAAGCATCGAAGCGCCCAGCGCGATGATGCTTTCTCTGTCTTGAAGTTTCCCGCTGGCAAATGAGCGGCGAGCCGGTTACGGGAATGACAACAAAACGCTGAATCGCTGTCGCCCGAAGCCCATGCATGAAAACTGTGTTTGTCGCGTAGCGAATATTGTGTTGATCCGTGAGCACAAGCGCGCCCATGGCCTCGCGCTTCATTGCATCTTGAAGCCGTGCCAGACGCTGTATAGTCAAGCGCTCCGGATCCACTCCAAAGGGACTTAGGTCTGAGTAGAACATAAATCTCTCCCTTGGCTTCTCAGTTTCGGGTGTCTAGTCCTGTTTTTCGAGTCAAAGCGAGACACGAAAAACAGATACACTCGGATACTTCCAATTGCCGTCGGAGTCAACCGTAGTTGCCGGATCGCGGAACGAGAAATTGAAGCCCTGCGGTGTGTGAGATTTAGGGCTTTTGCTTCACGCGAAGAAAATTTTCACCCCGGGATGGAGGGGAGAGACCTAGGTCAGAACTCGACGTCTGACCTCTGGTTTCCGACCTCTGGCTTGCTACTGTTCTCCAGGTTGGGGTCCCACGAGATTTCTCATTTGGTTACGCAAGGATTGCATTTGGGTCTTTAGTTGAGCGGCTTTAGCCAGTTGATCTGGTGTCAGTATGTTGCGAATTTCTAAGACGACCCGAAGACCTTCGTCGGCGAGCTGGTTGCGCAATTGAGCAATCTGCTGGGTCTGGGGAGCTAAGTCGGTATCGCGCACGGCTCCAGGCGATAAGAGTTTATCTGATATCTGGTCCTGGGCTGCGCGCAATTGGCTGAAAAGGTTTTGAAAGTTCGCGCGATGATTGGCCATGATCTGTTTCATCTGGGCTTTTTGATCCGCCGTCAGATTCGCTCCGTGGAGCAACATAGGCAGCATCATACCTCCGCCGTCCCCTGTCATGCCTCCCATCGGTCTATGGAATCCAGGACGAGGTTGCGCGTAAGCCGCCAAGCTCCACAACGTAACGGCAACTGAGATCATTCCGATAACAGCCACATAGCTTTTCTTGGACGTCATAAATCCTCCGCGGTGGGTTCTTGGTTTATTTAGCGGGAACGCTCTTGTCCAAACTGGCAAATAGCTCCCGACACTCATTGGAGCAATCTTGCCCGAGGGCGGCTTGAACAGAAGCAACGTCAGGATCCGATGAGATCACTTCAGAATCTTTGCCGGTTGCGTTGCTGAAGAGTGCGTCGCTGACCTGATCGAGAAACTGCGTGAGGTCGCGGTTAAAGATCAGTTCTGTGGAAGACGGCGAAATCGGGCTCAATAACCGACTTTCACCCCAAACCAACGCGATGCCCAAAAACAACGCCACAGCAATCGGCAACGATCGGTAAAACATGGGCATTCGGAGTGGCGCTGGGTAGAGCGACGGGACGGCAGTCGAAAGTGTTTTGCTTAGAAGTTCAAGATCGACAGCGAGACGTTCGTGGCGTGCCCCGCATGACCGGCAACTTTTAAGGTGAGAGCGTTGCTGGCTATCGCCTTCCCCTTCACTTATAAGAAAAAGTTTTTTGTCATTGAGACATCTCGTCATGATCGATCTCCAAGGGCCTTTCGCATAGAATGCACGGCCCGAAAAAGATGGTTCTTCACACTGCCGTTACTAATGGCCAAAGCCTCCGCGACCTGTTCTGTGGACCAGCCTTCCATATATCGCAAAACAAAAACCTCCTGTTGTCGGGGCGAGAGCACGCGAAAGCTATGCCAAATCCGCCTCTGCTCCTCGCGTCCTATGGCTTCCTGCTCCGGACCGCGCGCCGCGCTGGGGTATTCCGCAAGCTGGAGTTCGCCGCTGGACGACCGCCACCACTTCCACCAAGCAGATTTGCGCCGGTCATGGCACGCGTTGACCGTAACCCTCGAAATCCAGGCTGACCAATCATCGGGCCGACTGTCATTCTGAAACTGGCGAAAGACCTTGAGAAAGACCTCTTGACCAACCTCTTCGGCTTCAAAGCTATCTTTGAGCAACAGGCGGCATAAGCGCTGCACCCTCGGCCGATGCGCCTTATATAACCCTTCGAATGACGCGGGTTCTGGTTCCGGCAAGGTTGGCGACCTCACCACTATGGACGAGGCAGGGGTGACTTTGGTTGACACGCCGGGGGAGGAAAAGTGCTGAAATTGCTTTGTATTTTTAAGTTGCGCCGTGGCGGCTCATCGCGTACTGTCTTCTTACGTTCCCCCTCTCTTTTCTTCCCCGTGACGGGGGAGATGTAAGAAAAGGTCGCCCGCTGCTCAGCAGCAAGAAGGAGGCGCCGTGTTATCAGCAATTGTTTTGTTAATCACCGAACGGGATAAGACCAATAAGGTCGCCGAAGCTCTCGCGGATATGGAGGGCGTGAGCGAGGTCTATTCCGTCGCCGGCCGCTATGATCTCGCGGCGATTGTTAGAGCGACAGACAATGATCAGCTCGCCAAGATCGTGACGGAACGGATCCGCGGTGTACCCGGGATTACTTCTTCCGAGACACTGATCGCGTTTCGCGTTTACTCGCGCCACGATCTGGAGAGGATGTTCTCAATCGGGCTGGAGAAGGGGTAGCCGTACCGTTAGAAAGCCGAGAGTGCGAGAGCGGCAACGTTGGATGGTCTATTGATTACGATGGCAGTCGTAGGGATTTTAGGGACTGGGGCTGTGGCAAGCTATCTCCAGGGGAAAGTTGATCGCTGGGAAACGCAGTATTTCTGGTTCTTGGGACTCATCGCGCTCTTCCCAGTCTGGCTCTTACGGTTTTTCGCGATTCTTCTTCCTGCAACTAAAGAGGTAGGTGATGTTCCTTTGCCGCCGCGGGCGATCCTCGCGTCGGGAGCCGCCCTGTTAGGTGTTATCGCTTCCGATTTTCTGGTTCGCAGGATGCAAAGGTCCAGCTCCATCAGGAGTGGTTTGGCTTTCTGGATTCTCGGCGTAATCGCGTTACTCCCCGCCTTGTGCGTTACTTTCGTGAATTTCTAGCCGCATGCGTCAAAACCCGACAGCGACCGCGTCAGCCGGTCCAAGCAATCGGTTCCGAAAACGATGCTGGTTGCCGCGAAGCAATTAATTGGACAAATTCCGTAACAGCAATTTGTTTTCCGTTTAAGCAAGCAATCTGTGCGGCCTGCGACAGAACTTCTACGAAAATATCTGCCTTAAACTTTTGATTTTCTGCTAAAGCTTGCCGACGCCAAAAGTAGAGTTTATCGTTCTTTGCGAGGAGTCGGAGCAGCTCGCACCCGATCCGGGTTCTTCGGTCGTGCCAAGGTTGATTTAGCAAGTCCACTAAATTCGCGGAGGCCACTAGTGGCAAACCTTTCAGGAAGTTGATGATCCGGGTGGTCACAAAAAGCGTATAGATATCCTCTCGGCGGAATTGATCCGTTTCGATCGCCAACGCGGTGAGGCGAGCTCGCACGTAATC
>Ga0209684_1000243_pt1 | contig 10209 bp, 9 predicted proteins | sample PanSoiPlot6MoBio_FD_188322 | JGI IMG/M metagenome (GOLD analysis project Ga0209684, IMG submission 188322) | Tropical forest soil microbial communities from Panama analyzed to predict greenhouse gas emissions - Panama Soil Plot 6 MoBio (SPAdes)... | ecosystem: Environmental > Terrestrial > Soil >...
TGGCTCTACGGCGTAAAAGGTTACAATTATTTTTCCACAGGAAGTTCAGGACTATTTGCGAAATTCAGGCAGAGCCCGTCACTTGAGCTACTGCAAACGTTAATTACCTACTATTGCTAGCTTCAAGACCCACTAATGGTGAGACGCTCGCAATGGGCGGATTTTTTAAGCTGCGGACGGGTTCGGTGGTGGCTTGTAAGTACAGTTTTCTCAGCGAGGCCCCGGCAGCTTAAATCGTTCGCATGTCATGGCCACGGCGCATTTTTCTGCTGGTTTTTGGGGCCAGTGGCGCGTGATGTTCGCGGATATAGTCCAGCCGTGCCTGGAACCAGGTTCCTTTGGGCCACTCCCAATTTTGTTGAGGTAGATCCTCCTCGTCATAGTGTCCCTCGTTAACGGGACTTTGCATGAAGATTGTTTCCCAAATACTCATCTCGGATTCCTCCTGAGTCGATAATCATTCTACGCCGTCGCGTTTGAAGTGGATTTGCTCGCTGTTTTAGATGACCGCTGAAAAATGCACCAAGGGCAAGCACTCCAAGCTTTGGACGTAGACCCCTAGGGAGGGGTTTACTGGATGCTTCTGCTGATTAGACGTGGGGGTGGATGAAGTCGATGCAGCGTGTCAGAAATGTATCAAGTATGCCCGATGCAGAGATAAAGTGCGTTATAACTATCAACGGATAGGTCCGAGCCGATGAATTCGTTTGCGCAGAAAAGTGAGGATATTATTGCGCACCGTTTGGGGAATCTCGTCAATCGCAACCGAGCCGGTCACGGCCACCGTCTTTTTGTAAGTATTCAGAAAATTGACGCAATCGGGGCAAATGCGAAGGTGCCGTTGAAAGTCTCGTTTGGTGGTCGGAGCGAGCTTATCGTTCAAATAATCAAGCACCAGATCGGTCATTTGTTTGCAGGTCTTGTTGGTTAGCGGCTGGGTGCGTCTGCGGGCGGCCATTGCACAAGCCCTTATGTCGCTGAATAGCCCAGTTGCGCCGCCAATTTCCCACGGAGGAACAGGCGCGCGCGATGAAGGCGAGTTTTTACTGCTGAAACCGTGAGCCCAAGCGTCACGGCGATTTCTTTGTCCGACATGCCCTCGAGGTCACTCAGAACCACGATGCTTTTGTCGACTGGTTTCAATTGGTTCAACGCTTCGGCCAGCAATTGTTGCACTTCTCGCGTGGCGTATTTTTCATCCAGGGTGTCCGACCAATCGACCACGGGCCTGACGAGATGGTGGCCATCTTCCTGAAACTTGGGTAGATACTCCTCGTAATCGACTTCTTTGTCCTTTTTGCTGCGGCGAAGTTTGCCTAGAGCCGCGTTCACCGTAAGGCGATACAACCACGTGGACAACTGCGCGTTTCCTTGAAACGACTTCGCCTTGCGAAAAGCCGTCCAAAAGACATCTTGAATAACTTCTTCCGAATCCGCAACTGTTCCGAGGATTCTGTGTGCGACGCTATACAGTCTCTTGGAGTAAAGGTGAAAGATGGCTTCGAGAGCCAGCTCATCTCCGGCCTTCAGCCGTTCCACGAGGTCTGTTTCGTGCGGCGCCGGGTTTCGTTTTCGCATCGCCGGCTCAGTCGTGTTTGAAAGAGCACTGACTGTTGCCAGCTGTGCTGCGGCGCGCAGTCCAACGGTGGCATAGTCGTGGTCCGTTATGGATCTACAAGGTGACATCAAATCGACTCCTATCAGTTGGCCTGAATGCCATCCGGTTTAGTTTTTGCCTCACTGAACTTGTTGCACAGAGTTTAAGAGCGTCTCTATGAACGGTGAGCAATTGATGATTCTCAACCGCTCGCTTCGAAGGCTAACCACCTGCGTGGCAACTTCATTATTCATGAAAACGACTCCAGCCATGTCCAACACGATTTGTTCGTGGCTCGTTTGGTGACTGGCACAAGTTTCTTTAAGCTCGGCAAATGATGTCCGGGATATTGTCCCATCCAAGCGAAGCCTAACTGTTTTACCGTTTTCAAAGTTTTCAGTTATTCGCAGCATCTCTAACTTTCACCTTCTTGACTTAGTAGTAGAGCATGGTGCGTGCCACTTTCGTAAGTGGTTGATTATCCGTCGAATATCGTTAAAACAACCATTCGGTTGCAGTTTCTAATTGCGATATTTCACAAGTGTTGCGAAATATCGCGACAAGCCGTATTAATGATTCAAACTACACAATGGCTGAGTTAAGCGTCACTCCGGAAATTAAAGACAGAATCATCGAGTGGAACCTCGATTGGATCAATGTCCTGGATCTCGAAGGCCGTTTAGTGTCAATGAACTTTGGCGGCATGAAAGCCCTTGAGATTTGTGAGGTCGAGCCTTTGGAAAACCGTCCATGGCTTGAGTTTTGGCATGGGCAGGACGAAGACGCAGCGCGTGAGGCTCTGGCCACCGCAAGGAAAGGGGACGTTGGCCGCTTCACCGGAGAATGTGCGAGTTCGGCAGGCGAATCCAAGTGGTGGGATGTGATGGTGAGTGCGATCCGTGACGCCGAAGGCAAGCCGGAGCGGCTCTTGGTTGTGGCTCGGGATGTAACGGATCGCCGGCGGGCCGTAGAAACGCTGCGGGTGGTTACGGAAGGAACCGCAGCAGTCAGCGCAGAAAATTTTTTCCGTTCCTTGGCACAACACCTGGCACAGGCTCTTGGAGTGCGTTATGCGTTTGTCGCCGAGTGCACCGACGAGGCAAAAACCCAAGTTCGTACGCTGGCATTCTGGTCCGGCGAGGATTTCAGAGAAGATCTGAGTTTTCCACTGCGGGAAACTCCGTGTGAAAAAGTGATCGGCGGTGAAGTGTGTAGCTATCCTAATCGTCTGCAAATGTTGTTTCCCAAAGATAAAGGTTTGGTGGAGCTGAAAGCCGAAAGTTACCTGGGGGTTCCGCTCCACGGCTCCTCCGGGGAAATTGTCGGCCATCTGGTGGTAATGGACACAAGGCCGATGAAAGACATGGAACAACATCTGCCAGTCATGAACATCTTTGCGGCCCGCGCCGGTGTCGAATTGGAACGTAAGCGCGCGCGCGAAGCTTTGCAAAAAAGTCAGGAACGTTTGCGAACTCTTCTGGATATCAATAATGCCATTGTTTCCAAATTGACCCGCGACGAGCTGTTCGAGGCTGTTTCCCAGGCTCTGGGCCGCTTCATTCATTTTGATCGGCTCGCCCTTGCCTTGTATGAACCCGAAGCGGAGATCCTGCGGCTTGTCACCTATGCGGGTCCCTATCGGCGTGCCGATTATTCTCCGATGGGCCGGGCGCTGGAGCTCAACGATAGTCCGGCGGGATTGGCGTTCTTGAAGCAAAAGCCGATTCTGCGCCGCGACCTGGAAGTGGAGCGGCAAACTTCTTCGGAAGAACGCGCCTTCAGCCACGGCTTTCGGTCGCTGTGCGCGCTTCCCCTGGTGGTTCGCGGAAAAAGCATCGGCGCGATTACGGTGGGGAGTCTGATTAAGAATCGTTATACCGAAGCGGACGCTGAATTTCTGATGGAGGTTGCCAACCAAGTCGCGATCGCCGTCGACAACATGAAGTCTTATGAGGAGATTGCGACGCTCAATGCGACCATCGCAGCAACCGCGGAACGCCGCCGCACTCTGCTGGCGATCAACAACGCGATTATCTCGAACCTGACGCGACACGCATTGTTCCGCTCCATCGCGGATGCCCTGCGCAGGGTCGTGCCGTTCGATCGCATTGCCATTTTTCTGCACGATCCCGAGAAGGAGCTGCTGCGGCTTTTCGTGCTCGAGTCGGCGCTGCCGGCGGGGCGCTATCTTGTGGGGTTGGAATGGGGCATTAACGAAAGCCATCCGGGCTGGGTTTTTAAGAATCAGCGTCCTCTTGTGCGGCAAGACCTGGCGTCGAATCGTCGCTACCCGACAGAGGATCTTTTGCTCGCCGACGGTGTCCGCTCCTTCGTCGTCGTTCCACTGATTGCGGCGGGTAGAAGCATCGGCACGTTGAACCTCAACAGCGCGACGCCTGGCCAGTATTCTCAGTCCGATGCCGACTTCCTGCAGGAAGTGGCCAACCAGGTGGCTCTGGCCGTGGACAACATGAAATCCTACGAAGAGATCGAAGCTCTGAAAGCCAGATTCCAAGCGGAGGCGGTTTACCTTCAGGAGGAAATCAAGACCGAGCACAATTTTGAAGAGATCATCGGACAAAGTTTGCCCGTGCAGCAGCTACTGCGCCAGGTTGAGCAGGTGGCGCCTACGGAAGCAACGGTACTGATTCGGGGAGAGACGGGGACCGGCAAGGAGTTGCTGGCTCGCGCCATTCACGATTTGAGCCGCCGTAAAGCACGCGCCCTGGTCAAAGTTAACTGCGGGTCAATTCCTTCCGGGTTGGTGGAGAGTGAGTTGTTTGGACATGAAAAAGGCGCGTTCACAGGCGCGACCCAGAGGCGCACGGGAAGATTCGAGTTGGCCGACGGCGGCAGCATTTTTCTCGACGAAGTCACGGAGCTTCTCATCGATACGCAAGTAAAACTGTTGCGCGTGCTGCAAGAAGGCGAGTTTGAGCGGGTCGGCAGCAGCCAAACGATTAAAGTGGACGTGCGGGTCATTGCCGCCACCAACCGCGACCTCAAAGAGGCGGTCCGCAACGGAACCCTGCGATCTGATCTTTTTTACCGTCTGAATGTTTTTCCTCTTGAAGTGCCGCCCCTCAGGGAACGCAAAGGAGACATTCCCCTGCTGGTGAACTTTTTTCTCAGCAAGTTTAGCAAAAAGCTGGGAAAGGAGATTCGCGGCGTTTCGCAGCGGGGGATGGAAAGTCTTACTCGCTATAGCTGGCCGGGGAATATCCGGGAGCTTCAGAATGTTGTCGAGCGGGCTGCGATCATTGCCAATGGCCCGGTTTTGCAGATAGACCAATCAATGCTGCGCTCTGACGCCGCGGCGCCGGACTCAACGGTAGATACACTGGAAAATGTCGAGCGCAATCACATCCTGCGCGCGTTGGGTGACACGAATTGGGTTATCCACGGAAAAAAAGGCGCGGCGGAAATCCTCGGTATCAATCCCAGCACATTGCGCTCGCGCATGGAGAAGTTGGGAATCAAAAGACCGTAGATGGCAAATGGCCAATCGCAGATAGCAGATGGCAGTCTGAGTTGGGAGACTCAATCCGCGATTCCGAGGCCAGCCGAAAAGAGGTGCATTGCCCGCTCTCTTCAAGGCCTGCACCTTGGCAAAAAGGCGTGTCACGCCTTTTTTCGGTTAAAAAACAATGTCAGCTAAGGTTCACTCGGATTCACCTTCCAGCCGCGCCCTGACCTGTGGCCTTTTCACAAACCCCGGCAAAGTAAACGGCGTCCACTTAACGAAGAGCCGATAACCGAGCAGGATCGCCAGGACGCCTCCGTACTGGAGCGGGCGGCGGATGTCGGCTTTCACCAGCCAGTAGAAGTGAATCACCCCGGCGATGGCGGCGACATAGATCAGCCGGTGGAGCTGCTGCCAACGTTTTCCCAGGCGTCGAATCATTCCCGCCGTCGAAGTCAGGGCTAGGGGGATCAAGAGCACGAAGGCAGTAAAACCTACGGTCACGTAGGGCCGCTTGAGAATGTCCTTGCCTATTCGGTGAAAGTCAAAAAAGTGATCGAGCACAATGTACGTTGAAAAGTGGAGAAGAGCATAAAAGAAAGCAAAAAGCCCAAGCATGCGCCTGAACTTTATCAGGTCGTTCCAGCGGAAAATTTTTCGCAGCGGAGTGATACTCAAGGTCGCGAGCAAAAATATCAATGTCCAGTCACCGGTAAAGTGGGTGATAAACTCGATGGGATTCACCCCGAGATCGCCCGTATACGCCTTGTAGGCCAACTGCTCGAACGGGATAAGACAGACAAGGAAAACAACGGGCTTGAGGCGGGACAACATAACAAGAAATTAGAGGTCAGATATCAGAGATCAGAAATCAGCCTGCTCACGTAGAGCACCCCATATTTCCGAGTTTTGATCTCTGACCTCCGACGCCTGATCTGTGGTTTAATAATATTTCTTCAAATCCATGCCGCTGTAGAGTGATGCGACCTGATCGCCATAGCCGTTGAACATCAGCGTCTTTCGTCGGAAAAATTCACCGATGCGGCGCTCTGTCGCTTGGCTCCAGCGCGGATGATCGACTTCGGGGTTTACATTCGAGAAAAAACCATACTCGTGTGGCGCAGCAGTATTCCACGATGTCGGCGGCGCCTTTTCCACAAAGCGGATCTTGACGATGCTTTTGATGCTCTTGAAGCCGTACTTCCAAGGGACAACCAGACGAATCGGCGCTCCGTTCTGAGCCGGAAGCACCTCGCCATAGAGACCGACGCAGAGAATAGTCAACGGATGCATCGCTTCGTCCATGCGCAGCCCCTCTACGTAGGGCCACTCGAGCACGTTGTACTTCTGTCCGGGCAGCCGCTTCGGGTCTTGCAAAGTGACGAATTGAATAAACTTCGCATTGCCGGTGGGCTCGGCCAGCTTGATCACCGAGCTGAGGGGAAACCCAACCCACGGAATCACCATCGACCACGCTTCGACACAGCGCAGCCGGTAAATGCGCTCTTCCAGGGGCGCGATCTTCGTCAGCTGGTCGATGTCGTAGGTCTTTGGTTTTTTAACTTCGCCTTCGACGGCAACCGTCCAGGGCCGCGTAATGAGATATTTGGCGTTTGCCGCCGGGTCTTCCTTGTCGGTTCCGAGTTCGTAGAAATTGTTGTAATTGGTAATGTCCTTAAATGAATTTTGCTTTTCAGTCGTACTATAGGAGCTTTTACCCACATTGCTCAGTTTTTCTCCGGCGAAGAGAGGAGTAGGGGAGAGGAGCGCGTCGATCCCACTCAGGGCTGCGCCCGCCGTTATTGCCGTTGCCGAGGCCGTGAGAATAAACTGGCGCCGGTTCAGATACAGCGTCTTGCTGGTGATTTCCGATGATTTGACCCCATTCGGTTTCCGAATCAACATAATTTCTCCTCACTCCTCAGTTACGCGTGGGCTTCTTCGAAAGATTGGTTATGGGATTGTCTCCGCAAGCAACTGCTTGATAACCGACTCGGTTTTGTCATACGCTCCTTCGCCGATATGGCTATATCGGACAATTCCCTTTTTATCGATCAAGATGGTCGTGGGCCAGGCCCATATTGCGTAACGTTTCCAGATCTCGAAGCTGTTGTCTTGGACCACCGGATATCGTATCCCCAGTTTCGCCGTGGCCGCCTTTAGTTTGTCTAACGGCTTCTCCCAGAAAAATTCAGGGCTGTGTACTCCGACAATCGTAAGTCCCTGTTTCTCATACCTATCATACCAATTCCGCAACTGCGGAATGACGTTTCTGCAGTTGATTCAACCGTAGGTCCAAAATTCGACTAAGACAACCCGATCTTTCAGATCACTCAACGTGAGCGGGTTGCTGTTGATCCAAGGCCCGCCGGCAATGTCGGGCGCGGCTTTACCGGGAGAAAAAGCCCGAGCATTGGCCGGCCCAAAAGCAACAGCCAACGCTACTATCAGAATAAAATAGAGAGGGGTTTGACGCAACATATCAGTCTTTCGGTATGTTCCCTTTGCCGTTGAAGTTATTTGCTAGCGCCCACCTATTACCGCATCAGCAGTTAGATGATTAGGCCCGCTATTTCGTTGCGGTGCTACTCTAATAGTTTAGAAACGGACTGGGGCTGTTCGAAGTTCCCAGCACACCGCTTTCATGTGGCGGTTTGCCAGGTTGAAATAGTGGGTGCCGAGCGCCCACTGGATGGGTTTTTGCTTAGTGGTAGTGTTTCTTGTCGGTAAGCTCCAAATCGAAATCTTCATCTAAAACCATAGGATTGGGTGACCTCTTCAGGATTTCGATTAAAGCTAGGCGCGCCAAACGGTAGGCATCTTTGTCGTTGTCGGAATATTCGAACGCCACTTCACTGGCGGCGGCAATGAGTTCTCCGAGGGTTGTATTCAGAACCTTGGTTTCTGGTCGTTCCATGTTTTTAGGCCGTCACTTTCTAGAGTTCCGGGAGTCTTTCCGTTAAAGGTGCTTTTCCCACTCAATAATTAGACGATTGGAGGAAGAAAAAGGTTGTACAAAAGTTCGGCCCGGGCGCGAAAAAAGCACCAAGGGGCAGGGAGGGCTAATCTTCCTGAGGAAGCAATGGAGCAGCTTCTGCGATTTTTTGAAACAGGGCGACCGGTTTGGCTCGATTATACTCCTCTGCGCTTAGGTAGCCGACGCTGGCCAGCCGTCCCAAAATAAGATTTCTGCGGTAGAGCAGGCTTTTCTCTCGGGAATTCAACGGGCTCGGCAGGAGAGCGGCGAGTGTTGCCGCCTCGAGCGGATCCAGTTTGGCGGCGGATTTTCCGAAGTAATGACGCGCCGCCGCTTCGGCGCCGTAGATGTTTCGGCCAAATTCCACCACGTTGAGATAAATCTCGAAGATGCGTCGTTTCGATAATGCCTGTTCGATCTGGTAAGCGATGACAATCTCCTTAGCTTTGCGCAGTGGATTTTTGGATGGATTCAGATATAGGTTTTTTGCCAGCTGCATGGTGATGGTGCTTCCTCCGCGCTTGAAGCTGCCGGTTTCCCAATCCTTCTTGAGAGCCTCTTGAAGTTCGACCACATCAACGCCCTTGTGGCTGAAGAACGAAGCGTCTTCGCTCACTAGTATGGCCTTCTTGAGGTGCTCTGAAATCGCACCATAGGACAGCCAGATTTGTTGCCGCGGAGCGCGGATTCCCTTCTTTCGATATTCTTCGGTGCGCAACTCCATGAGCGCTGAGTTCTTAGGGTTCTGCTTCTTCAGCACCGAGACATCGGGGAGCGTCATATAGAAATAGACGATTGAACTCACGAGTGCGGTCAGGAGAAGACTTCTAAAGAGAACCTTCGTCATGGGCTGCCAGTACTTTTGCGGCTTTAAGTGTCATGGATGAAACCGGATAGCGGTGAAGCGACGACGGGGATAGCCAGCGCCAGTCGGGGCCGGGGCTCCCTGTCCTGGTGGCTGCATGTTGATCAAACAAAAAAATAGGCGAGCGAATTTTCCGGTTAGTGATGTTATGGCGTATCTCTCCGATGCGCTTCGGCGTCACCAGCTTTGCCGGCAGATTTTGCAAATGATGCCGGACGTTGGCGGCTAGGCTTTCGCCGGGTATCTTTTCGCCGCCGGGAAGCTCCCACAAACCGGGTAGAATGCCCCGGGAGGAGCGGCGGCGCAATAGAATGGCGCCACTACTGCGGACAATGCCGAGAGGCCAGGTAACGTTTCTAAAAATCTGAGGCTTCTTGGCAGCGAATCTCCTACGGATAGCGCGGCTCTTACAATGGGAGGCGACGGGACATTCAGGACAGCGTGGTTTCTGAGCCAAGCAGATCCTTGCTCCCAGTTCCATCAAAGCTTGATTGAAGTAGCCGGGCCTCAAGGTAGGAACGAGGCGGGTCGCGACGCGGCGGATCTTTGCGTCGGTATCTAGGGCAAAAATTCGCCCAAGAACGCGACGCGCGTTGCCGTCGACGGCAGGGTAGGGCTTTCCAAAAGCGATGCTCAGCAGCGCCCCCGCCGTATAGTCTCCAACGCCGGGAAGCTCGCGCAGCGCGTCGTAGGTCTGCGGAAGCTTCCCCTTGTGGACGCGGACCAATTTGCGGGCGCTTTTTTTCAAACCTTCCGCTCGCCGGTAGTAGCCAAGCCCAGACCAGATAGCTAGGACTCGACGCAAGGGCGCGCGATCTAAACCCTCGACGGTCGGAAAAGCTTTGAGGAAACGTTCGTAATAAGGAACTACGGCGGTCACTTGGGTTTGCTGGAGCATCGTCTCGGCGATCCAGATGGCGTACGGGTCACGCGTGCGCCGCCACGGAAGGTCCCGATGGGTGCGATCGTACCAGCGCAGCAAGCCGCGCCGAATGAAAGAGAGTTTATTTCGTGACATTTAATGAATTTCTGAAAGATTTCGGATATGAAAGTAGTTTAACCAAAAAAATTTGGCAAGAAAGCTTACTGCGAATCATGCTCGCCATCGCTTTCGGAATTCTAGCTTCGCTCTGTTTTGCCGCGGCCAGCCTTCTGGCACAGCGCGGCTTGTACCTTCAAACCACGCCCTGGGGCGCCTGGGTCACTCTAGTGGCCAATACAATTTTTTTGTTCGGGTTTCATTTTGTGCTCGCTCCCGGCGCCTCGATCTTTGTCCCCACTAATCTGATTTTTCTAGCGGTTGGTTT
>Ga0209684_1000244_pt1 | contig 10196 bp, 11 predicted proteins | sample PanSoiPlot6MoBio_FD_188322 | JGI IMG/M metagenome (GOLD analysis project Ga0209684, IMG submission 188322) | Tropical forest soil microbial communities from Panama analyzed to predict greenhouse gas emissions - Panama Soil Plot 6 MoBio (SPAdes)... | ecosystem: Environmental > Terrestrial > Soil...
AGCTGCTCCGTGGAGACGATGCGAATGATGCCGTTGCGATCGAGACGCTGGAGACCTCGCGTCTCGAGAATGGTGTCGAGGGCCTGTTCCCAGGTGACGTTGTGGAGCGAGACGGAGACCTTGCCCTTGACGTCGTCGCCGGCCACGATGTTGCGTCCGCTCTCTGCGGCGAGGATTCGCAGCAGGTTGGTGATGTCCGCGTCTTTGAAGTCGAGGGAGATGAGCTTGCCACTGCCCCCCGGGGCCTGGCTGCTCGGCATGCGTGGCGCGCTGGGGGCCGGTGGCGCCGACGGCGGTGGAGGCGGCGGCGAAGGCAGCGCGGGGGCTGGTGCGGGCGCGGGGCCTGGCGCGGATGGCGGGCCGGGAGGCGCGGCCTGTGCAATCCGCAAGGGAACCGGCTCGGGCTCGCTCGGTGTCGATGGCGCCAGGGTGACTGTGGCCATGGCCTCCTGAGCCACGGGCTCCGCTTTGACCGCCGCTACCACGCGAGGCCCACGGCGGGGCTCTGATCCCTCAAGTAGCGGCTGTGCCGCGGGCTGGCTGATCGGTTGCCCCACGGGCAGGACCAGCGGACCGTCGTTCATCGCGGGAGCAGGAATGGACTGCTTGACCTTCGCCTGGGCGGGCTTCTGAATCGGTTTCTCGGCCTGCGGCGTGCCTGCGGGCTCGAGGACCACCCTGAGGCCGTCGGGATCCTCGTCGATGCGATAGCCGACCTTCCGCGTCAGCTCGACCACGACCCGCGTGATGCCCACCCGGAACTGGCTACTGCGCACCTCCCGTACGGGCTCTGTGTCGGACTTGAGGATGGGCTTGTTCCACGTGTACGTCGTGCCCTGGAGATCAATGACGAGACGATCGGGAGAGTCGATGAAGCTCGACTGGTACTTCGCCGGGCCGCTGGTCTTGATCCGGACGGCGACGTCGTCCGCCACCTTGTCCACGCTCACCGACGAAACCTGCACGCTGGCGTCGGGAACCTGGGCGGTCCCAATGCTGGCGATGACGGCGGTCAGCAGCCAGAGCACTCCGACGATCTGCACAATGGGCTTCATCCGGCGGTCACCCCTTCCGCGGATTTCCATCCGCATGTCAATCCATGACCAGGCGCAGGGTCACCGTCGAGGGCCCCTGGCCCGGTTGAGCTCCCACTGCAAAGGTTACGGTCGAACTCGTGATGCCGGTCACCCGGCCGTTGCCGAGACCCTCGCCCCTCCTCAGGATGTAGCCGACACCGTCCGGCCCTTCGACGAGGGCGAGCGCGTCATTCGAACCCAGCACGATGCCGACCAGCTTCGCGGAGGCGATGTTGATGCCCTTGCCCTCGCCAGCCAGCGCCACCGGCGCGAACGGATCGCGTCGGCCCTTGGCGTCGTAGGCCATCGGAGGCAGCGGACGCCCGGCTCCAGGATCGAGCGGCCGCACGGCGGCAGAGCCGGGCGCTGGCGGCGGCACCGGTGCCGCGGTCGGTGTCGGCGGCTTGGGCGGCGCGGCGGGAGGCTCGGCTCCGCTACAACCCCCGAGCCACGCGGCGAGCGCGAAGGCACCGACCATGGCTCGCGCGGTGATCCGGCGGGTGCTCATCGCGTTGCGCCTCCTGGAGCCGGCGCGGCTGGCGGAGCGGGAGCGGGCGCCGGTGCCCCCGCCGCGGGCGCGCCAGGCTTGGCGGGCGGCGGCGGCGCGCCTTCGGGTCTGAACGTGTACGTGGCGAGCGTCATCTCGGCGCGCAGCGTGCCCGGCCCTCGATCGACGCCGATCATGCGGAACTCGCCCAGGGAGACGATGCGGGGCATCTCGCTCACGTGCTGGAAGAAGGTGCCCATTTGGTGATAGGTGCCTTCGGCGGTGACGGCGATGGGGACTTCGGTCAGCACCTCACGATCCTCGGGCGGCTTGGGCTGAAAGAGCGACACGCCGAGACCGGACCGGAGGGCGAGTTCGGAGACCTGGCGGTAGACCTGCGGGATCTCGCGCTCCTGGGGAAGCCGCTCTTTGGCGGTATCGAGGCGCTTGCGGAGCGCCTCCGCCATGGCGCGGAAGGGCCGAAGATTGGCCTCGTCGGCCTTGGCCTTGAGCACCTCGGCGCGGCGGACCTCGTTCTCCTGGAACAGGGCGTCGCGCTCCGTGCGGGCGCCGGAGATGAGGAGGAAATACCCGAGAGCGCCGACGATGGCGAGCACGAGCGTGCCGAAGATCAGCTTCTGGTGCGGCGGGGCGTTGACGATCGGATCGAAGGTACCCACGCTCAGGGCTCGAACCGGGCGATCACCTCGAACGTGATCACGCGCGGTGACTTGGTCAGGTCCTGCTTGGCGTCGACGATATCCACGTCCTTGAACCTGCCGCTCGCTTTGAGGTTGGACATGAAGTCGGACAGCGCGGTGGAGCTGTACGTGTTGCCCGCGAATTTGAGCTGCGTCCCCTTCTCCTCCATGCGGGTGAGCCAGAGGTCCTTGGGGAGCTGGTCAAGCAAGGCGTCCATGAGATAGACGGGCCGCGTCTGCTGGCGCGCCACCAGGTCGATCGCGTTGACCCGGCGCTCCAGGGCTTCCTTGTCGCGGCGGTAGCGCTGGCCTTCGGCGATGACGACCTTGAGCTCCTCCGCCTGCTTCTTGTTCTCGGCGATCTCGGAGTTCAGGCGCTTGATCTCGGAGGAGAGGCTCCACCACCATCCGCCGAGCACCAGGATGAGGAGGAGGGCAAGGCCTCCGAAGAGCATGCCCACGTTGAAGCTTGGGATGGCGAGGCCGCCACCCTTCGTCGTGGACAGTGGCGCGAGGTTGATCCGGATCATGCGTTCTTGTCCCCGGGGCGCCGCAGCCCGAGCCCCACTCCGACGGCCAGCAGCGGCCCGGCCTGCTCGAGCTCCTCGGCCGAGAACTGACCAGCTTCCTGCTCGACACGTTCCAGCGGTCTGGCGATCTCCACCGGCACCCCCCACGACGAAGCAAGGAAGTCGTCGATGCCCGAGAGACGGGCGCAACCACCTGAGAGCACGATGCGCCCGATGCGCTCCGACTCCGCGGTGGAAGCAAAGTAGTCGAAGGTACGCTGCACCTCGAGGGAGAGATCGCGCGAGACGGCCTCGAGGGCGGGGACGAGATCGTCCCAGGCCACTCCCACGTCCTGGCCCTGCTTGGCCGCCTCCGCCTTCTCGAAGGGAATGTCGAGGCGCTGGGCGATGGCCTGCGTGTAGTGATGGCCGCCGAAGGGCACGTCGCGCGCGAAGATCGACGCGCCGCCGCGCACCACGTTGGTCTTCATGACGCTGGCGCCGATGTCGATGAGAGCCACCGCTTCCTCCGACACTACGGGATGGTTCAGCTCGAACTGGTTCTGGATGGCGAAGGCGTCCAGGTCAACCACGAGCGCCTCGAATCCCGCCTGCTCCACCACCGCCACGTACTCGAGGATCTTGACCTTCTTCACTGCCACCAGCACCACGGACATGGAGTTCGCAGACTCACCCACCACCTGATAGTCGAGAAACACGTCGTCGACGGCGAAGGGAATGTGGTGCTCGGCCTCGAGGGTGATGGCGTCCGCCAGCTCCTTCGCCGTCACCTTGGGCAGCGGTACGCGCTTCATGATCGCCTCGCGTCCGGAGACGGAGATCACGGCCGCCGTGCCCTTCACGCCCGCCTTCTGCGCGCATTCCTTCACCGCGTCGCTCACGAGCGCGGTCTCCTTGATGGAGCCTTCGCTGATGACATCGTGCGGGAGCGGAACCTGGGCGAACGCCGTGAGACCCCACCCGCCGCCTTTGCCCTCCTTCAGCTCGATGACCTTGATCGCACTGGATCCGATATCGAGTCCGAAGGTCGCAGGCTTTTTACCGAGTCCAAACTTCATCGGTGGCTCCTGATCTGCGGGTTGTCTGGTTGTCAGTAAAAAACATCGATGCAACTACCACCTTATAACGACGCCCCGAGGATAGTGTCAACACTTTGACGCTACGAGATACAGGGGGAGTCCTTGCTGGACCCACTCCTGGTTGGATCTTTCAGGAGTCCGCAGGTTCTCGATAGGAGCCAGGTTTGATCCTCCATCCGGCGGGAACGGTGCCGTCGCCGTCCCTCGCGGCGCTGCAGTCGAAAGTGAGCGCAGGTCCCACTCCTGTCCGGGAGAGCACCGTGCTGCCGCCTCGTCGGCCTGCCGCGATCACCTGGCCCTCGATGCCGCCCGGCGAGGATCCGCGGTACGTGAATCCGTCCTGCGCATACGCCAACCCGCGTAGCCGGGTATCGCCGGTGATCTCGATGCTGCCCGCGACGACGAGCCATCCGCGGAATGCACCACCTCGCATCTCCACCCGTGCGAGCTCCTCGGGCGCTGTCGTCGCGGTGATGGGCCCTCCGCTCATGGAGTCGACGAAAATCAGGCCTTCGGGGGCAGGGTGAGCGGCGTCGAAGACGACCGTGCCCTGAAAGTACGTGCCTCGCGCACGGGCCAGCCGCTTGAGCGCGCTGAGATCGGCCTCGCTCAGCGTCCATGCGTCGGCGGCTTCTCCCGGCTGGCCCCAACGATAGTCGGCAGGGCCATTCGGCACGTCATCGCCGTCGGCGCCGAGGATCCTCGCCCCGGCCGCGAGGCTCACCGTTCCGCTCGCCCACGCACCGCTCTTGCCACCGCCGCAGGCGAGATCCGCGCGGGCATCGACGACGGCCGATTCCTCCAGTGTGAGATCGCCGAGAGCGCACAGGGCGCAGGGCGCGAGCTCCGCTGGCACCCGCACCCGCCACAGCGTGGCCGTGATGCGCCGGTGAGCCTTGGGGCGGAGATCGGAGGGATCGTCCGTAGGCATCCAGCCGACCGACACCACCTGGCGTTCGTTGGGCGCGGCGCCCGGCAGGACCGTGAGGCGAAATCCGCCGGTGGAGACGCCGCTCGTCGAGAGGACAATGAGCCGACTCCCATCGTAGGGAGCGGGTGACGGCGTCGGGAGAGGCTGCGGGAGCCCGGCCGGGTCCTGGGGGCCCTGCACGGCCCAGAGGGCGCGCTCGAGTCCCGCCTCGGCCAGACCTTGAGCTTGGGCGCTCTGGAGCTGATTCGAGGCAATGAGAGGCTCGCTCGCCGTCAGCATCGAGAGCCCGAGAACGAGGATGGCAAGGAGGGAGAGCGTGATCATCGCCAGGGGCAGCGCCGCGCCCCGCTCATCACGCTGGATGCGAAGATCCTTCACTGGTCGGTGATGAGGGTGGTGAGGGATACGGCCTTGTTGTCCGCAGCCAGCCCGGAAGCCGCGACGGGACGATAGCCGACCGTGACGGTGATCTGGCGAATCCGGGGCGAGGTGATCGAGCCACAGCCCGGCGGCGCGCTACACTGGGCGATTCGCACCTGGCGTGAGTATCCCGCATAGGGCCCCGCCAGGAAGGGCTCGTCGGAGAACGTGCTGCCGTCGAAAGCGACACCGCGCCACGCGAGCCGGCGGACCTCCTCGAGACGCGAGGTGGCGAGGAAGGTGGCCGTGGAGAGCTGAGCTCCCTCACTCACCGCCGTCGCCGCCGTGGGCAGCCCGGACAGGAACGCGACGAGACCCAGCGCGACGATGCCGGCGGCGGCGATGGCTTCGAGGAGCATCCTCGGCTCAGGGGCCGACGCTGACGCGGCCCGAGGCCGCGACCGTGACCGTCAGCGTCTTGCTGCCCTGGCTCACCGTGATGGTCGCGGCCGGCACGGCCGCGCCGAGGTTGCTGAAGACGGGATTGCCGGTGCTCGTGAGGGTGATGCCCGCCTGGGTCGACGCGTTCCCGTAGCGATCGGTGGTCACGCCCGTGAGGAGCGAGCCCGAACAGCTGCCCAGATAGTACTGCAGTGCACTGCTTCCGATGCTCACGCACACGCTCTGATTTCGCTGAATCGCCATCTGTCGCCCGAGATTGAGCTTGGAGGCCACGTCCTCCGCCGCGGCCCGCACCTGCGCGGTCTGGAAGTAGCTGAGAAATGCAGGCAGGGTGAGCGCGCACAGACTGCCCGTCACGGCCAGGAGCACGGACAGTTCGGCCAGGTTGAAGCCTCTCTGATCGTGACTCGTTTCTTGGATTCGCATGGGTGTGATGCTCCTCGAGAGGAGCAAGAAGAAGGCCAGCCCAGTCGGCCATGCGCGTTGATCTAGTCGAAGAAGCGGCCGAGGTACCATCCAAGCAGGCTGTCGCCCCAGAGCAGGCTGACGACGGCACCCAGTGCCAGGAAGGGTCCGAAGGGCACCGGATCCTTGCGCCCGCGGCTACCCGTCGACAGAAGCACGACGGCCACCGCGCCGCCGGCAAAGATGCCCAGCAGGATGGCCAGCAGCGCAAGCTTCCAGCCGAGGAAGGCGCCCATCATTGCGCCGAGCTTCATGTCGCCCCCGCCCATGCCGCCGCGGCTGACCAGGATGATCACGAAGAAGATTCCGCCGCCGAGGGCGATGCCGAGCAGGGGATCGAGCCAGCGTGCGGGGTGAATGGCGATGCCGAGCGCCGCCCCCGCCACAACGCCGGGGATGGTGATCACATCGGGGATGATCTGGTGATCCAGGTCGATGCCCGTGATGGCGACAAGAGCGGCCAGGAAGAGCAGGGCGGGGGCGAGGTCGAGAGCGGGGCCGAAGCGATGCGCGGCGAGGGCGAAGAGAACGGCGGTGAGGAGCTCTACGGCCGGATAGCGCCAGGAGATCGCTCCTCCGCAGCTCCGGCAGCGAGCACGGAGGAGAAGCCAGGAGACCACGGGCGCGTTGTCGTACCAGCGAATGGCCGCCCCGCATCGGGGACAGGCGGAGCCCGGGTGCACGATGCTGACTCCCGCGGGAAGCCTCGCGATCACGACATTGAGGAAGCTGCCGATGACGAGACCGACGAGAAAGGACGCTCCCGCGAAGAACCAGGGCGGTACAGCGGAGTGATCGTACACGGGCTATGCTCGGCACATCGTCGGCAGCCGACCTCGAACATGCCGACGAGGGAGGGGTGATGATCCCCCTCCCTCGTCCGTGCTGATGGAGACTGAGACGATGTTGCCTACGGCAGGGTGATGGTCGTGCCGTCGCCGGTCGTGGTGATGGAGAAGGTGCCGGAGGTGCTCGACGTGTAGGTGTAGGCGCCCCAGGCCGGCGTCCCACCGGGAGGCGGCTGGGGCACGGAGGCCATGAAAGGCCCCGCGACCTGGTTGAGGCCGTTGGTCTGGGCCGAGGTCAAATCGGTGAGGGCATTGGGAAGCGTGCCCATGTGCGCGTTGTACAGGCTCACGGCCGAGGAGAGAGTCCGGGTGTCGGCCTGGGCCTTTGCGATACGGGCGCGGGTCTGAACGTTGGCGTACAGCGGAATCGCGATGGCCGCCAGAATGCCGATGATGGCGACCACGATCATGAGCTCGATCAGCGTGAAGCCGCGCTGATTGCCCAGCGTCATTCTTTTCTTGTTCCAGAACCTGGTCATTCCTTCCTCCCTTGATGGAGAACCGTACTAAATGAGATGGATTGCTTACCCCGTACAGGAGACAAGCATCCCGAATGCCAGAGTTCTGGAGGACTCGGAAATGCAACTTTCCCAATAACTTATATACCGCCGAGGGGCACCGCAAGCCTCAGAATTTGTAGAGGGCCGGGGTCGACTGACAACAATTGTGAAGATTGCTGCCGAAGATGGTCGGAGGGAAGGGTTCCACACAAAGAAGCGGGGGGAAGCTCTGGGCTTCCCCCCGCTCGAACCACACGCCTCGTGCTGGAGGCGCCGGGCTGCTTACGGGGAGGTGACGGTCGTGCCGTCGCCGGTCGCGGTGATGGAGAACGTGCCGGCGGTGCTCGACGTGTAGGTGTAGGCGCCCCCCCAGCCCGGTGTCCCACCCGGAGGCGGAACCGGGATTTGGGCCATGAACGGGCCAGCGGTCTGGTTGAGCCCGTTGACCGCCGCGGCGGTCAGGGCGGCGAGAGTCGCAGGCAGCGCACCCATGTGCGCGTTGTAAATGCTCACGGACGAGGCGAGGGTCCGGGTGTCGGCCTGGGCCTTCGCGATGCGGGCCCGGGTCTGAACGTTGGCGTACAGCGGGATGGCGATGGCGGCCAGGATGCCGATGATGGCCACCACGATCATGAGCTCGATGAGGGTGAAGCCGCGCTGGTTGCCCAGCATCTTCCGCTTCTTGTGCCACAGACCGATCATTGCGTTGTCTCCCCCTTTGTCAGGTATGGGCCGGTTTCGTTTTGGCCCCACTATGAAGCCAAGCCTTCTTCTTGCCCACTGAAAGAAGCACGTTCGGTGCCACGGCCCTTCGACTTCCCTGACACCTTCAATGCCGGACAGGCTGAGTGCGAGGCATCCATCGGCACCACCAAATGACTGAAAACAAAGGCCGCCGATTTTTGCGCAGCGCTCAGGAAACCCCTGAAGGGAAATTTCCGTGCCGCCTGGTTGACGGTCGCTGTTAGCGGGGAAACCCAAAAGTGTCAAGCCTCGATGCTCTGGCTCTTGCGCATCGTCTGATGCTTCTGGAGCTTGTAGCGAAACTGCCGGAAGGTCATCTTCAGGAGCTCGGCGGCCTTGGTTTGCACGCCGCCCGTGCGATCGAGCGCCCGCTGCAGATACCGACCCTCGATGGCATCGAGGGTGGCCTCGAGGTCGAGACCATCCTCCGGGATCTCCACGCTCTCCAGCCCTTTCACTGGCCGCTCGCGTCGCACGGACTCGGGCAGCGACTCCACGTTGACCATGTCGCCTCCGCCGAGCACGATGGCCCGCTCCAGCACGTTCTCCAGCTCGCGGATGTTGCCCGGCCAGTGGTAGCGCTCGAGGACGATCATGGCCTCGGGGGTGACTCCGCGCGCGTCCTTCCCCAGCTCCTTGCTGAACTTCTGCAGGAAGTGCGCAATGAGCAGCGGAATGTCCTCCCGGCGCTCGCGCAAGGGCGGGAGCTGGATGGGGATCACGTTCAGTCGATAGAAGAGATCCTCGCGGAGGACGCCTTCCTGAACGGCGCCCTCGAGGTCGCGGTTGGAGGCCGCGATGAGCCGCACATCCGTCTTCAGGTCCTTGGTGTCGCCCACCCGGCGGATCTCGCGGAGCTGGATCGCCCGCAGGAGCTTCACCTGCAGCAGGGGCGGGATCTCCGTGATCTCGTCGAGGAAAAGGGTGCCGCCCTCCGCCGCAGAGAAGAGGCCAACCTTGTTGGACACCGCGCCCGTGAAGGCGCCGCGCACGTGACCGAACAGCTCGGACTCCATCAGGCCCTCGGGGATGGCCCCGCAGTTGACGGACATGAACGGCTTGTCGCGGCGATAGCTGTTGAAGTGGATGGCCCGCGCCACCAGCTCCTTCCCCGTACCGCTCTCGCCCGTGACCATGGCGGTGGAAGGGCTGTCCGCGATCTTGCGGATGGTGTCGAAGACCTCGGCGATGCGATTGCTCTTGCCGATGATGTTCTCGAAGCGGTGCTGAGTCTCCAGCTGACGGCGGAGATAGAGGTTCTCGTCGCGCAGGCGCTTCCGCTCCAGCGCGTTGCGGACGATCAGGTTCACCTCGTCGAGCTTGAAGGGCTTCGTGATGTAGTCGTAGGCTCCGAGCTTCATGGCCTCCACCGCGGTCTCCGTGGAGGCCACCGCGGTGATGACGATGACCGCGATGTCGGGGGAGATCTCCTTGGCCGCGCGGAGGACTTGCAGGCCGTCCACCTTGGGCATGCGCAGGTCGGTGATGACCGCGTCCACCGTCTCGCGATGGAGCATCTCGATGGCGAGCTCACCGCCCGCCGCTGTTTCCACGTCGTAGCCCTCCTTCTCGAGCGTGATGGAAAGGAGGTCCCGCATGCTTTTTTCGTCGTCGACGATGAGAACGCGCGCTTTGCTCATGACAATTCGATGCTACACCGCGCCGTCGGAGGACGGAAGAGTTAGAAGGAAGGTCGTGCCCGATCCCGCCTGACTGCGTACCTCGATCTGGCCACCGTGGTCTTGCACCACGCGATAGACGAGGGCGAGGCCGATGCCGCTGCCCTCCGCCTTGGTGGAGAAGAAGGGCTCGAAGATGTGCGGCAAGTCGTTCTCCGTGATGCCGTGCCCGGTGTCGGCGACCCAGAGCTGCAACGAGGCGGCATTGCCGGTCGGCAAAATTCGCCCACCCAGGCGCAACTCGCCTCCCTCCGGCATGGCCTGCACGGCATTGATGCAGAGATTCCACACGGCCTGCCGGAGCTGCTGGGGATCGACCCGCGCGGGCAGCCGC